>JGI24158J21664_10004229_pt1 | contig 18394 bp, 13 predicted proteins | sample Ectturendosymbi3_FD_21664 | JGI IMG/M metagenome (IMG submission 21664)
TATTCAATAGGCATAATCAGTGATATTCTCGAGGACAACATTACACGGCGCTTCGCTTTCCGCTACTCTTAATGTTCATTGAAAACTGTTTGGTTAAAAACTCCTTAACCAATTGATAATGATCACTGTGAAAGCAAACTTTTTCTTGTCTTTGTTAAAATTTATCGATGCTGACTGGTAGAAGATATTTGACGCCATAGCCTGTTGTAATAGACCAGAAAAATTCACCAGTGACATCAAAATGATCTTTGTGCACAATAGCTAAAGTTTGAAATCTGACAACGTCAGTGACTGGCCCCTCTGGAACAAAATTCCTGGCTGCGCCCCTGATCCAAGTGTATCATCCTTGTCACTCGACCAATTCAAGCAATCGGATTCTCCTAAGGGCAAAATAACTCCAGCAGTGCTTTTCCCTCTGAAGCCAAATGGGCACTTCCTTGTTAAATTGTGGAAATGCCAAAAGGCTGTGTCTATTTTGCCTCATGAGGCAAAAGCACTGCTGGAACTATTTTGCCTTCAACCAATCGTATTTGGTTAAAGGCAAAATAGCTCCAATAGTTCTTTTGCCTCATGAGGCAAAATAAAAAATACACGATTTTACACTGGCAGATCAGGATTGGGTTGGACTGGTGATTTTCAAAAATTTTGCGGATCAGGACTGGATCGGATTCAAACTTATCGGATGATCAGGACTGGACTCGGACTGAAAAATTTCACAGTCTGTTCATCTCTGCTGTGCATTGGGATCTTAGCAGCTGCGCGGCCGTGCAGGCGTGCAGCTTAGAGGGAACACTTTTGAGTCAAAAGTAACTCCATTCGATCCAGGTTAGCGCGCAGCTTTCACTAGGCTTGAGAATATGTGTAGCTTACCATTTAGGTCTGAAGGCATTGCGATTTGACTCGAAATTTGTGCTTTTGATGCATATTTCTCGTATACTGAATGCAAGCTCACTCACAAACGTTTAAACAGTAACTTGTATTCGTTGGACTCTAATCATCCATATGTTATAGTTGTCCGCATCGCCTTGCACCACTGTGAGGCGATCAAAAGCGAAAAAATGTTAATTCGGTGAATGAAACTAACATGAAAGCAACCAGCAACAATGGAGATCACCCGTCGAGATCACATCATCACTCTCGTCGCCATCATGAGCAAGCAGGCTACAACCAAATGATTAGGCTATCAGGTTCACATCCAGTTTTAGAGGCAACTCGCCAAGGTCACTCTGCCAAGATCAGTTTCTTGGGAACACTCAGCCTGTTACAGTTTGGATACTGTGATGAATTACTTTCACTGTCAAAGTGCAGTGAGCTATAAATACAGCAAATATTTAACGATAAAATACATTGTACAATAACGTGAAGTGTCTGCAACCTTTCAGGTTTAGTTATATTCTCGATTGATTGTTTCTTCTTTTTTATGGTTGGTTAGTTTCTCTAGATGTACTCAGACTTTACTGTTATGCCTTTTCTTCACTGAAGTTGAGATCCGCATTTGTAAAGATCAAAGCTATCATCGCGCAATAATGGATGTTTGAAAGACTTTTGGATCGCTTTTTCTTGTTCTTCTAATAATTTTTTCGTCATCCAAGCCAAGTCCTAAATCATTTTTAAGTTCATGTTGGGAATATAAAATGGTCCCATCACATAACTCATAGGATCTGTAGCAGTTAACTAAATTACCTGATGAAAAAGAATTGCATTGAATTTCTTTATGACTAACAACAGAAAGCAGATCAAGTAATTTGGGTTTGATAAGACGTCGACTGCCGCTAAATGAAGTAACCGAAATCTCAACATGTAAAATACAGTTATGACCAAAAGTTAGGAATTTGGAACATTGGAAGTCTAGTCCGAGTCACCACACACTGGATTTCAAGTTGATCTTCAGGCAGACTCACCACACCTCTGCCTCCAAGTCAAATCATTGATGATTTTGAAATATTGGTTCCGAGTCATAGAAATATACCAGAGATGTGCGGATCTGCCTTTTACGAAATCCTGCTCAATCCAGCTCAAACATATGAGGTCTATCCGGTCCTAATCCGATAAGTTCCTATATATTTCTGAGTCCAATCTGACCCAGATCCAAAATGCAGATTAACAACACAACAGCTTGCGAAACAGTCTATAAAACATTCCGATCCAAATCCTGTTTCTCCAAAAGTTTTGAGATCCGATCCCAATCTGGAAATATTTAGCCGGTCCTGTATATTGGAATCCGGATCCAATTCGATCCAATTTCGATTTTTTTTTATTTCTGGCATTTTTCCGACCTGTTTCGATTGTTTCTTACTTGCAAATACAACAGACAAAAAAGTCGTTGAATTATAGAAGTTTACTAAGCCATTTCTTTGCGATATTCAAAGTCTCAGCACAATAGGCTGTGACAGAGACCTGTAGCCTTCGAGACCGAGACGAGACCTAAAACCTTCGAGACGGAGACTCCGTCGCTGGTCATGGGTATAGTTAAATTTGAGTTGTGTCCCAGTCATAGACTTTTTAAGTCAAGTCCGAGTTTTTAAAGACAAACTGTTTCTGATTGAAAACAAGCTTTAAGTAAAAAAAATTCGATTACACATCGAGTCATGAGTCAATGAGTCATCTCATCATCGATGGTCGCATCTCATACGTTTACTCAAAATTTTGTCAAATTAAACTTAGTCTAAAAAGAAAACATTGTATTCTCAATATATTCCTGCTTGAAACAAAATATAATGACCTAGTTTATAATACGATTTTCTGCACATTATATTTCAGATAATCCTCTTGCTCTGCTAACAATGCCTATCATCACCGTAAATCACAGTCTTTAAACGCTTTTTGAAGTCGACATTCGATTTACTCTTTTTGCTGTTTTCCAGATAAACCCAGATAATGTCATCACTGAAACGTTTGGAAAGCTCTGCAATTTTCAATGCGCCAGATGTTTTATTGATTACTTTGTGTACCATAATATCATCTAGCGGTGCTAAGTGGTTACTTAGCACCAGTCACAATACCTTCTGTCTGAGCGAAACTGTTCTGGCAATGTTGGATGATGACGTTATTCAAACAGAAACGGTAAGCTGAAACAACATGTCTGCTGTGCGTTGATCAAACTTTGAATATGTTTTGAAGAGCATAGATTAACGGATGCTTCGCAAGTGATTGATTAAGATTAGGTATAGTCCCATTACATATGAATAGCATAATAACATATTCAATTTTGCTTGATGCCACAGTGACTTGAGTTTGGATCAATTTCACGAAGTACTTTGACAGTTTTTGTGACTCGAGCCTGACACGACCAAGTCATGATTTAGCTCCACTTCGATTCGATAAAATCTCAGATGACTCTCACCCGACTCGGACTCAAAGAGTTTGTAAATTAATTTGAATTGTGACTCGATCGCATCACTGGATTGCTGTGACGTGAAAATATTTATCTCCTCTTGGCTCTATTTTTCTGTTTGTTCGTTTGAGCGCCCCTGTGTGGAAACAAGTACTTTGTTGCTTATGGCAACACAGAGATACGCCGCGCTTTTCATGGTAAAACACCATGGGCTGCAGGACCGTACAGACAAAGTTGTCGTCTGTTCGTTTTTTCTTGTAAACAAAGATGACGATAGTTTAATTAAAAGACCGTTTTTGAGCAAGTTTGCATTAATTTTTCAGTTTTTTGAAGACAGTTGTTTAACGTGCCATCTTTTTCAAATCCCAAGCTAGTATTTGCAGTGATTCATTGCCTCAGTGATAAAATATATCTAGGCTACTGTGTTCTTTCAAAGAATCTTTGCAGCTTGTCGTTTGGGCTTGTGTCAAATGTCTGCAGTTTCTTCTTGCTGCGTAGACTTTTGCTATATGCTTATGCAAGGATTGAAGGAATATGCAGTTATGTAATCACTTAAAGTTTCATCCATCGTTGATGATTTGATACTGATTCAAGCACGTGTGGCATACATTATTCATTGCTTAGCAGCACTGAGCAAGGCCATTGAAATTTCAAAGTTCACAAAAAAGTCCTAGCAAGGATAAAACACTAAACTTTTTCGATTGTTGTTACAGTTTTTATTTTGACTGAGTTGTTGTTCTTGATTTGGCTAAGACAAGTTTGAAGGAAAATTCAGGTGATGCAATATAGTTTCTTGTTTTTGATTTGAATTTGGTGATTTTCTTTACATATAGTTTTTTATTAACATTCTTGTGCTGCAGATGATGCTGCTGATATGAATATTAAAAAAGCTTTCATCACCATGATCAGAATTTTACAAATGCAGATAAAAAACTGGAAGTGACTAGGGATACGCCTGTCCTGACGCAATTCAAATGAAAGGGTCAGTTTGTCATTCAAACTGTGTGGATCGTATAGTGTAATGGTTATGCGCTATGCCTTATACGCCTATGGTTTTTGGTTCGAATCTCACCTTGCCAACTTTCGTTTTGTTTCTTTTCTTTTGACTTTCGTTTTGTTTTTTTCTACTTTTTTTCAGGCTTACGTTTTACGTTTACGGGTTAGTGTTAGGTTAGGGATAGGATAGCGTTAGGGTTACCTTAGCTTAGGGATAGTGTTAGGTTAGGGTTAGCTCAGGATTCGGTTAGCATTAAGGTAGCATTAGGTTATGATTAGGCTTAGGTTAGGACTACGGTTAGGGTTAGGTTTGGAGTTTATCTTTTACATTTACTTCGTTTCTACCAAGCCTACTGCACTCTCGTCATGCGTAACTGTTACGTCACAGGTGGCATATTAATAAGTTTTCTTGTTTCAAGATCCACAGGTGTATCTATAGCCACTGCCTTAAAAATTACCTTAAGTTTTTAGGCTAGACTTCTGACTTTTTGAACTTCTAAAGGTGAAATGTTTAAAGGAAGTGGCTACGGAACCATCCATTGATCTTCGTATTTCAAAACTTATTCCACCGCACTACCTCGCATGACTAGGTTCCAATAAAGTCAGTTTTTCACTCAAGCGTTGTCGACCTGGTAGTGTAGCGGATGCGTTTCAAGTCTGCAGTGCCAATGGTTTTTCGGTTTGGCTCTCACCTTGGTGACCTATGTTTTTATAGTAGTTACTGGTTGCACGTTTCAATTCATGGGACCAGTTTTTCTTTACTTTTTTCAAAACTTTCCAAACTTTTGGTTCAAATATAGACTGTAAATTAACTTGCATTATATGAATCATCAGTAATCCTATTACTGAATTTCAATAAAATTTCTTACATCTAGCAGATTAAGCACTGTGAGCATGTTTGCCTACAACAAAGTTAGTATTCAAATTTTAATGTTGATTAATGTGATGCTTGTTGTATGCAAGTCTAGAAATGTCATTGGCTAAAACTTATAGTGGTTGTTACTAGTATCAAAAGTTTATGATCTAGTGCTTAGGAGTGGCTAAAGATTTATTTTGATCTCAGCCCATAATTTAGTTTCCAGTTTCTGATGATGTGTTTTTCCAAATATCCAACTAACCAGACAGGTTTATGTTAAAAGTAGACCTGCTCTACAATTTACTGGTTAGTATATCTGCTATGGTGCTGGCAGATCATGATTTAAAATCCTTTTCCATGTCATACTAAGAGCTTTTACATTGGTACTGACAATTTACTTACCTGGCACACAAACAAAGAAAGAAAATTGTCATTTTCGTACCTGTTCAGATGGTGGATGCAAGCCCTTGCAAAACTAGAGTTTTTTGTCCGCTGTGCTACCCAAACACTTTTAATGTAGAGTGATGTATATGTAAGTGAGGCATGAATAATGTATGCTCAATAATAAATCCTAGTATGTTGTGTATGATTGCATGTGCAATCCACAAGGTTGCTCTGTATATTGCTCTGCATTTTATATACTTGCATGGTTGTGTCCGACAAGCATTTTGCTGATTGCTATCAGGGGCCATAGCAAGGTCAAATAGTAGTAGTTTCATTCTGAGTACTACAGTATCTATTACATCAGTTGAAAAATATTTGCGACATCAGAACATGTTGACCTAAACTTCAATTGCATATTATGTTTCACAGTGTTACATATTTTATGTTTCACAGTGTTTCAATCTACCTGAGTCTTGGGCACACGTACTGTTTATATTTAATTTATTTGTTTGTGAGCAGACATGAAGTCCATAGTATGAGCACACATTCTGCAGAACGCAGGTCGATAAAAACAGACAAAACAGCACGTAGTACAGGGCATTGAAGCCGGCGGAATAACAGGGTTACAGACACTTTTTGTAACTGAATTGAAGACAGCACCATAGGGTTACAGACACATTCTTAACACTAAAGTTACCTAACATAGTTACAAAACTACTGCAGAGTAGGGCGCCAATTCCTAAATTGGTCGAGTCTTGGTAAAATGCATGTATTTTATTATAAAATCGAAGAATCATGATATATATTAATTGCATGTAATACTTATTGTAATAAAACATAGCAATAAAAGATAAGTTTGTATGGTTTAGAATGAGAAGTAAATCAGTATATGAAATCAAGACTTAACTGCTGATGATCACCTAGGATGTTATGATGATTTGGTATCTAACACATATATATTTTTCAATTAAATATTGTTTTAAAACTGCTGAAAAATAAGTATCTAACAATTTCCATATACTTGTTGCTTCAGAAAGAGCAATAGAAAGTTAGTTAGTTGCCCTTCATAATTTACATTGTGCAAACATTGTACATTTTGTTTCTTTCAAATTGTTATAAACTTAAGCTACATTACATGTTTGCATACTTTTTTGCTGAATACATAAAAACATTTTGAACCATGCCATCAAGCCGAGATCCATTCCCTTTTCCTCGTCTCCAGAATGATGACAATTTTGTTGGAATTTGCAGCACACAGGTAGTAAAACAAACTTTCTGTGTGTGCGTGTATTTAGTTAACCTGTGTACCATGTTTTTAAACAATTGGCGAAAGTTTTCTGTTGATGAAAATTTAACAGTTTTGATGGTCAGTTGTTGCAACCTCTCGATAGGCATGGTGTTGAATGCGCGATGCACCACAAACAGGATGTGCACTGAGAATAACACCTATATGTAAGTGGCACGAACAAGCAATAATAAAGTGATCTTATCAGGTGATATCTATTGTTTTTTGCTTCTGCAGTGTGAAGCCTTGCATGCATGCCGCTCTGGCTCTCTGATTGCAACACGGTGATGCATGGTGTTGCTGATTTGTATAAAATGTCATAAATATTGCAAATTGCATGTTTTTCATCAATTTAAAGTTGCTCATAATGGTAATTATTGTAGAAAAGATCAGAGAACCTTGTTGTAAAACAGAAATGCCTTGTTAGTTTATCAAATGAAGCATAAAATCACCAACAGTGCAAAAGTTTGACCAGAATGTTTTTGCTAGGAAATTTGGTCAACATGTATGCTTCTATGTAACCAAATTCAAACCATTCGCTGAAACATTTACGCTTTCATGCTGAAAATGACATTACCTGGTACATCACCATGGTATGTAAGAAATATATTGTATATATATCACTTTTTTCAGTGAGTGGACATACAAATATATTGCATTAATGCTTTAAACTAATCTTGCAACATTTGGCACTTGATTGTTTGTGGAAAAGTCTAAGATTTCTTGATGGTTCTGTTTGTGGTAATGTAACCAAGATGTCAAATCCTTATGAAATTGCGAAACTGAGTTTCACGAGAAAAAAAATCCCCAAAAAGACATGAAAATATGCTGATAAATCATGCTTGTAATGCTTGAAAAGTCAACTAAGGAAATCCAACAACCATGCAAATGGTGCGTAAATTTCATATTAATAGCAGATGACTTCATGAATTGCAAACGAAAGACATTATAGGTCGTTATTTCAACAGAACTGAGAAGCATTCCCAGGTTTTTCGGCTATTAACCTGATCAGTCCTCTTATTAAAGCTATGCTTAATTCTGAAAGCTTTATGCGTGTAGTTGCAAATCTTAAATATTTCCACGACCTCACGTTCAGGGTCGCGACAGGCACAAGATGTAAAATTTTACGTCCGCAAACAAAATCTGCTAGAACTCTACATGTACATCATCAGAAATTGTGTCATATAAAAAGGTGCCAGCTCTCTTGCTGATGCATATTCTCAGATTTGAGTGCATCCAGAAATCTCCAATTTGGCTCTTTNATTCACTTGCAGAAAAGTCCGTACCGTGAAAGCGTGCCAGACGCGCAGCAAATGGATCCGTGGAATCGACTTAACCGAACACCAACCCTTGCCAGTGCGCGAAGAGAGATCTTTCACATGGATCCTCAAGCGCCGAATGACAGCCTTGACTTTGTAATAAAAGCGCAGTACGACCACCACAAGAAGTTTTTAAGCGGAAACAACGTTACCCTTTTTCAAAAAGAAACGCTGACTGAGAACCACGGGTATCCGCTTCGTCAATTTCTGGCTTACGGTCGATTTTACCTAAAATACCAACAACGCATCAAAAGTTTTTCACAAAACATTACGTCACTGTTCTTTTGGCCTGCGTTGTAGTTAATCTGCAGATGCCGTTAATCGGAAAGCTTTGTTACGTGAAGTTTCAAAATAGGCTGTTATTTTTTCATTATAATTTCTTGCCTGCGATGATAAATTATTACTTAGCGGTTCTTTCTCTATGCAGATTAACTGATTGGTAGAATTTATGTCCATTGGCCGTTTTTTGCAACCACTAGCTATCGAATAGATTGTGTTTCGGACAGTGAAAGCGCTTTACTTTGAACAACGTAGATATAGGTGACTTTTTCTTGGCCCAACGACGGAGCTCTGCGTTACGTTTTACTACCAGGCGAATACTAAAGAACCGGAAAAGAGAAGTGCCGCCTCCCTTTGATCCTGAGCTTCCACCGCTGAAGGTCAATGAACCAGACAAAAACGAAAGCCCACATTCCATTGAAGGCGCAATCCGTAAGGAACTGGTGTTTGTTTGGATATATTATTTTGTTTCCCAACTAAGTTTAAAAGTTAACACGATAACATTTTCTAACAGCATTGAAAAGCCATTGTCGCGAACCAATAGCTCTAGAGCTGCACGTGGCTCCTTTTTCCCTCTGCTGCGGCTTCGTATGACTTTTGAAAATAAACAAATAAACTTTTATTATAGTATTTCGCTTTCTAAAGGTAGTTCCAAATTCGAAGATTATGGCAATGTTGTAACATTAAAATAAGCCATTTTGATTTTTGCTCAAACTATGCGTTTTAACCGCATATGTACAATCCCTAACCGGCACGCAAATAAAGCATTTACTGTATTTGAAAAATGCCTTCAACTGAGCTTTTTGTCGGAGGTTGAAATGTTTTCGTTGCATGAAGAATTATCCTTTTTTTCTGCAACAATTCGTTGATTTCACAACTGCGACACGCCATATTTTTGCTACATAGCTTACAGTTCCTCGTCTTCAGATCTTTTAGTAGATAGTAACCACCTGGTGAAACGCGGTCTCCCTCTGTCGTAGTCTGATAGGTCATCCCTGCTGCATGGCAGGCCCGTAACCAGCTCGAGACACCAGGTGGGGCAAAGAGTTTTCTGAGAGGGGCCCAAAATTTTTAAACTATGTACAATATTTTTGAAATATGTCCAACACATTTGTCCAGGGGAGGCGAGAAAAATTTTAGGGGTGGCTTCTCCCCCCTGCGCCTCCCCCCTGGTTCCGGGACTGCTGCATGGTGTTGCCAGCAGTGGACATTAGAGCAAGTGTGTCATTGTTTGCTACATTCACCGGTATGGGGACCGGATGTGCACACCCACTTGACCACGTTTGCTTTAGCCTTGCCGACTCCTGATCTAAGGCGGTTCAGAGTCATCCATCATGCCCTGGAAAGCTTCAGAGGGCAGGATACTCACTTGAGGTGATGCTAGATTATCTCGAAGTTTCTTTTCCGCAGCTCCATTCTTTTTTCCGCTGTCGATGAAACAAGAGGAACAACATGACCTAAGACGGATCTTCTTGATTTAAGCCGAATTCGTGTGGCTGTGGCCTCCTGGAGGGGTGCCTCTGGTCAGCTGATTGCTTCAACCGCTCTGCTTGGCTTGCAACACATCTGATGTAAGGTGGGGGATACCTGCCAACCCTTGGAAGTTAGAAATGCTTGTAGGTTTAAGGTGTTCGGTGATATGCCGGTAAGCTTCGTAAAAAGATGAATCAATCTTCTTCACATGGCAAGATCTTCCCCAAACCGGGCGGTCGTATTCGGCTGCAGAGTAACACAATGTCAAAGCTGTTGCTCTGGTTGTGCTTGGATTTTTTGTTGGACATATGCTTCAAGATATTATTGTTCGCTTCTTCCTTGGCTTTTGCTTTTTGGATGTGTTTTTTGCAGTACAGCGCTCGGAGCAGTTTGACACCAAGATAGACTGGATTTTGAGCAGTTATCTGCCACATACCTGGCCAGGGCGCTAACAAAGGTCAAGTGGCTTCTTTACTTCTGAGATGAAAAACACACGCCTGGAGGCATTTGGCTTGAGATGTTTGGTCGAGCAGTATTGTGTCAGCATAGATATGGAAGTCGCAGCGGTTTTTTCAACTGATTCAGAACTACTCTCTTGTGATGCTATGCACAATCGTCTGCGTATAAGAAACGTCTGGAGATTGCCATCTGTGGGTTGACTGTTTGTGTAGATGTGGTATAGCCGTGGCCAGCACATGACCTTGTGGTAGCCCATTTCGCTATCTGCGCCATCATCTCTTTTTTGGTGGTTCACATATAGGCAAAAAACGATCGGTTGTCGAGTAAGGTTTGCATCAGCCTTAATATATCTATACTATTGGTGATCAGCAGGGTCTTTTTGAACAGCAAACGATGACTGACCGTGTGGTATGCAGCAGGCAGTCAACAAACACAGTCCTTGTGATAAGCTTCTTTTCGAAACCATCCACGATGCGTTGGGTCATGTTCAAGAATTGACAGTTGATTGACTTTCCCTTTCGAAAACCAGCTTGTTGAGGATCAGCTGTGGTTCGACAACAGGAGTAAGTCGGCTGAATATTTGCCATTCAAACCAGGGTTGTTGTAAAAACACCTGACCCAAAAAAATCCACCTGTGTTTTTTTAAAGGCGCACTTAAAAAAAAGCAATAAAACCCACCAAAAAAACACCCTTTACTTCTTTGAAAAATCTACTTAAAAGTAAAAAATAATATAAGCAGCACACTTGTACAGTTAACTGTATTTTTTTTTTTAGTCAAACAAAACGAACAGCAACGAAATTTAAAGGACTTGAAAAAAAGAAGAATAAATCGAACAGCTTGAGTAAATGCTAATGGTTATCTCCTTCACATCTGCACAATCGGTATATTTGAACCAATTTTCTGCCTTCTCTGCATCTAAACTTTTTCTGATTTTGGACCATACCAAACCATATATTGAAAAAATACACTCTATAGATGCTGAACTAGCAGGGCATGTACATATACTTGACGTGGAACTGCAGAGTTTGTGTGGGAGTGGGTTTTCCCTCATTGCTATGCGCATGCTTGCCAAGCCTTACCACTTAGGAGTGAACTGACCAACAACACATTGCGAAAACAAAGATGGGGTACATTTCTTTACCCTTAATTTTGGATGCCATAATAGGTATAGCAAGTTATTATTGTGTCATTCTGAAAATAGTGATATTGCATGATGGAATAAAAACAATTCAGGATGGGGTTTTTCCGTTTTCTTGAAAAAAAGAACAAAATTTTATTTCTTTTTAAAAAAAACCCAGAAAAACCCAAAAAAACAGGTGGTTTGTTTATTTTTGGAAAAACCCGGGTTTTTCTCAACCCTGGTTCAAACAGTTTGCACGGGAGGCGTAGCAAGGATATTCAACCGACGCCTTCAGCATGAGATTTTTTTCCCGGTTTAAGGATTTCAATGACACTGTGTTTTACGCCAGAATCTTTGGAAATCGCTTTTTGTTCAAATAGTCATTGAAAATTTCAAGTAGCCACTTGCCAGCGTTGGGGTCAAAATGCTTAAGTTGTTCTGTGAAGATGTCATCTGTTCAAATAGTTTTAACATTGTTTAGAGCTGAGATGGCAACTTAAGTTTTTCCATCGTGAATGGTGAGGTTAATCGAAAGTGCCTGCGCGGTTCATGTTTAGATTTGGCGTGTCTAATCGTGGTGACCTTTTGCCCACTGTCTTCCCATTCAATAGTAATTGGCGAGCGACTTCATTGGCACTTGTAGGGTAATGTTATCGCTGATGTTGAGAAGGGTGGTTGCTCAGTGTGCGTATCAGGCGCCATGTTTTTTTACTGTTCTTGCTCTTCCCTGTTTTTTCCACCTTCTTTTTCCAAGCCATCTTATACATTATTGAGATGAGATGCTCACCTGCTGTGAGTTTTTTCTGCCAACGGGTTTTGTTCTTGTAACTGCGTGTGTATTTCAAGCAATTCAATGCTCTCTTTACTGAAGCAATGTATATAGTTCCTCCGGCATCTCGTGGTATATTTTGTCATGGAGCTGTTTAGATGGTCTTGATGAAGTGGTCATACTTGGCGTAACAAGCTTCAATGGGTGTGATGCTCGCTTGCAGGTCTTCTGTGAAAGTTTTGCTTTATTGAAGTTAAAGAGGCGCTTGAACTCAGTTTTTGTTGGTGTGGTGGCTGCAGTGACTTGAAGGATGACTGGGCGACATTGTGTACGGGGAATCGGGTACAGGATATCCTTTGAATTGATGCTGCTGATTTTCTCGCTTGCGAAAGGGATATCTGGGTTGTAACCAGACTTCCATCTAGCACTATTGAAAGACGGTGGTTTCTTGGCGCCATGTATCAAGGAGAGACGGTTGTTTTTACCCATGTTTCCACTGCTTCTACGTCAGAGTTTGTTTCGTGATAAGACCACTGGGTGCTGTGACCATTGAAATCTCCAATTACTGTGTTGTTCTCCGATGTTGCTGTTGATGGGAGAGCGAACGGTATCGTTCATGGATTGTATACTGACGTAATGTTAATGTCTTTCAGTGCCACAGTCTGAGCTTCGATGATATTTATGGCGTCCAGTGAGGTGGTTCAGCAACCACTCCGTTCCTCACAAACGTTCCGCTGCCATATTTTTCATGTGGCCTTTGGACAACACTAGTCATTCTTTGGATGTGTGGGCGACGATCTTCAGACCTTCGATCATAGTCGTACGGGGATTTTTGATTTTGGGGGGACAACGACTCTAGATGGCTCTGAGTATTTGAGGTCGTATACAGTATCACCTCGGGTGATAAAAACACTGCAGTATCTTCATAAATACAGTATCAGCTGGGGTGATAAAAACACTGCAGTATCTTCTAAAACTTAATCTTGTGCCCGTGCAAATTCACGTTACGGCATAGCTGCTGTTGATGAGTGTTGTTACAATGTTGCATTTGACAGATGTGCAGTATCAATTGATTTCTGGCTTCATCATGAGGTCTTCAAACGACGCCGTTGCTTTTAAATGCTTTTATGACACATGCATCGCAATGTTGCCATGTTCTCAGGCACGAAAACTGTCTACTCTCTTGTTGACTCAGCTCATTCGGTTTGTTAAAAATTTTTTACTGTTTCTTTCGATTCTGTACGTCTTTATATAAAATCAGTGACAAACTTAAAAAGAAGAAAAAACAGAGACAAACACTGGCATCAGTCGATGTTATGAACATAAGCCGTAGATGATGATTTCAAATCGAGTCGTTTTTTTGGCGTTTGACCCCCAAAGTCGTGGACCGAGACGAGTCATCAGTTTAGTAAGTGTTGTAATGATATACTTAAACATTGAAAAACAAATGTTGTACGATGTTTTTGCAGAAAGCCACCACACTGCTGCAACAAACGGAGGATATTCAAGAAGGCATGATGGCGGATTTTATTCTATTTGATATGTGTGAAAAATGTACCGTTCTTAAGTGTAGTTTTTTCGTTTCATCCATGTTCTTAACGTCGTTGAACGAAAAAGTAAAGGTGCTTTTGTTGGGTTTAATAAAGCCAACATAAATGGATTTATATCATCGAGGCATTTGTACTGTAGCTCTAAATGTGCGTTGATATCGCAGTAAAGACACAGCTTTTACTTATTAGCTGCACTCAAAAGATTATTTGCTCTTCAAAATGACTTGCTTGTGTTTTAAATGGTAAGAGAGTCTTCTTGTTCGTTTTTGGGTAGTCACTGTTTTTGTTTAAATACTGGTCTCTTGTCTGATTTCGAAAGCGAAATAGGTACTGTATAAAACAGAAAATTATATTTAGCTGTACTGTTTCATCACTGTAGACTCGTTATGCTCACATGGTACAACTATAGCATGATAATGAAACCTTAAGACATCTTTTTCCTGAAATTCACTGCTAATGTTAAAGTAACATAACTTCGGCGTGATGCACAACCCGCGTTTAGCCTTCTGAGTCGCGACTAACGCCTGAGTATATAACGCTACGTTCGAATATGCTGAACAATATAAATCTGACATTAATTGCTTATAGCTTCACTGTAGCAGCGAATGATACTTTTGCTCACCTGGTGTCATGCTTAATATTCTTCCACTGCAGAGTTAATTTCCTCTGCTGTCGGCAAAAGCAAATATTTCTTTACAAAGGCGTTGCTACGCAGTGTGGTTTCATGTCGTTACAGTTTTGGTGATTCAATTTTTTCCACAGCGAATTATTTTGCAATATGTGGGTTTGTCTGCGACTCATTACATGTACTTTAAAGCCACCCAAGTGAAATTTCTATTGGTTTTGGGTGAACTCCGAATACTATGCTCTGTTTAGAAAGGGAGACTTAATTATTCGTGGCGCGATAAGACGTCGGCCTGTGCTAACAGAACAAACAGCAAATAGCTTTCCTGGCTTGGGGGCAAACTGAACAATTTCTTTCGAAGCTTGCGAAAGGTTAATATCGGTCGGGGTCTCTTTTTTGGATGTTTCCTGTTGAGTCAAGATTTTTTGATATTGTTTGTCTGCTACTGAGACATGGATCTGAAAGAGGAAATTTCTTGACCTTGAGCTCGAAACCAGCTGGGCCACCTGACCCGGATGGCAGGCCCGCAACTAGGCTTGCCCCCTCCCGAAAAAATCAGTTGTTTGCAAGTTCGCAACCCTGCCGAATAGATCCTCTTTAGGTGTGTGTGAAGTGAAAATGGCTGATAATTGTTTAATATAAACCTGCCGTCAGTCATGTCTGTAAAATTGAAAGGTTTCGGTGGCAGAACTAGGTGCCCAACCCAACAATTTTCCAGGGCCGGACTTGGCAAGTGCGGAACCCGATTTGAAGCACTTTTGCGGGGACCCACTCAGCGACGTAGCCTATGCGGAAATTTTTGAGGGCAACAAGTCATAATCATAGAAATCATGAGTTATATGAAAAAGCGAGGCCCAAAAAGGGTAATGCCAAGCTANGGGTGTTTGGTGGCATACCCCCTGCCGGTTTNATTTCTCCAGGAAAGACTTTCCATGANAGTGGAACGGACGTCTCCGTAACGCCCAATAGATCCATGAGTTGCTACTAGGCTCGGATTTACAATGGGGCTAGTGGGGCTTAAGCCCGGGGCCCACTGGCAAGCGGGGCCCCGTATTCCTTCCAAATAAAATTAAAATCCTGCTGAAATAGCTTGTATCCTTGTCGCATGGCCGGGACTGTCCCGGTTAGCAAAATGTCCTGGAATTTCACTTCAGTGAAATTGTCAAAATTAACTCCGGCCTGATGATGCATTGTTATTAAATAATTCCTTCCTGAAAGGCTTGACTTTGCTTTAACCGTGGCTTATTTTACACCTTAAATTAATTAATTTGTGTTAGCGTGATGTGGACCGTTGCGTCTAAAATAAACCATTAATAATAATAATACAGGTATTGCCATCGTTCAATAGCCATTTGTAAAATTGGGGGCTTACTGTTGCGTCATTTTTCCACTGTCTTCAATGGAACTACAACCGCTGCAGCTAAGAGCCATCTTAGGTATGCTTTGAGAAGGTAGGATAACTTTCAGTTAGTTTTGAGTCATTTTATGCTGAAAGTAAGCTAGAATTTGACTTAATGCAGAGTAATGTGGCAGGCTAGGGGGGCGGCACTTTTCGACTCGCCCCGGGGCGGCACTTCCCCATGTCGGGGCCTTGGTTAGGGGTGCTGATCATAATATAAAATTGCAATGAAAACTCTTAAGCTGAAGCCTGTTGTGTTCGCTCATCTGCGCCTGCTCTCAAAATGTGTTCAAACTGGAACGTGTGATTCGCCGAGGCTATTTTCAGGTCTATAGTTAAGAACGCTAAACATTTTAAATGCTACAAATATGTTTTATCTAAACCAGTGGTTCTCAACCTTTTTTTAACCAGGCTCCACTTTTGTCTTCAAAAAAACTCAGGCCCCACCAGAACTACTACATGTCAAGAGTATTTGTTTTTGCTCCGTCACCACACTGCTTACTACGTGATATGAATTATAATGCACAAAGTTTACTCAAATTTATTACGATGCTCAATCACATTGTTAAATGGGATCTCTGCACTTGATCCTTGTTACATGTCTNTTTGATTCGAGGTTCCATTTTAGTCAGTTTCAGTCTTAAAGCACCATCACCACGTTTGGTGATTTCTAGTTGATTTCTCTTAGCACGCAGCAAATCTGCAACAACGCTATAACCCCACATTCGACCAAAGAAGATGACGGAAAACTTATCAGTTTTTGCCTTGCCGAAGTAGACTACTTGAGCAAGGGTATTTCTTTTCACATACCTCGGACAACCACATGGCATGGTTCCTTTGATCTTGAAAAGAGCTTTCACGACCTCATCTTGCTGTAACTCACATAATTCCTGTTATAAACCTACTACAAGGGTTGAGTCAACTAAGAAGGGAACTCCATTGCTTTCAACTCAGGAAATCTTTCATTGAAGTCATCAATCAGCATATTCACGTGTGCAGCAATAACTGCATTTGCCTACTTATTGTTATCACATTCTTTTAACCAAGAAAATTGGACATAGCTTTATGACAAAATATTGTTTCTGCGCAAACTGAGAAATGTCAGAAATAGAAAAATCTTTGCTTTTGCATCGCAAAGTGTTGCACTGGCTTATTGGAGCTGCTTGTTTGAAGAACAAACTTTCTCAAAAATATCCGCCAAGTAGCTCACAGCTCATCAGTAGCAATAGCATCACTTCAGATTTATCCTTCAAAACTCACTGAGTTGCTCAAATAGTTCCATAAATCTTTTAGGCAGTTTCCCTTGATAGTCACCTTACTTCGGTGTGTAAGGTGCAACAACCGCCTGTGATCAGTGACGTAAATGACGGGGGACAAGGGTGCGAACCGCTCCCTGGTAAGATAAATGTAAAATATAGGCCCCATTTAGCTTATATTTTAGTATTTAGTGTTCTTTTGGTTTTCAGTATATTGTTTTTTTGGTATTTCTCGGAGATTTTTCCACTGATTTTGGGTTTTAGTATAAACATTCTCCACATACAGATTCACTTTCATGTCTCAATTTTTTACTGAGTGTGGGTTGGTGGGCCCCCTTCAGTTAAGATTTCCCGCCTAGCTCAAAACTCTAGTTTCGCCACTGCCTATGATATGCATGATTAGCCTCACAAAACCTCTGAAACAGACGTTCTGCTTTGGCATTTGCTTTGATGGAACTGATACATTTGATCACAGAATAGAGTATTTCGTGCAGTTTTGGAGCAATATTTTTTGCAACTAAATTTTCCCTGTGGATAACACAATGCACAGCTAACATAATTGGATTGTCGTCCTATGGGGTAAACAAGTGAAAGCTTTTCCTCTACCAATCAGTTTGATTGTGAAAAAGTGTCTTTCCATTTTGCATTCCCAAGTGTCTTTCCATTTTGCAAAATTGTTTCATAATGTCTTCATCCTCCACGCCCCACCAAAATTTTGCCACGCCCTACTGGTGGGGCACAGGCCCCACGTTGAGAACCACTGATCTAAACGTTTGACGTTTATTTTTGACACAGTATGTTTAGAAACATTTTATTCATTACGATGAAACCTGTAAAAAATCACCACATTTTGAGCGAGTTTTAACTTTTCACAGCTTGTTATATATTAACACTAAAGTGCGGATCAAAAGAAGTTAAAATTGTTATGCTTTCTTCAGTTACAGTTACTGCTGATAGCCAGAAAACTTTCGAGAATTTTTACATGATTCTACCCTACCACGTAACATTAGTGACATTGACCACTTCTGAGATACTTTCAGGTTGTTTCAACCACACCACATACGCAGAAACGGTTTTGGACTTGGTTTCGCGAGAGTGCCGGATTATGCAAAAAGTCAATCTTGCGTGAAAGCGGTGTCACCTGACTTGCGACAGCGTAGGGCAGTGATTCCCAAACGCCGTGCCGCGAGGACTTATTGTGACGTAGCGTCACAATGTGGATGAATCTATTGGAGTTTGATACTTAGAGATGTTGTTTACGAGCCACTGCAAACGCTTCGTGACTTGAA
>JGI24158J21664_10004230_pt1 | contig 18394 bp, 9 predicted proteins | sample Ectturendosymbi3_FD_21664 | JGI IMG/M metagenome (IMG submission 21664)
GGCNGGTAATGCAGCGAGACAATGACTGCTGATTGCAGTAAGTCACGTACTTTTATACGATGTGAAAAGAAGCATTGCTGCCAACGAAGCGCATTTTTAGGACTGTCGCCGTAACATGGGTCATTTTCTTTGTGGTGTAGAAAGGGAAAGCATCATGTTAACGCCCATTTGAATTGTATCATCAGCAGCCTGAAATGGGCAAGCAAAATGTCGACTGCCGATCAGTGGAAAAACTTCTGTCAACGCCTATGCCTGTGTTGTTTATGTTTATAATGAAACATCTGTTTCGTACTGTGCTATAAATTACCATTTTTGTGTTATTCGAGTATCCTTTGTTGCAATCTCTTGGTTGCCATGTCATTGAATCTGCGATTCACCACGAGCCGGGTGTGCATGAAGACTTACACCAACGCATATGTGGCGCGAACATGCGAAGACTAAAGCCCTTTGTGCGTTTCTATTTCTCAAACAGCTTTGTGTGCTCAACGGTCACAAATGATGTGCGTCGGCACGTACAGTTTACTCTGGAAAACCTCTGCGGGTCTGCGCCCTGCGGCAGACATAAATGGCGTCAAAGCGTGTCGTCACTACCGCTTAACGCAGCAATACGATTGGGCCGGGCAACTGGCGTTGTAGAGCAATGTATGCCTTGCTATTGAGATCTATGCTTTCGAACTTATCAGAAACTTTTGTAATCTGGGCAGTAGAGAAAACGCACCAGTGTAAGTCGTGAATTTCCAGACGTTCTTAAAGTCTTACACCATGAAACCAGGGGTACCAACTCAGACGGAGATGCGTGCCCGAGTTCTTTATATGATATAGTCCCATCTGAAATAGTCCGTGTCATAAACATGGTCAAATTATTGCAAAATGTTTTCAATCAGACAGTAACACAACAGCAGGTTACTTGATTTGTTATAGTTTCTGATAGCAGTCATCAGCGTGTGAATAAACTTTCTGACTTAAATTATTACGACATAAAGGCGAATCATTGTGGTTTACGCCCAATAGAAAAAAAACTTTCAGCTAAAATAACCGCTCGCGGGTCATTTTCGAACCTGTGGCATGTCACATTCGGCACGCTTGCCCACTGGACAGCTGTATGCTTCAGGCTGTTCTGAACGGGATCAAAAAGTGTGAGCAGAACTTTTTCACTTTCCTTTAGCTAGTATTCAGACTAGTTTGAAATTGAACCATCTTTTCTGCATCTCGTGAATGCGTCCGAAGTCTTCGAGAAGATGGCAATCTGTTCAATGCGATGCCAAAAACAATATGCGCTTTCGCCAGAAGGAAAATTGAAAATTCTCGAAATAATATTTGGAGCTTGTTGCTGGGGCATCATGTACTTTGGTGCAGGTGAGAGATGTTTACTAAGTGTCTGTATTGGGTAAATGGTATAGCTTCTATGCAAACAAATCACTCCAGCAAGCTGTCATGAACCCTAGCACTGTAACGGTAGGTTGTTATAAAAATTACGGACGCAGTTGATGGAGCTAAAAACCCTAATCTCATGTGATGTTTCGTTAGTTTTACCACAATGGTAAAGTAGAGAAATGCTTGATTGTACTTTTTTTGTTGTAACATGATACCTGCAGATACTGCACGTCAACCCAAGCTATGAAATGACAATACACTCGTGAAAGAGCAACACGCAAAAGCAAAGTGGCGACGACCGCTTGAGGACTGAACTAAAACTTACACAGAGCTTCGATTTAACCCCGTGTATTCATTCTGCTGTATAAATTTATGTATTCAAGCTACACGTTTGTACATCAAAACCCCGCGTCTTTCTTTTACTATAGTGGCACGTACAAGCAAAGATATTCCTCAAGTTAAAGGTGAAACTCTGGCTCTTACACTTGTAACACTACCGGTGTGGATCCTGACATTCAGCAGCTACATTGTGATGTTGTTCATCAAGCCAAGTCGGCGAATGATCACGATAGACAATTTTTTTAACGCGCTGTACGCAGTGGTGTACGCTGCTGCAGCGGGAACGGCTGTGAGTTCACGAGATTTCGTCCAGGTGTGTGTATCTGATGACGGCAGCGTTGTGGACGATCAGTTTTGCGACAAACCACTTTCGCTGAAGCTGAGAAACGAGGGACAAAATTTGGCGCTGGTGATTTTGGGGTTAGGCGTGGCGACGATCTACTTCAGCCACTGGATTTTAGTGACCGTGAGGCTGTGTATGTCCCCAGTCGCGTTCGACGAACATACAGTGGACTTTCAGCCAGTGAGCGCGAAATAAGCATTTCACGCTTTTGCATCTTGTACGGGTAGTTGTGACTTCTTCATTGTTCGCTTGCTTAACTTGCCTTTCTCACTGAACATCGTTGTTTCACTTTCTTATATTTCAAGCGGTAAAATGCCTTTATCTTGTTGCACGTTACACGCTTCACTTTTTTATCGTTGTTTTCCATATATTGATTTGCATTTCAAACTCATCGTGCTCAAGTTTGTTTTTTCCATAATCCCCAATTTGTACGGAGTTATGTTGCAATCAGAGAATGCCTTTTCATCGCAGTAGCTTTTTTACCACGCAGCTTTTTAAAGAGTTGAGAAACCAACTAGGTGAAGGACGGAAACTGCTGCTGATTGCCTAGAGCAGTGGTTCTCAACCGAGAGCAACTTGCCTCACTGCAGGTGGAAATGTACCCAAGGGAAGAGTTGAGGAGGAAAATAAATTATTTTAAGATTTTTTAAAAATATTTGCAGCAATTCTAATGTTTTTCTTTTTCTAGCATACCAGCCAGCTGCTAGTATAATAATTACTGTGGATTCTTCGCTTGGCTGCATTTCTAGAGTAGTCTAACCTGCTAGGTTTAAATTGTAATGGCAGGCAATTTTGTATTGGGATGCAACATTTGTGAAAAAGTAGAAAGATGGAGAACGTGAGCAATTGGTTTTCTTTCATGCTGCATGCTATGAGTGGATTTTTTTCTCGCTAACCCTTGGCGCTTCCATTCCAGGCACGTCGCCATGTTTTGGTTGATGGAGGGCCAATAACAAAAGAAGGCAACATAGAGCGAAAGGTTTTGTAAATATCACGAAAAAGATCAGCAACTTGCTCAAATGGGGAGAACCAAATGTCACTTGGTCGAGCTAGCACCAAGGGCGGTCCTGCTCCACTCAGAGCGAATTGTGAAAAGAGAGAAGGTGACGAGAAATGCTGGGTATTTCAAAATCGAAAACAATACTTTTAGGTCGATTTCATGAGATTGCTTGATCAAGGCATTTTGTAATAAAGTGATCTCAGCAAACCACAATCAAAACACATTTCTAATGGATAATTGTTCGCAGGTTATTTTAAGACATTATGAAAAATTTAAGAGTTCTTTTAAAGTACAGAGAAAATAATTATTTCTGCAAATACAAGCTTCATGACTTCAAAATGAATGATAACGACGTGAAAATCACGCGAATCGTAGCTTTCAATTTTTTATGCCGTATTTTCGATTAGTTGAATGTTATCAATATTTGTGACAAGGGATAATTTTGGACTTCGCTGGTAAGTTCATCTATAGACTTTATAAGTATGGGAAGGTCATCTTCAGAAAAAAATCTGAATCGTTTGCGACTGATAAACATCAGTGGACCATAACAGTGTGAAGTTGTGGACCATAACAGTGTGAAGTTGACCCTAACAGTTTTTCCCGGTGTCACCTCAGGAAAAAGCCCGGTTTCACTGCTTTCACACATATTGAGCACGCGCCACTAAGCTGGTACGTATATTTAAATTCCCGGTGGGGTCGTACCAAAGGTTTGTAAAACGATGCTTGCGACCTGTGCAGTCTCACGCTCGGCGTTGATGGGTGGGTGCAAGGAAACGATTCACGCGCGGTGCTGCCGTTGACTTGCCACCAATGCAGCATTCACCACGAAAGTAGCCGCGTACCCCCTGGCCCAAGCGAGCAGAGATGGGCGCCGCAGACCACTCGTGACACTCCAGGAAGAGTAGAAAGCAACTCAGCATAACGAAACTGACCTGAAATGCATGCAAAAGGGCAGGTTTGTAACAGATGTCCCTTCCCAGCTTACTACCCGCCACACACCGTAGACGGTGATGATGAGCAGTCACTGAGATTGGAAGTTTTTAATTATATGCTGCACTCCAAATCGCTAGGGTATATATTCGCTCGTGGATAATTAAAGCTGTTTATCATCGAGGTTCATGCGCTTCATATCTATGTAGCATGTCAGCAGTTAATATTACCAGCGGGCACTCGCACAAATGCCTTTAATCTTGTTTCATTGGGACTCCAGTTCACCGTCGAATATATCGACCAGCGCGTGAGGATCTTTGATGTGAAGTCATTTTTCTTTTTTGTTTTCCAAGCGCAAACAAACAGCGTCGTCATTATCGATTGGTTCACCATGCCATGCGGCTGTACGTCTTGCTCTTATATATTTGAAAAGAATCAGGTTTTGCAAGCCTTGGCTCTCCAAATTCACGCGCACCTCCTTCGTAGGAAGCATGTCAGTGGTGTTGTGCTGTCTAAGTTTTTCATTACACACAAAAAATGTGGCAGTGTCCTGCAACGTTTGTACATATTTCAAACAAGACGTTTTTGAAAGTGCTTCTTACATATCTTGAGTTTAGTTTCTGTGCAAGTTTTTGGCAGAACAGCCATTTGCAAACAATCAAGCATTTATTTATGTGTTTAAAAGTGCATCTACACGCAGTTAACCTTTCGCTGCAACGTTGAAAATTCGGCTGCTTAGAAATTAACGAACGTCACGTGTTATTGCATGGGCTGCGATTCGCTTCAGCGCAAACATGGTTTTGAGTCGATTCAATTGCAGCACCGTACAATCGATTGCTTGATAGGTGTCATTTATTAAATTTTGTTTCGATTGATTTTTAGGCGAGCTCCGGGCCAATTTGTCTTGTAGAAACATCACTGCTTTGCGTGGCTCCATCAAATGTTTATCAATCATGGCAGAGCTCCAATCGTAGTGGGGGCTGGCTCATCATAAACCCCCTCAATCAGTGCGATTATTAATTTGCAATTGATCGTTAAAAAACAATTTTTGTTTTTTGACCAGCTGTTATCTCACCCATCGTGGAGTTAGCAGTGAGTCGTTAAATTAATTACATCAAAAAAAACAGCGTTTGCCTGGCTTGGACACATAGTCGTCGCAGTGAAAAAATTTTGAAACACTTTTCTGCTTCGCTGTTCTTATCGCCACCACTTCGTATTTGATCGTGCAACGAATGAACGAGCGCGAAATGGGGAAAAAAGCCACAGTCTTAAGCTTTCTGGCTTCGCCGAAACCGAAGGTAAATAGTTGATTTTTTACCGACTTCGAAAATCCGGATGTCAACAGCTAAAATACGGAATGACTGACAACGTTACGCAGTTTTAGCCTGCAGGAACACACTAGAAAAATATGAAGCCTAAAACTGCTCAGGTTTTTTGGGTGTCTACTTTTCATTCAACGAGCGGCAGATACGAGCAAATTTTTTGTAAATTCTGTTTGCACACTTTCCAATAGATGGACACAATTTGCAGTGCTTGTTTGTGTATTGTTTTTATTTGCACCGTTGCCGTTGTATGTAACTGCCATCCTTTATTTTCATTAACTCGAAAACATGTGCGAAATATGAGCGGCGTTTACAAATACCACCTTGCATAATACATGTTGCTTATCTCGTACGTGCCGTAGTGTTCGTAAATCTGCGTTGAACCGCAAGCGATTCGAAGATCACATCGGAGCGTTGAGAGCTATCCGACAAGCCTCAGTATCTTTGTTAAGTTGCGACAGGTAGCAACTTTCCAAAGCAACGTTTCGCTTTGTGGCATTACTGATCTTCAGATTTCAGATGAGACTTCTCCACCAGCTTTAACGACTCACAGCCTGCAAACACGTCAGTCATTTTCCGGAGCATTAGGATTCTGGCATTTAACGGAAACATCACCTCTCCCTTTGTTTTTGAAGAAACTGGTCAGTCCAAGCTTTTGTTTTTCGTTGCAGGTATAATAAGAAGACTTCGACAAGGTTTTAAAGTTTTCAACAATAGTGTGGGTCTTTTGGAGTAGGTCTGCACTACAGAACTTGTTGACTATCACTCTCATCCTCGGGTCTTTGAAGTGCACACGGGTTGGTAGACTTTCAGCATGCCACTGCATTAGTTACGTGCTCGGTGATGAAGCAACCGATTCCCGGGTCAGTCACGCTAGAGCCGAAAATTCGCTGATAATTGAGCAAAACGAGGACCATTCATGCAGAACTTTCATGGCTGGCATGCAGAGAAGATTGGTGGTGTTCTAACGAAACGCTCGACCACATAACGCTCAGTGTGATGCAGCAATAGCCTTCATTTGATGCTGTTGGCGCGTCTAAAACGACTGTTGTTTAATGTTGCATCCAGTGGCGTACGCAGAAAATTTTCATGGGGGTGGTTTTGGTTCAGGGTCATATGGTGGCCATTTGTATTTGGTGTGCGCTGTTTGTGACGTCACAATTTGACGTCATTTACATGTTTCCAAACCAAGGTTTTGGCGAAGTTTGTTGACATAATATGCACATTTTTCTACATCCACACCCCTTATTTTGTGTCATTGCACTGAATATAAACTATGAGCGCTCCAAGTTGGGCTATCGGAGAAAAACAACATCAACGCTACGACACAGCAGTTCATAACTGTAAAAATATCAGGCTGCGCTTTAAAACAGGGGAGTGAAACACACTCATCCCTACGTCAGAGCAATTTACAACTGCAAAATCAGGTTGCGCTAAGGTCTCGTCAAATACGAGCAGTTGGGCATTGAAGGTGTGCAGCTGGACTGGCTGGCGCACACCCTGGTTTGCGAAACCGAATTTTACAAAACTACACAAAAACTGAGAATGCGCATAAAGTACGCAAGAAAACGTTTGTTTTTTGTGATGTACAGAAGTCCACAGGTCCGTACCCAGGGAGGACGAAGCCTACCCTAGAAAAATATCGTCCCCACAGGAAAAATGTGTTGGACGTATTTTGAAACTATTAGACATAGTTTTAAAAAATTGTCACCCTTCTAGAAAACTCTTAGCCCCCCCTGGTGTCCAAAGCTGGTTACGTGCCTGGAAGTCCAGCAAACGTTTAGTTTTCCTTTTTCCCTGCTGAGACATTATCAAATGCCTGAATGCTTCTGGGTTAACAACTGCTGTTCTTGAGCTCGTGCAACAGTTTTTTCATGCTGCAGAAATTGCTAATGTAGCCAATGCGGTCAGCGCTTGCGCTGATCAGCCTTAGCAGACAAAATAAAGGCAATTGCTTCGGATAAAGTGAACTATCGCGGAACACAATCTTAAACATGCGCAGTGGATGGAGGGTCTGCAAAAAGCGCTGATGTGGTTTCTGGACGCAGACGATAGCCCGAATTCCCACTAAAACATGATTATTACATGTGGTATTTGCGTTAAGTTGACAAATTAACAAGCAACAAGTATGCGAAAACAGTTAATCTCCGTTGCGCAGGTAATAAAGTTTTGTAAAACATCAAGCTCAAAGGATGGAGTTTAAACCCAAACCCTCCCCCCCTTGCGTACGCCCTTGGTTGCGTCCCAGTTCAAGGTTCGTTGGTGATGGAAACAATTGTTGTTGTTTGTTGCTTTCACGCGCTATCGCACAATTGTGCGTCGTGGCCGGGCCGAAAAATACGGGATGTTGCATATTTACCGCTGCGGAGTCACGCTATTTTATTATCATACGTCAGGTCTCCTCACGCTTATGCTGACGGCCTTTATTCTGCGAAAACAGTCTGATTTGGTGAAGCGCTGATGCTAACCACGGAAGTTGGCTTTCAGCTCACAAATCGAAACTTTAAATTTTTGAAATGCGGGACAACAGTCAATGCTGTCGATTAATATTTCGTTCTTTTGAAATATTAGAGCTGGTGTTCGGAGCAGAATTTGTTGTAGGACTCGGGCGGGATTGAATGTTGACTTTATAATTGTCACAAATTAAATAAAACGTATTTTTTCTTCGGGTAATCACTGCTAAGCATTGGTCGATACAGCACAGTGAGATCTCAGAATGGTTCTTGACAATCGATAGTTTGTTTTTCACTCCTCGGTTTTGCGAAAACACATTCCTTCACTTCTTTGATTTTATTTCTTTGAAGTAATTTCATGGAGTACGGCCCGAAATTGTTCCAGCCTGAGGGCCTTCTACCCACAGATTGGTATTTCCCTAAGGAAAACGATAAGCTGACCCTTCTGGCTTCTCAAGTCTGAACAGTTTCAGACAAACTGCCTTTTTGTCGCGATCCAAGCGCCAAGTATAGCTCACCAGCAACCGACACGCCCCTTGCCAGGCTTTGACGTTTTTTTGGGGAAAATACATATTTAGGGGGGAATTATTTTTGTTTTTATGATATGTTTAAAACAAATTTTTCTTGGCACAACAAATCCAAGGGGAACTGGCCCCGAATGCCCCTTCGTGGCTACGGGTCTGGCAACCGGTACTATCAATTAACGTCAAGTACTGTACTCTTTAATACATCTGGCGAGAGAAGTGATATGAGACGGCAAATGTTGATAAAAAAGAATTACCGTCGGTATCGCAGTAGTGATTGAGCATTCGATACGCTTTTTCTGCTTTTACGTTTGCCTCATCGGCAGCTTTTCTGCATCTGGCAAGCTCGTCTTCCAAAGTCGACTTCTCGCTCTCGAGAGATGAGATTTTTGCTTGCAGCTCAAAGTACTGAAACGAAAAACGCGATTTGTACTAAAATTATTGACAAGAATACCTGTCAATGAAATAAAATGATCAAAACAAATGATCCGGAAAATCTTCAAAAAGAATTCAAAATTCGTTTAATCACAACCAATGGCTTAGTTATTGCACCAGGGAAACAAAACCTTGATCCATTGACGTATATGAAGGTACTAATCAACACCCTGAGCATGAGGCAAAATTAATTATTTGCAACTGCCAATAATAGAAATACAGAAGTTAGTCATAATTTGCGTTAACAATAAGCGATACTTACTACTCACCGCAGGCTTTTTATTGGGAATGAAGTGCTATTTGTGTTCTGCCATATTTCCAGTTTGGGGCTAGACGTACCAGTTAGCTGAGGTTTAACATAGCTCGCTTATTTAACAAATCACCTATCGTAATATTTGTAAAGATAATGCCAACTGGAAAAAATCATTTACTCATTCAGCGTTGCATTGTCCATGAAGCATGCTGCAATCAGGGCCTCCCGAGAGTATTTTGCAAGGCTGCATAACAGTCTTTTGGTGTCCTCACGGCGGGTCACAAGGCTTGTACAAAATTTTCTTATGGGTTATAGCTACATTTCAACTAAATATACATGTAAACTCTCATAAAATTTGTAACAACTTTACATGAACCCATCGGCTCTTAAGTTCACACGGAAATCTGTTTTATCCAAAACAAAACATTACAACAATTAGCACACAGCATATAGTATTTTCGATTATCCCTACACACAACATACATTCCCGCAAATTATAGTTCTGTTGGCAGTAGCAACAGGAATGTTGTGGCCGTGTTTGACAGGTTTTATCGTGGATGCCTTTGCCTATGATGAAATAAGAATTTCTCGAAACTCGAATTCAAACGGTCAAAACTTAGTCTCCTAAAAATTGACGCTTCCTACAAACTTAATAATGTAGTTGCTCTTGAATTGAAACGCGACGTTTTATTAGAAACATGTTAATTTTACGACTTTACGTCGACGTTGGTCTAACATTTCTCTTGTGTACTTTTCGTCCGAGCTTCATCTTGCCGACAGCACTCAAGTTTACAACTAGCCCAGCAGCACACGAACCTCTATAGGAGTCTCTAGTCTGAAAATAGGTTTACCTAATTTCCACGCGGGGTTCATGCTTGTGATGTGGATAGGTCCGCAGGCAGAAAAAAATTGGGTGGGGCGAGAATTGTCTACTCGAATAAACAATTGCCTTTACGCGTTCATGAAAATGTTTGCTCAATGATATTACAGTCCAAAATTTCAGCAGGGACGACTGCGCTTTTCGCTCCCCTAGCTACGTCCTGGGGTCTGGGGCACTGTTGGAGTGAAACCTGAATGGTATAAGAATTGACGAACAAGTCAAGATCAGCTTGCATCACTACAGAGCATAGCAACTTCACACGCACCCAATCACAACAATTACGCTGAAGATTTATTTCGAGATTTCATTTGTTTTCCGAAATAATTGCACTACACAGCCTGCCATCTGACCCTGATGCCTTGCTTCTGGCAGTCGTTTAACTTTCATATTAGATCGATCAGCGAAAGCATGACTGCGGACCTGGTTGCCGAGTCGGGGTCGCAAGGAGTCGGAGGTTTTTGTGTGGAGTCGGATTCCTAACAACACTGGGAGTCGGAGTCGGATTAAAAATCCGACTCCGGAAGTCTAATTGAATCATTTTTTTATATCACACTCCTAAGTTGGGAATTCCTGTTGAAATGGTACAATTTCTTTGGAAACTTTTATTGAAACAGAGAATTCTTGCTGTGCACCACAATTTCCATTGATTGCTAACTGCTACAAAATTAGTTAGCTTCAGCTTAAAGACCGAGCATCATAGAAAGAATGCTTTCTTTAAGGAACAGTTCGCGTTGCTTAAGCGCTTACGCAGTTACCCGTAATTGCAACCGCTTTACGAGTCATTGCTCAATCGACATTGCCCAGATGGTTCTCTGAGTGATAATGGATAACCATGAAAGAGCATGCATATTGCATACTCAAGCGAACATCCGTCGCGCAGCTGTATTCGCTTGTGTATGTGTTAATGCAAATCACCAAGTGTGTCCGGGCAGTAGAACTTACAGAAACGGTTGTGACACCAATTTTTCATGCAGTTACTTCAAAAGGATGATGCTTGGCCGGGCGCGGCGGATGTACAAGCAAATGCGGTAGTTGTGTTTTAGTGAGAAGAATACGGTCAGTGCGGTAGATGGTTCCGAACGGTTGATTACCTTGAACTTTAAGTGTGACGTTGGGAAGTTTATCGCCGAGTGTGACAGACTGATACATTTTAATTTTTATACTCGTACATTACACAGATTGCATGTCCTGAAACAATGAGACACTGTAGCTATAGCTAACTTAGAAAAACCTAAAAGTTAATCAGATTTAGTTAGGGTTGCAATTGCAAATGGTGGCAGACTGTCAAATAGAACCGATTAGTGAAAGTTTGAAACTTTAGTAGCTTAACACCGAGATTTGAAACTCGTGTAGTTTTATTGGGTTCACGCTATTTGCTTTACGAACTGCAAATTTGCTGTGAGCAAATATTTTTTATTAGTTTTTGAACGTTTTGAAATACACACCTAATATTGTATTTATTTAAGTTTTTACAGGTTTACAGAAATGAACATTTTTGAAGCAAAACTATTTTTCACTAATTTTTGTAAAACGTGGTGCACCCATAATATGGCGTCAAAACAGAAATCTTCAAGCATATGAATATTTTACATTAACCAGTGGTTTAAAATATTAAGTATGCCAATACAAAACCCACCAAAGCCCCTCATGGCAACGGGACTGCTGCGAACACCGTATTGCAAGTGTCAAACATCGACTGGTTGATTCCATGGACATCACTGTGTCTCAGCCAATGGCAATCGATTGCGTTTGTGACGACATAGGCCAAGAAAGCTCAGTGTATTGTGAATTTTGTGACGCAATGTTGCTTCCAGAATTTTCTAGAAAACGTCATATGGTTCTTAATCGTCAACCACCGATAATGTTTGAGAGCTTTCCAAATCGCTTAGTGTGCTTGTATGTTAATTGCGTCACTGATGAGAGCCTCATTGTAAATCGACTCACCATCCTCTTTGTATTCTACATACAAACAGCCGGAATCCGAAATTCCTCCGGAAAATGTTTAGCTCTCGGGCCTCGAAACAAAGTACCCGCTCGACCGTCCTTTCATATGGCCTGGCTGCAACGGCAGTGATGTAGCTGTGATTTTAGTATAAAAATAGGAATTACAGAATAAGCCAGTGTTTATCACGGTAGGACCCAAAAACATTTTCTGTAAACAAGCTTTTTTTTTGTAGAAAAATTTATTCCCTTTCTGATCGTAACACATTTTACGAAAACCTTATGAAAAGTAAGTTTGCGAACTCCATCGAAGCTGGCCAATTGCGAAGTAATTCATTCGTGTTTTGGCTATCATAGTTCATATTTTCAATATGATGAAAGAAACATTGGCCATTGCCTGGTCACAACGTCCACCTAATACGGGGATAAATGTTGATAACAGTAAAGTGCATCTTCTCAGTGAAGCAGCTTTCACGCGTCACAGCGCCTTGCTGCGTCAACAACAAAATCTTTCAATTACTTTTTTCACCGGATTGTCTTTTTACGACCGTTGTTATTTCAAAAAACGCTGGGAACGTTAACAAAAATCAAGCCTTTGTGGCACGCCACATTGCACAACGGATCTATAGGTCTAAGTGCTTTGAGAACCGATGGAATCAATTTATGAAGATAGCTAAGGCTTAGCATAGCGTGTTGATATGAGCATGCTGCAATACAAGGCGTTGTTACGATGGCTAATTAATTTTTGATTGTCTTGATGTAGCAGAAACGCGCCAGAAAAGCTGCAGAAATTATCACGTCGTGGTCATGCGATCTCATGCAAATGAATAAAAACTGCGGCCCAAGATAGGGATTGCAATGTGCATACACCTTGGGCTGCAGCATACGAGCCTGGATTTGAAGGAATACTCTTGCTGAAAATACTATGAACCAGAGTTGTAAACTGGCCTCATTTCGAAACCCGAACCCCGCTTCGACAATTTTTGAAGCCCGATGTGGGTCCAAAAGCAGAATTCACCGAGTGAGTCAAAATATTCGCAACTGCGGGGTATCAAAAAGTAGTGCGCGGATATTGCTGCAGTTACACGGTTTTATCACACCAAAAATAGCTACCACTTTGACCGAAACGTTGGCTTAAACAAGAACAAACATAGGTTGTTAGTCAACGATAATACTGCGCAAAGTAATGTTTCTCAAGAAAAAAAGAAACTTTCACGAAACTGTCCACGATGGCACTGTAGGCATAAGAGAAACTACAGGCATGAAGAGCCGGTTTGTAGGCCATCGTTTTTTGAAACAAGGAAAGAATTGCGTAAATGATTGATCTTTTCGAAGCAGCGCCATCGCGTGCTAATTTCCTCACCGCTGTCGCCAGGGCCGGCCCTACCAGGCGCGGGGCCCAATGCAAGACCTAGGCGAGGGGTCACTCTGATAAGTGGTGTTATTTTGTCATCGTGCTCAGTCAACTGTGTTATGACCTTTTTGATGAATAAATTTTAGCAAAATAACTACATGAATATCAAAAAAGACGGCAAATTTTATTGGAGTTGATCTGTATGTAGGCTAGATGATAGCGCAGGGGTTCCAAACCTGGGTGCATTTGCTTATCTGAATGGGTACATTCAGGCCCGTAACTATGGGGCGCAGGGGGCGAAGCCTCCTTGGAAAATTTTTCTACCCCCCTGGAAAAACGTGTTGGACATGTTGGCCCCCTCTCAAAAAAATCTTCGCCCCCGTATTGTCCCAAGCTGGTTAGGGGCCTGGTTACATTTAAGGTTAGGATACAAGGGAAAAATATATTTGTATATTTATTTTTCCAAATATTCTAAAATATGGAAGTTCTACGAAAAATTCGGTGGACTTGTGTTGTTTTACTCGGCTCTTTTACCGCAACAAATTTTAGGGTACATACTCACCTATCGAAACGCTGAAGGGGTACATGGTCAGAGAAAGGTTGGGAACTCCTGTGATAACACAACTGTTTCTTTTATGGGGAGTGGGCATAGCTCATATGTCTCCCAGCTACGGTCATGTTTATGGTTAATAGTATGCTGTTATATGGTGGACATTAGACAGTGTAATGCTACCACTCGTAATCAAGTCGAAAGTTGTAATGGAAGCTCTGCAATGGAGCGGCGAGCGCAAGTGCAAAGTTACGTCAGTCAAACCGAACTGACAAGCAAATTGAACTTACAATGCAATTACTTCGCTCTTGTTGAACGACACGTTCACTGGAAGAATAAATGACTTGGAGAAAACTTAACATTAACTTTTTACTTATGTCACTTTGGGTAACCACAATCGCAGACGCGCATAAAGGTAAAGTCTGGGCGCATGATCAGCCACCCGCGTTATGACGCAATACAGATTTCACAAGAGAGCAGCCCACGCATACGCCCAAAGTTCCCCAAAAGCCCAAGTTTATAGAGCAGGGGTTCCCAACATTTCTCTGAACATGTACCCCTTACTGAATTTTTTATAGAATTTTGAATTTCGGAACTATGGAGGTAGACACCGTTTTTATGATTCAAAGTTAATTTGTTGCAAATGTACTATAAATGTACACCGTCAGACAGACAAATATACACCTAAGGGTCATGTATCCCAGGTTGGGAACCTCTGTTACAATACTTACTCATTGTGCTTCATTATGCATGACCTTGGAATGTAAACTCATTTCATGAATTAGAAATGTAATGCACAAAGATGTTTCAACAGGCCCGTAACCAGGGGAACCCGGGGGGCGAAGCTCCCCCTAGAAAATTTTTCGCCCTTCCTGGAAAAATGTGTTGGACATAATCTACAACTATTGGACACAGTTCAAAAAATTTGGTCCCCCCTCAGAAAACTCTTCGCCCTCCTGGTGTCATAAGCTGGTTACGGGCCTGTGTTTCAACTACCACGTCACAGTTGTAGAAACATTTATCAAACGCAATATATAATGCGCATGGTTGATTCGTGAAACAAGCATATAGCTGCCCAACATATTGATGAACAGAAACGAGTGTGCTGGATGACATTTACAATTTTTGACAAAATCATTCCAAAAACAGAAGAATCTCTCGAAAACTGAACAACGTTACGTAAGCAGAACTGCCATCGAACTTAATAAGACAGACACTTGTTTTGACCTGTTCATTGCGCGTTGAATCACTACACACCTTATTTGCAGTATGTGGATCTACTTCAGTCTCAACTGGCACTAGTAAAAAACACAAATTCTATCTATAAGGAGTGGGACGTGTTGGAGCGCAGATATAACGATCAGCATGAGAATTGAACATGTTTGATAACGTACGATAATAATTAGAGAAAATTCACCGTTCAAACGACGTTTTCGTACTCTAGCATTGAACTGAGTTCTTTCAGAATCTGCCTGACCGAGATAGCATGCTCACTTATAACTTTGTTACTGACTTACTATTTTAATGCATTGCCTTGCAGATTTTTCATTTTTTACTTTTTTATTCTGTGGAAATGACGATGCTCATTTGAGCGAAATTAATATTCCCGTTTCAGTAACTGTGGTCAGACTTTTGTGGAAGACTTCTGTGAGCCTTCATGTGCAACATTCATTCAAACGATAATTATTTGCTAACAATGAGATTTATGACCCATTCTACAATTCTCATGCGCACGGAGTATCTGGCAAAAATAAACAACCTGCCCAACCACCATAGTGCGGGGTCCAATGTAGTCGCATCGGTTGCATCGGCTTAAGGCCGGCCCTGGCTGTCGCCTTCTCGAAGAAAGTGTGAGACTAATCCGAGCAGAGAACAAAAGAACGCAACTGTGTTTGCAGATAGAATTAGCTGAATAAAAATCACAATCACTTCACTCAAAAAAGTAACCGCGGTGAACGCAACAAATGTACATCACGAAAGAAAAAAATCGTCACTCTGAATGTTGTAAAAAAGTTTTATATGCAGGCCCGAAATTGGCCCAAAACATTTTGACAAACTTAAGCCCGAACCTGGCCCGACCCAAAAAAACGGCTTGACTTACAACTCTGCTATCAAGTGCTACGAAATAGAAACCAAACCAGAAAATCTAAGTGCATTTACACTTTTAACATTGTAAGTTGACCTATTCAGTCATAAACGAGCGGTAAACGGGTTAGCCATTTGGCTTGGCTTGCAGACTGCATTGTCGAGGTTTCTGATTTTAGATAATGGCCCGTCGTTGTCATATACCAATCAGGGCCAGATTTTGGGGAGGGTAATGCGGGCACCTGCCCAGGGGCCTTCACAGTCATGAGCCGTGAGCCCCGTGGTTAAGGGTGGTTTATCATATTTAATGTTAATGACATATTTACAGCTAACTGATGATAGTATTTCCTTGACCTTGAATAATATTTCCTTGAGGTACTGAAGGCCTCCACACAAAGGCTGCCCTCCACATGTCTCTATCCGGCTCTGATACCAATCTTGATACTTACCTTCCTGTACCGTAAACAAAGTTACTGGAGTTAAAATCGAAAGAGCACAAGACCCACGTCATTGCGTACACAGTGAGGTCTGTTACATTCCTGACCGATGCGCGAGAAAGACGCCAACAACAATTTTAACGGCAAAACTCATTTTGTTAGATCAAGTGATGCATCCGGCATGACGTACACAGCATGTTTTGAACATGAAACATCTATGAGATGTGATTATATACCTCGTTGCTCGCCTGTTGCCGTTTGCCTAACGTAATTTAATTGAACCCTCACAATGATTTCACCTGACTACGTGGAACCGTCACGTCGTCATTTTTCTTGCTTTGCTCATCATCGACTGCGTCAGCTTTCGCGTGGCAAACCTTTAAAAATATGCAAATGAGTCACTATGTCAATGAGCAGAAAAACATCAAGTAACAAACTACATTAAAAAACGACAACCTGATGAAGCAGAGAGTCGCGCTCTTTGGTCAGTTCACTGATTACGCAATCCTTGTGCTGCAGCGCGTAGAAGAGATTCTCGTTGATTGCAGTTGCAACTGTTAAATTTTCTTCCATCCTGTTCTGCACACCTGTCACCTGCAAACCAATGCAATGCAAGCAGCAGCTTGTGCTGAGAGCACTATCAAGCCTAAATGTCAACGAATACAGTTTTCGACTTCGCTGCTTCAACATATCAGGACCAACCGCCAAGGCGCTTTGGTTTTGTTATCAGTTCTAAATTATGCAACCCAAGTCTTTAGGCGCCAGCAAGCCTTTTCCTAATTTAATACGTCTCCAGCCAAGTATCTTTTTTTTTAAACCGGAGGCCCTCGTGACGATATTCTGTCAATTATCAGGAAAAAAACTGTCGCAGGTCCGTCGTCAGCCGAAATATCATAAACAGTTTTAGGCTGGGCGGGTTCCTAGTGCAGGATTAGTAAAACAAATTCACCACCTTGTAATATTCACATAACCCGGGCCCGTCGTCAGGAGAGGTCGACATCACACGGTGGGGCCACTTCACAAATGCAAGCCAGCACCAGCAGTTGAGGAAAACTGTCCTTGGGCGGGTTTCAGCAGCAGTGTTTGCTCAGACGTCAACAGAACTTGGATAAAAAACTAAAGAAGTTCGTTTCACATCCCATGTCACCGGCCTTTTGCAGATATTTTTGGAATAATCTTCGTTCGGCGACCCTCCAGCTTTTAATGATGGTGACCACAATTTTTCACATTAAACCAGCTTAGTGACAGCAAATGGGGAACCCGACAGCGCACTTCTTACATGTAAAAGTGCTACACGTCCAAGTATCACAGTTATCCCAAATACATTAATGCAAGAGTAGCTTTTGAAGTTTTCCTGCATGCTGCAGTTCTGATGTGCAAATGTAAAATGCGCACTGTGACAAAGAATCTCAGCGCCATAACACCAACACTGTTCAGTTCTTATCAGCCCATTAAATAAAGTGTTTTAAACTTCGAAACTGGTTTTACTGCTAGTTTATTGCCAAGTTACATTAAAATTTATTGCTTATCACAAGCTTCAAAAGCTGTTCCTGGAAACAAGCCCTAAAACCTACTCCTTAGATACTTTGCTTGCCCACTGCCTGCTCTTACTGAGCTATCTCGTAAGCTCACCTATTCTATATAAGCAGTTGCTGCACAGGGTCATAATACTGTGCTTCGAAACGTGACGCTGCATGGCGTAATTCCACTACACCACTGGTTCTAAAAGTTTTTTTCATATTCCCCCTTACAAACTCAAACACTGTCAATTCCTCCCAACAAAAATAACAAAAAAGATAATTGCAAAAATGTTATACAACCTACTGTGAAGAAGCAATAGACAATGATAACGTTAGTCACTGCAGCTTGTCCTTGAGTACTGTATACATTCCCGTCTTCTAAACCAACCTCGCTGTGCAGTTTTTTTTATGTGTGGAAAAAACGAACAATTAAAACGTAAGATTTTTCATCCCCAGATTTTCCTCCCTAATTCCTCCCTGGAACAAATTTATTCCCAGGAATGAAAAATTCCTTCCTTAGTGAGCCAATGGCACCCCTTTGAGAACCATTCACTGCACTATACCAGGGGTGGCCAACACGTCGATCGCGATCGACCGGTCGATCGCCGAGTCCCAGTTGGTCGATCGCGCCTAATTTTGCATTGAATTGACTAG
>JGI24158J21664_10004232_pt1 | contig 18389 bp, 9 predicted proteins | sample Ectturendosymbi3_FD_21664 | JGI IMG/M metagenome (IMG submission 21664)
TAGCCTCGTTTCCAGTAAAAACTTCAGCGAAATACTACCACCTAACGGTTGGCGCCCGGGGCCAGACAAAGTGGACCAAGGTGGCCTAAAAGTCCTCNACTTATGACATCACTCACAAAAAACCCGCATCCCCCAAGCAAAAAAATTTTTTCGAGTGCAGACAAGAAGACTTGCCNCGTCTTTTGAGACTTTTACTGGGTCTGTAGAGCATACCGGACCNGAGAAATTCCCGCGCAAAGCCACGTGCGTTTAGGCGTTTTTTTTCCGAAAATCCCTGGAAGCAGCCGGACGCCAAAGAGTTAAAGATACTGACATAAATATGGCAAACTAAATACATGAAGTAACAAGTGATGATGTACTTCAAGTCGCCATGTCTACAATAAATACTGTCACCACAAGCAACACATGTTTGAACATATATTTGGCTTCTCACAAATTAGGACCGTTTTTTCATTTTAAAAATTTTAACATCACCCTAAAACAGCGGTTCCCAAACTTTTTCTGATCGCATACCATTTGTGGGCCCTATATTTTCACAGTGTACAACCTTGAAAACACCTTGTTCCAGGAAAACTCATTCTACCCAACATCATTCAATCAAAAGTTTGGCAAACCAGACTTAACACAAATGCGGCATGAACAAAATGGCTGTGAGAAATTATAATGGCCATTTTTTGGAACTAATAAGGGAAGTACAAAAAAATGAATGCAGGAATTTATTAACAAAACACGATGAAGGAAAATCAAAATGTCTTCTTTTTTGTGTAGAAGAACACAAGGGTCTCGCGTACTGCCTTGAAGGCCTTTGAGTACCACCATTTGGGAACCACTGCCCTAATAGATAAATCCAAGACATATTAATAATATGCAAGTAACATATCTTACTATTTAACATTTTGAGAACCGGTCTACGATATATTCGTACTTCGATTTCGGCTTAAAAAACAGTAGTTTTCGGTTGCTTCACCAACGCCCTAACTCCTCCACCGATTACGCTAGAGAGCTGTTCAAGGGTTCAAATGGATTGGCCAGTTTAGTAGATTGCACTCGAAAAAAATAGTTTGGTTAGGGGTGCAGATTTTTTGTGACTGACGTCATAAGTGAAGTAGTTTTGGGGTCATTTTGGCTCATGTTGCCTGGCCTAGGGCCTAACCATTAGGCCAAAGTGTTTGCTGAAGTTTTCATTGGAAACTAGGCTCGAGTCCGAGTCAGAGCCTTTGATCGACTTTCTAGCCTTTCTGGTTCCAAAGTTATGATCTGAAATAAACTAATTAATTATCTAATTAGTCAAATATTTTTACTAACTTGCATCACAACTTTTGAACACGAAACCCCAGCAGGTCATCCAAAGTATCAAAAGACTCGGATTGTAGCCTCACTTCCAGTAAAAACTTCAGCGACATACTACCACCTAACGGTTGGCGCCCAGGGCCAGGCAAAAATTTTTTTTCGAGTGCAGACGAGAAGACTTGCCGCATCTTTTGAGACTTTTACCGGGTATGTAGAGCATACTGGACTGGATAAATTCCCGCACAAAGCCACGTGCGTTTAGGCGTTGTTTTTTTCCGAAAATCCCCGAAAGCGGCCGGATGCCATAGAGTTAATTCGAAATCAAAAAAATAGATTTTTCAAATACACTTGATTTATTCCAAGTGATTTACATACAACTGCTTTATGGACTTTCACATGAAAAGGTTGCAGTTATTATGGTAATACAAACTCAAAAATTGATCCCACACCATTTTTACCAGGACACTTGATGAAACATTTAATGTAAAGCAAACAATATAGTAGTTCTTACCTCATGAATGCCAAAGTGAGCATAAGAGTCAAAGTAATAGTCTTTTGAAGTCATTTGGTCTGGAGCTATTTTACCCATGACATCTTCAGCTGTGTCTCCATCACCATTGTGTACATTTGCAGTACTCTCAGATTTCAGCACCTTAAACAAACAAAAAACAACATGATAGAAAGAAAGCATGAGTGACATGAAACAAATTTTAGAACCAGAGGGAAAAATAACAAAAGATATACAGGTGCCATTTAGGTATTTTTTGTCATAGACCAAATTCTTTTTCAAATGACTGAAAAAATTAGGTCAATTCGGTCATATTTTCTGAAAACTGAGACTAGTGAATGATGCTATAGTGAGTTTCCTTACTATTATGGGACAAATGACTGAAATATCTCAGAAAAAACAGGGTGTCATGCAGAATTCCACATGATATTAGAACTCAGCGCACAAAAAATCAAACCACTTGAAACAAAAAACCAGCACAGCCACAAAACTGCACAAAGTAAGCAACTGCTTACATATAAAATTACTAAAAGCCAATTAATACATGCATAAAAATGTTGTATCAGCCAAAAACAAGTAAATATTGACACTTTTGCACCCGGACGCTTTTGGGGATTTCCGAGAAAAAACACCGAAATGCACATAGTTTTGAACGGGAATTTCTCTGGTCCGGCATATGCTACTGACCCAGTCAAAGTCTCAAGAGACGCGGCAAGTCTTGCAGCTTGCACTCGAAAAAATTTTTTGGTTGAGGGGTGTGGATTTTTTGTGAGTGATGTCATTAGTGGAGGGCTTTTAGGCCACCTTGGCCCACTTTGCCTGGTCCTGGGAGCCAAACTTTAGATGGTAGTATTTCGCTGAAGTTTTTGTTGGAAACAAGGCTACAAACCGAGTCTTTTGATACTTTGCATGACCTGCTGGGGTTTATGGTTCAAAAGTTATGATGTTAAGTTAGTAAAAATATTTGACTAATTAGATAATTAATTAATTTGTTTATTTTAGATCATACATTTTGAACCAGAAACGCTAGAAAGTTAATCAAAGGCTCAAAAGACTTGGACTCGAGCCTAGTTTCCAATGAAAACTTCAGCGAAATAGTTTGGCCTAGTGGTTGGGCCCTGGGCCAGGTAACATGAGCCAAAATGACCCCAAAACTACTTCACTTATGACGTCAGTCACAAAAAATCCGTACCCCCCATCCAAAAACTTTTTTTCAAGTGCAGACTAGAGGAATGGCCAATCTGCATGAGCCACTGAACAGCTCTCTAGCACAATCGACAGAGGAGTTATGGCGTTAGTGAGGCAATCGAAAAAGGTTGGTTTTAGGCTGAAATCTAGGTACGAATATATCATATGCTGGCTCTCAAAGCGTTAACAACTGTTTTTGAAGTTCATAAAAATTTGATATCTTAGAGGTGAATACAAAAATTGTTTTTATGAAAGATGTATTCAGTACTGACTTGATCTCATTGAACCTGATGATAATTTTAGATAAGTACTGCCATGCATGTTCACAAACAGTTTTCCACCATCAGAACTTAACAGACTAGAAGACTTGCCGCGTTTTTTGATGCTTCGACCAGGTCCGTAACCCTTGCAGGAGCAGAGATATTCCCGCGCAAAGCCACGTGCGTTTAGGCGTTTTTTTGTGAAAATCTTCAAAAGCAGCCAGATGCCAAAGTGTTAAATTTAGCTGCAATTCTACGCTATAACAATGAGTAACTTAATCTGTGTTAGTGAAGCCAATTACAAGCACCAAATGAGATTGAGCTCATTACAAGCTTGTGAGAAATGATTTATTGGCACCACAGTGGGTATCTCTGATCAATTTCCAGCCTGAAGTCATCAGTGTTTGTTAACACCTTCGGCGCCCAGTGGATTTGCACTTTTCAGATGTAAAGTGCACATATTGGGCAATCCTTTGCAACCCCTTAACGTGCCAGGTAATTGAGGTAAAGAGCTAGTACTCAAATCCTCAAAAAAAGATGCAGCAAGTCTTCTAGTTAGCATTAAAACAATTGGCAAGTTTTGAATTTCGTGTTTTTTATGGGTGACATCATAAGTGGGGTAGGTTTTGGCCATTTTGGCTCAGGCTACTGGGCCCTGGGCACCAACCACTAGAGCAGGGGTTCCCAACATTTTACTTATCATATACCCCTTCAGCGGTCCTACAGATGAATATGTACCCCTTCAGCATTTCACCAGATAAGCATGTACCCCTGCATGATTTTGACAGATGAACGTGCACCCCTACAATTTCTTATGATAAAATATTATTCATGATTATTCACGGATATATTTAACAATAAGCATATAATGATTTTTGAAAATAATATTTGCTGTTATATTTATAAATATTTGGAAATAAACAACATGTAAATATGTTTTTCTCTTCTATCTCCAACCTTAACACTTTGAGAACCGGTCTACGATATATTCGTACTTCGATTGTGGCCTAAAAAACAGCAGTTTTCGGTTGCCTTACCAACGCCCTAGCTCCTCCACCGATTGCGCTAGAGAGCTGTTCAAGGGCTCAAACTGATCNGCCAGTCTAGTAGATTGCACTCGAAAAAAATTGTTTGGTTGGGGGTGCAGATTTTTTGTGACTAGCCTCATAAGTGAAGTAGTTTTAGGGTCATTTTGGCTCATGTTGCCTGGCCTCGGGCCTAACCGCTAGGCCAAAGTGTTTCGCTGAAATTTTCATTACAAACTAGGATCGAGTAAAAGGGCTTTTGAGCCTTTGATCGACTTTCAGCGTTTCTGGTTCAAAAGTTATGATCTGAAATAAACAAATTAATTAATTATCTAATTAGTCAAGTATTTTTACTAACTTACATCACAACTTTTGAACACAAAACTCCAGCAGGTCATCCGAAGTATCAAAAGACTCGGATTGTAGCCTCGTTTCCAGTAAAAACTTCAGCGACATACTACCACCTAACGGTTGGCACCCAGGGCCAGGCAAAGTGGGCCAAGGTGGTCAAAAAGTCCTCCACTTATGACGTCACTCACAAAAAAACCGCAACCCCCAAGCAAAAAATTTTTTTTCGAGTGCAGACTATAAGACTTGCCGCATCTTTTGAGACTTTTACTGGGTCTGTAGGGCATACCGGACCGGAGAAATTCCCGCGCAAAGCCACGAACGTTTAGGCGTTTTTTTTTTAAATCCCCGAAACCTATCGGACACCAAAGAGTTAAATGCACCCCTGGGGATACATTTACCCCAGGTTGGGAATCCATGCACTAGAAGGAATTTTTGACTCAACTTTTTCTTGGAAACTTGGCTAGAATAAGGAGTCTTTTGCGCCTTTGATTGGGCTTTCTGGTTCAAAAGTTATGGCAAAATAACCAAAATTTGGTTTGAAATATTTTTGGGTAATTTTTACACAAATTTAGTCTTTTTGGTCATAACTTTTCAATCAGAAATGTTAGAGAGCCAATCAAAAGACTCAGATTTTAGCTTAGTTTCCAGTGAAAACTCGAGTCAAAATTTTCCATCTGTGGTTAGGGGCCCAAAGACCCGATGACCTCAGCCAAAAACACCTAAACTTATCCCACTTATGACATCACCCACAAAAAACCCAAAACCAAAAACTTTCAAACTTTTTTCAATGCAAACTAGAAGACTCGCAACATCTTTTGAGGGTTTGCACAGCTCTCCAGCGCAATTGCCTGGTGAGTTATGGAGTTGCAAAGGCTTGCCCAATGTGGGCAAATTATACCTTTGAAAAGTAAATCTATCCAGCAGCATAAGGTGTTACCAAGGCCTTAAATAGAAGAATACCATAATCTTACCTTTGCAGCTGGTTCTGCACTCACGCCTGCACTTGTTCCTTCCACTTCCATTTCAGTTCTTAAAAAGCACTGTGTTTATTACTGGAATCCTTAGTTGTCAAGGTCTTACTGCTCAGTGAAATTGCAAAACACTGATACCTGCCAAAATATGCTACATATCAGAATTTGCATTCACATACCACAAATCTTCATTTGGTATCTACTATTAAGTGCAATTAGTCTTTTTAGAACTGCCACTTAAACTTTTAGTGCTAAACTGCTATCTAAAACAAATCTTTCTCTTTCCCCAAGCATCATTTCCAGGTGTCAACAGAATAAAACCACAAAGAATCATATGGTATGCATTTACATATCTAAGTCAACTTTTTATAAGCCAATGCAGTTTTGTTATGAGCACTACTACAGTAGGCGGCCTTAACCCTCTATTTTTTTTTCTTTGCCTAAAAACATTTTTGGGTGTTTGTTTTTGGTACGAACTGCATCAATATGGGACTGGTACAAAGTTTTTGGAAAAAAATTGTACACCCCATTTTTCAAAACGTTATAAATTTCAAGCAGATAAATTAGTTCTGACGATTTTTATTGTTAGCCGACGTTTCGCCCACCTATTCAAGTGGGCTTTTTCAGGGCAATGTTTTTTAACCACGTATAACATACAACTTACTAATAATAAGAATCAATGAGCAGTATGACGTACCAGGACAAAAAACGCAAAACTGGCCATCACGTTATAAGAATGGCTGACAGCTGACATTTGTTGCAAAGGTGCTAATTTTAGGACGTCTCTGTACTTTCAATCAGCCCTGGAAGCCAAGTTTGAAGGTTGGGAGGGCTCAAAATCCATTTTTAAGGCGAAAGTGTTCATTTTATTGTATTTTGAATCAAACATTTTTTTCAGGGAAAAATTTAAGGGGAGGACAAAAAAGTTGGGGGTTATTGCCCATTAACACCCCCAGGACTATGGACCTGCCTGAAATAAAGGCATTAATAAAGGTGACTTTTTTCCGCAATGCCCCTCAAGGTTACAGACTTGCTTTGAATAAAAACATAGTTTTATATGTCAATTGTTATGTGAAACATTGCTGTAGTGAACTCAGCAAGCCTAAAGCTATTAGACCAGGGTTCCCAAACTGGGGTACATGTACCCCAAGGGATATATTTGCCTACCTGAAGGGGTACATTTGATTTAAGTTAGCGATAGAAGGGAGAAAAAATATTTATACAATATTCATTTCAAATTATTTATACATTTGCATTTGTCCGAACCGTTTCATGTTACTAATAAGGGTAGACAAGGGGGAGTGTTGAGTCCATACTTGTTTTCTATATATTTGGATTGTTTATCTCTTGAACTAAACAACATTAAAGCTGGGTGTTATATTGGTTAAGTCTTACTGAACCATTTGATGTTTGCTGATGATATTTGTGTGTTTTGTCCAAGTGTATGTGGGTGGAAAGTATGCTGGATGTGTGTCAGGCTTATGCAGAACCACATGGAATTATTTTCAACTGCAGAAAAACTGTTTGTACGACGTTTAAGGCTTAGACAACAAGAAGAACGATCATTCTGTTGCTGACACTGGATGTTGAAAGAGTAAAATTTGTTTCCCACTATAAATATTTGGGGATTGTATTAGATATTGAGCTTTGAGATGACAAAGACATTCAGAAACAACTGCGATATCAATATTATGCAATAAACAAGACGCGAGCTTCTTTTTCCCGATGTTCGAACACAGTGAAAAATGCACTTTTTCATTCCTTCTGTACGTCCATGTATGCATCACAATTTGGTGTGATTTCAGGAAGGCATACATCCACAGAGTGCGTGTGGCCCAGGGACCGAGTTCAAGGGGGACGAGGGGACACTGTGGCCTATAACTATGGCTGCAGGACTCCGTACAACCTGTCGTTGTGAGCGATTGTTAGTAGTTATCAGGTTCAATGTAACATTTCTACCATTGAAGCCTTATTGCGAAAAAATGTGTACATTTTTCTTGAACAATGCAAAAAGTCCAACAATGTATGGTTGCCCGCTTTGATGCAAAATCATATTGCTTATACCAACATTTGTCCTTATTCTTTGAACAATACAATTGCATTTTACTTTGTGATTGAGTGCTCGGATGTTAGAGTGTTAGTTTGATGACGTGTCCAGGCCACAACGCATTCGTACTTCACCAGGCCTTAGCCAGGGTTGGACTCTCTTTCATAACATACGATTTTCGTGTCTTACNCTGGATGTAGTATTGTACCAAGTGTTACAAGTTAGTAAACAACTATGCTAAAAATGTGTCTGTAATGTAGTGTTGTACGAAGTATCACGAGTTAGCAAATAAGTGTCCTATAATCATGTGGTCCTACCACCAACACCGTTACAAAACATTGTGTCTGTTATTATCAACCTGTGTTGTGCAGATAGTGTGTGGTAGTGCTCTGTGGACATCGTCTCTGGTTCAGAGATTAAAACAAATATCACTGATGATTATTTTTCAACAATCATGATATGGTTTTGGTAAATATATTTTTGTTATCTTTCTCAGCCTTTTTGTCATGAGAAGTTTTAGGTTCATGGGCATCGTAACGGGTTTAAGGCCCACCCTCAGAATTTTGAACTTTGACGTTTTCCCATTAAATTTTTTGCAAAAACTTGTTTTCTTAGTTTTGAGTGGTGAAAGTGTAATTTTGCCACTTTTGGCCCCCCTGCAAAAATATTTTTGGTCCACCTTTGAAAAATCCACTATTGGTCCCTTCCTGGAAAAAAATCCCTCTAGCGCAACGCTTCTCAACTAGTGGGCCACGAAGCTCCTTCAGGTGGGCCGCAAAATGTTTCGAGATAACTTACATATTTTTTGAAAAAAGTTATTGGTTGATACAAACTGCATTTTTTTAGAAAAAGTTATGAAATATGAAAGCCAAAAATGTATTATTGTCGCATTCCACCTTAGGAATGCTCCAATTTTAACCTTTGATTGCTATTGTGGGTTCCACAAACCCAAGGCAAGTACGGCGACCACGTCTTACACACTTAAGGATGCGTCAAAGCGCTTTCCACGCTTCAGTAGCTTCATTTTTTGTGACACTTGCTGATAGGTGCGCCTGCGGTCGCACTTGCTCTTTTAGATTTTGCAGTGCAGAGGGAAGGTTGTGATTTTGGGTCATGTGTACCCGACGATATAGTCATGAGTTCTGAAACAAATTTTTCGTGAAGTGGGCCCAAAATCAAAGACTCGACGAAAAGTGGGCCGCAACATTAAGAAGGTTGAGAAGCACTGTTCTAGCGCCCTATGTTTAGGGGTACATTCTTATCTATCAAAATGCTGAAGGGATACATGGCCAGAAAAAGTTTGGAAACCCCTGTATTAGACTGCATAGTGACCTTAATTATTTGCTGTTTCAGTTCATAACCTTTGAACTTGAAACCCCAACATGTCATCCAGAGTATCAAAAGACTTGGATTTTAGCCTAGTTATCAAAAAAACTTGAGAGAAATGCTACATTTTAACGGTTTGGGCCTAGGGCCATATGAGTGGGTCAATATTGCCTAAACTACTCTACTTACGACATTGCTCACAAAAATCCCAAAACCCAATGTTAAAAAATAATTTTTCATAGCCGATTCGAAGACTTGCCAAGTCTTTTGAGGGTTTGAACAGCTCTCTAGCACAACCAGCAGAGGAGCTATGGACTTGCAAAAACATGTGGAGACTGCTGTGCTTGGCTGAAAACACCAGCAGCTAAGGTGCTAACGACCGCATGCACAGATTTGTTACGTTTGGACCTAAGCTAATAACTTCTATATATCAGAAAATAAATCCATGAACCTTATTATGCATATTCAAACACTGAACTGAGTAACAACTTTAAAAAATTTACCTAATCTCAAGTCTCTTCCTAACCCTCCAATAGCATCCTCCCCCAAACCACGCAACATGGAGAACTCGTAACCCTAGGGCAAGAAGTCAAGTATGTCTTGAAATTCACACTTGACAAATTTTTCAAAATTTCTAATTACAAGGTTTGAGTCTGAAACGTAACAAATCTGTTGATATGGACAGTAGCGCAAAAACCCATTTCATTTACCATAGAAACAAACAAATGTGAAGCGTTACATCTGTGTGTTTGAACGTTACAGAGCTAACTTACATTTTTACTCAAAATGAACAAACATGACTATGTTTATCAATTTCACCTGTTTTAATACAACAGACATTTATGATGTTACAAGGTTTCTGATTTCACACCTGCAGTTTGAGTTTTGGTTGGTCTTCGCAATGGAAAGTGTGTGCAGTTTCGGTTTAAATCTTTGCACAACTTACGTTTGACAAAGAAGTTAGTAAACTAGTTGTACTGTAATTTTATTTTTTGTGCTAGATAATATGGAATATGGTGTTAGTTTGTGTGTAAATTACTACTCAGGGATATCTATTGGTTAAGCTTTGGCCAAGTGTTAAAGCAAGTAGGCTTCAGTTGATTTTTGCTTATAAGGAAAATAATATTTAGCGCCACCCAAAATTTTGGGCTGGCTACGCTACTGGGCATTATACCCTGACCTTTCAAAAAAGTGGCAACGGAGGCGAAGGTGGTGGCTTTTGATAACAGTATCACAAGCAATTTCACGGTTTATCAAGATCAACTTTAAATAATTTATTGCAGATATTTGCCAACACAGGAAATTCAGAATGTTTTTCTATAATTTCTATTATTACTTTTGAGGTCAACATTGTTGCTCAACAGAAACAAGCATAATTGGTATTTTTTTTTTTAGTTTCAATTGCCCTTAACACTTTTGCAGCTAGGTTAATTCAAGCAGTTAGATGCTTCACATATAGCTTTGCGGTTTCGTTTAGATCAACACTCGCTTTCAACGGTTAAAAAAGTGCAGTTAAAAGTATGAAATTTGTGTACTTGAAAGCATACCTTTTTTCAGTAAAAGTGATTTGTCTTATGCTGTTTCACCCGGTGAGTAGTTGGTGCAAATCAAATAAATTAGTAAATAAGCAACTTTGTATATTGTATGCGATTTCACAATGTTACATGCCTGCTGCGAGCCTGTTATGTGTGACCCAACATATAGCAGCTGTGTTGTGCAGTTCAAGTGTCAGGACGCTAGGCCATTTAGGATTTCCATGCAACAAAACTTATTGAGCATCTTTGGGCTAGATACCTCAGTTTAAATTATGTAGATATATGTGACCGATTTGCACCAGTAACATTTGCAAAAACACAGTCAAAATAATAAGGAGAATGATTAGGCCTAGAAATACCAAGCAAAACAACAAACAAATGTTGAAATCAGTGCTGTTCACTTTAATTGGCATAAACTTTTGTCATTTGCTTTTTACGACGATTGCTGGGCACAGAAAGATTTGCATCGAAGTTACAAATGAAAAAGTAGGCTATGGCTGTAGTGCATAAGGCACAAAATAGTAAATGGTAATACAGTACACCATTGTACGAACGCTATGCGAAGCTCAAGTTTGCAGTCAAGTGCAGAGAGTCAGTGCGCCGTCTTGCAGTCGGTTAGGCTAAACGAATTAACTAAAATGAAATAAGCAAAATGCATTGAAAGTTCGCAGCAAAAGTTTCTCGTAACTTAAAACCATTTTGTCATGTGCTTTTTGTCAATTATCAGTGGCTTCGTGTGTTAGTATCGAATTTTTTTGTTTTTCAAATAAGTAGTTGTGTTCAGGAATGTGCAAAATCAGCTCACACAAATCTTTCACGTTTATAGACAATGTTTCATACAGTTTGTTCCCAACCGATCCAGAGAAACGTTGTGGCCAATCGTACAAAAAAACATATTGCCAGGGTCCGAAGTTTGGTCAGATATGCATGCCGCTTACCAGGGGTTGTCAAGTAAGCCAATGTAAAAGTTTAACTTTGCAAAAAATGTCTTTTATAAAACGTTTCGTGTAATTCAAACTCCCAAGCTTATTATTCGTTTGTGCATTAACTTGAAATCTTGCAACTCTATATCTGTATAACAAATAGCCTATCTTTTACTCGTATCCAAATGTTGAGCATGGTCTTTTCAAAATGAATAAAGTACGTTTCTACATTTTTTAAAGTAAAATAGCCTACGGTTTTCATTATGCAAGCTTAATAGGAAATATTTCAAAACATTTGTTTGTTCTTTTCGCAGGTTTGGGTTACACACACAAAGCAGTGAACCATTTTCAAGAGTATGTTACTACTGAAGGTGTGCACACAAACCATATAGAAAGTTTGTGGCGTGACGCTAAACGACGATTGAAATCCATGAATGGAGCAAGGCGTTCAATTCTGCCATCCTATCCGGACGAATGGCTATGCTGCCGACAACGAAGCAAAGATCAATGTTTTCAGGATTTAGTAGCAGCAATAGCTACCGATCCCAAGGATAAACCCATCCATACCACTGCCATACGAACAAGTTCTCACATCCAACAGTTTGTGTTTATAAAAATCCCCTTCCTTGGCTACAGCCTTGACTTGCTCCAGCAACTTGTGATTAACAGCAATCATTATTTTTCTTTTCAGGATAGCGACTGTGCAAACCGTGCATTGAAAATTTGACATTTCATTATCGGGACACAAACCAGAAAACGTTTTGGTGAGCGCTTGCACCCGTCTCAGTGTGTGTTCACTATATTTTTAGAAACTGTAGCACTCATTGAGGTCGGTTCAAATTGTCTTGTTTTTGCAGTGGGTTGCTGGGCTGCACAAACTTTTTTTAAGTCTCAATATTCTGTGTCTTTTTACTGGCGACGTTTTTTTTATAGTATTCCTCACGCCCGCAATGGTTACATTGTCCAAAGTGGTATCGGCATGCAAGGTGGTCCTCCTGTGTTAGCAATGTTATACGAAGTTACCTTTCTGAAACTTTCTGTGATGTCACAGAAGCAATATCATGTTGATTGTTTCCTTCTGGGCCGGTACAAAAAAGATTTGTTACATACAGTCTATCTAAAACAGTGGTTCTTGTAATCAGGGGGACCGTCATTAAATTTCATTGATCAATAAATTAACCAATTAGGAGGCCTTCATTTGCTTGTACAAATGGTTTATTGCCAGGGGGGCTTGAAGCAAAGGACAATTACCTAAAGGGGGCGTGGTAGAGACAAGGTCAAGAACCACTGATCTAAACTAAAGCGATCTCTCTGTTTCACGTATCAATGCGTCAAACAGTCAGATGAACATCACGATCCGGCGTTTCAATGGTACTTGCACGCAACCGAAATTTGTTATCTTGTAATCTGTATAAGAATACAAACATACTGCAGACAGTGGCGCAGCCAGAATGAGGCCGAAGAGGCCATGGCCCCAGGGGCGTAACGAGGTCAGATGGCGCCCGGCAAGAAGTAAGTTTGGCGCTCCCATGTTACAACCCGAAGTCTTTCTCAAGCAAAAGTACTGTGATGAAGAAAGTACTTCTAACATAATTGGTACTTTTCGTGGCTGCCGCAGTGATTTGGTACCCCCATAGTGATTCGGCACTCAGGTAATTATGCCCTCCTTGCTTTCTCTTCGTTACGCCCATGCATGGCTCCCCCGATACAATTGATAAGATTTTTACTAGTGCTTTATATCAATTATTAACTCCTAGAAAATATGCAAAAAGAACAGTCGGACTTAACACTTTTAGAGCCACCTGGTTTCGACGATTTTTTGCGAAAAAAAACAGCAGTTTTCTGTTGCCTTACCAACGCCCTAGCTCCTCTGCCCATTGCGCTAGAGAGCTGTTCAGCGGCTCAAACAGATCGGCCAGTCTAATAGATTGCACTCGAAAAAAAATTTTTTGCTTGGGGGTTGCGGGTTTTTTATGAGTGACGTTAGAGGTGGAGGGCTTTTTGGCCACCTTGGCCCACTTTGTCTGGCCCTGAGCGCCAACTGTTAGATGGTAGTATTTCGCTGAAGAGTCTGAGTTTTTTAAGCCTTTGATCGACTTTCAAACGTTTCTGGTTCAAAAGTTATGATCTAAAATAAACAAATTAATTAATTAGCTAATTAGTCAAATAGTTTTACTAACTTAAATCACAACTTTTGAACCCGAAACCCCAGCAGGTCATCCAAAGTATCAAAAAACTCGGATTGTAGCCTCGTTTCCAGTAAAAACTTCAGCGACATACTATCAGCTAACGGTTGGCGCCCAGGGCCAGGCAAAGTAGGCCAAGGTGGTCAAAAAGCCCTCCACTTATGACGTCACTCATAAAAAACCCGCAACCCCCAGGCAAAAAATTTTTTGAGTGCAAACTAGAAGATTTGGCACGTCTTTTGAGACTTTTACCAGGTCTGTAGAGCACACCAGACCAGAGAAATTACCATGTAAAGCCACGTGCGTTTCGGCGTTTTTTTGCGAAAATCCTTGAAACCACCCGGGTGCACATGTGTTAATGAACTGTTCAGATTGTCTGCACAATTCAGGCGATACCAAGTATCGTAGCCATTACATGCAACGCAAGCAGGCTCGTGATTTCCTCCCCTATAGTCGATATGGCATTTTGGGCAAGTATATATGTAGTTTTTTAGACCTTTTAAAGGGTTTTGGCCTCTGCGAAATTTTTGCTCATTTGACGCCTGTAGGCTGACTGCTTTTCATTATTTGATTAATAGACATAACTTCTTTCTCCACTGCGCGCGATGCTTCAAAAAACGATTTTTTGGTATACTTAAATTTTCTTGCTCGAATTTGTCCAAGCTTTTTTAATTTGGATTAACAAATACTCAAATTTCCAAGAAAATTTGCCAAATAGGCTAATGATATGATGCGATGACCAAGACAACGTATACCGCAATTCGGGCAGATGCTGCTCCTTGATGCGAAACACATGGAACAATGACGTCATTTTACCGTGCTTACTGTATGCCGCTGATTGGTGAAGGTGCGATGAGTGAGGTGCCTTAATATACATACTGTCAAATGACTGTCCAAGTTTGAAAATAAAAATCTGAACAGTTTTGGAAATATTTGCGGCGGCTGTTGCAGGCGCAAGATTTTGATCTAGCTGCCATTTGGTGCCCTCACTGTAATCAACGCTCTTATCAAAACAAAAGTGTTGTCTCTATTAGCACAGCCAAAACAACAATGATGAGCACTAAATTAACCTACGACCACTTGAACAGGAGGAACAGACACTTCCCCACATGACTAAGAGCAGGTTCACTGTTACCTTACTACCAGTGTCATGAACTCAAGAATTATTGCATTTGTTATGTAGACAAAGCTTTGTTCATACAGTTTGAAATGAATCAATGGCAAAATAATCCCAGCAAAGCTTTTGCTGCTTGTGGAAATATATAGAAACGAAACTGTTTTGCATTACAGACAGTAGCCCGAGGAGTCAGGACTAGACACGCTTAATCTTAATGAATATTGATACGACTCAGCAACTGTACTAGTACTACGTACGAGTACTGAATTCTATTTACAGCATATCGACAACATATCAGTGAACAAAAATCAAGAAAAGCAAAACTAAACTTCAGTCTTACTGTACGGCAATTGCTTTTTGGAATACGTACGGTGACCTAGCACTTAAGTTACTAATACTAGTACTCTAAACTTGTCAGAAAAGTACAGGGCTGAGGTTTGGTTGCCACATTTTTTACAAACACGAAACAGTGAACACGGCGAAGCAAGTTTATCATTACACAGTGCAATCGTCTAACTTCCACAACACTTCAAATTAAAACCTTTTCCCAAAGCACACTGCACGGCGTGTTCCATCGACGGCAAACCCAGAAAATAGTACCGAAAGGAGACACTGACAAAATATGTTCCTCCATCTCCATGGACTAGCCTTCCCCTTCACAAAAATGAGTTCATGCCCATGTGCTTGATAAAATCTATCCCATGCGATAGAATTTTGTAAACGGATGACGAACATAACTAGCAGAGCATTTTATTGATCTCACGTATACAAACTATAAGATTTTCAAAAAGAAAATAAAGAAATAAAATTCAAATACGATATGCAGCAGAAATGATCAATATACAACATAAAATCAAACTTCCAAAGCAAATCCACAAAAACCACACAGCACAGGATAAATGCAGATTGGCACACCAAGTCGAAGCTGCAGTGTTGTGAGGATAATGAAATTTGACAATCCGGGCCGCATCCGATAAATTTTTTCAATGTCCAAATCCGATCCGGTCCGAAACTATTGCAAAAATAATAATCCGGTCTGTTCCAAAAATCCTGATCCAGAATCATGCCAGATTACAGCCACAATAACAACTTTTGACAGTGAGGTTGCACTTGGCAGTAGCTTAAAGGAATAAAACCATAGCCAAGCCAGCCCAATCCCCTTGTATCAAATGCAGCTTGTCCGAGAAAACCCACACCTTAGATAAAAAAAAGTCCACCCAGTGAAAACATGCATTCACTAACAATTTCTGGACAGTCAATGACAAACACAAGACAATCAATGAAAATTAGAAAGTGCACATTTAAAATTGCTGCCTCAGAACACAACTTTCCGATAAGACATAACAATACATCTGCATGTGACTTGATTAACAAGTACTTCTATTGTTGAGTAATCCATTGCGCTAATTACTGTTTCTTAACTGTGGCTGCGACTAAAACAGATTGACTACCTGCCTGCAGATAGTCTTTTTTAATGCTTTTACCTTGCTTGACTCGAGAATCCATGACTAACATGCGATGTGAACCTGCGTCTTATGTGAGAACACAAAAAATCACTTCATCTAGCATCTTGTATAGAGTTTCAAAAAATCTGTTTCTTAGGAAAAAATTCAAAATGCAATTAAACATATGGCAACTTTTCAAACAAATTTGGACAAACCGATTCCGTCTTGAGCAAAAATGATATCCAATCCGTCCCCGCATCCAAAAATTTTTTAAAGTCCGGCGGAATCGGACTCCAAAAATTCGGATCCGCGACCGCGCTACCAAGCTGCAAGCACAAGAGAACAGGGGTGCCAGGGATACGGGATGCAGGAGTCAATTCCGGAGGATTCAGCGTTTTTCTTTCTGACCCGAAGCCGGAGTCGGAGTGTAAAACCGGACCCGGGTACAAGAAAACTTATCATTTTCAGCAGTAGAAGGAGTCTCAAACGAAAAAAATCCACAGAGAACCCATCACTCAAAACGAAAAAAAATTAAATCTAAACTACCAGACTTGCTGACTCCGTTGAGGATCTGAACAGTTCTCTAGCTCAATCGGCTGGCGAGATATGGGTTTGAAGATTTTTACAAAAAAGTGGTGGAAGAGGTAGTTAACTAAACCCAAACCCTAAACATAAACCCAAAAACTAATCCCAAAACCTAAACCCAAAACCAAAACCTAAAACCTAAACACAAAACCTAAACGCAAAACCTAAACCCAAAACCTAAACCACAACCGAAACCACAACCAAAACCTAAAATCTAAACCGAAAACCTTAATCTTGAGCCTCTGTTTCGAAAATACACGTGCCTGTTTCTCGAAAGATGCAGAAAATCTAACAACATATGGTTACGTGCTTTGGTGCAGTCAGATTGTTTGCATTCGTCCCTATTCTTTGAACACTATAATCGCATTTTACTATGTGAATGAGTGATCGAAGTTTACAGTATCCGTTTCATTGATGGCGTGTCATGCAGGGGCGGATCCAGCCCGTAAGGTAACGGCGGCGATTTCAGTAATATTTTGTAGTCAAGTCTTATCGCGGATATTGTTTTCCGAATTATGTTCCGAATACTGGTTTCCGAATTGTACAAAATTATGGTAAACAAAGTAACTTTCGTTGGTTTAGGGGAGCGATGGCCGTAATCGCCCCCCCCCTGGATACCCCTCTGGTGTCATGCCACAACCACAATGCTTTCGCATTTTACCTGGACTCGACCAATTTAGGAATTGGCGCCCTACTGCGCAGTAGTTTTGTAACAAGAGTTATGTGTTAGCTAACAATATTGTTAAGAATGTGTCTGTTACCCTATGATTCTGTCTTCAATGCAGTTGCAAATAATGTCTGTAACCCTGTGATTCCGCCGGCTTCAATGCCTTTAGCTCTGTTCTGTTTAGTCTGTTTTTATCGACATGCGTTCTGCAGAGTGTGTGTGTTCATACTATGGACTTCGTGCCTCCTCATAAACAAATAAATCAAATTAAACCTAAAACGTAAGCCCAAAACGTAAACCTAAAACCTGAACGTAAAACCTAAACGTAAAACCTAAACCTGAAACCTAAACCTAAAATGTAGGCCTAAAACTTAAACACAAAACTTTAAACGGCTTGGTTTTTCGAATTTGTATCTTCGTAGGGAAATCACCTGCATCAATGGGTAAATATTGGGTCGCCATAGAAATTTGCACGCTGACTCAGTCTGTCTGTCGAAAGGAATCCATTTTCGCAGCAAAGAGCAAAGAATCAGACACTAAGATCTTTCAAAGTATATATTTTGCGTACAAGCCTGACGTATGCATCATCAGCTCTTATGCAAATAGATTCAGTCTGCTTAGAGTTGCGTAGAGAGTCAGTCTGACTCAGTTTGATGTATTCTGTGCTTTAGTTTTGGTAAGGATCAGGAGGGTGCGGTAAGGATCAGGAGGATGCGGAAATAAACTGAACTGACTCAGTCTGCTTAGCGTTCTGTCCTGCACCACAGAACCTCTGTTGCTTTAGGGCTACTTGCAATTTACCAATAGCATACTGTAGCTTGACATTCTTAGTTAGCCTGCTTTCAGATATGGATACCATCCATGTGTTTATACCAGCTTTTTTTATATTTTTGATATATGCTACATTTCTTTGTGACTCCATTTTGGATTGTTTGTGTACATATTTTTGTCTGATTGTTTTTTTT
>JGI24158J21664_10004235_pt1 | contig 18387 bp, 9 predicted proteins | sample Ectturendosymbi3_FD_21664 | JGI IMG/M metagenome (IMG submission 21664)
AAACAAATTAATTAATTATCTAATTAGTCAAATATTTTTACTAACTTACATCACAACTTTTGAACCCAAAACCCCAGCAGGTCATCCAAAGTATCAAAAGATTCAGATTGTAGCCTAGTTTCTAGTAAAAACTTCAGCAAAATACTTCCATCTAACGGTTGGCGCCCAGGGCCAGGGAAGTGGGCCAAGGTGGCCTAAAAGTCCTCCACTTATGATGTCACTAACAAAAAAACCCGCACACCCCAAGAAAAAAATTTTTTTCGAGCGCAGACTAGTGTAGCTGTCTAGCTCAACCTTTTCCGCAAGGTTAACTCGATAAACTGCATGAAAAAGTTGCACAGCACCTTAAGTTTATGGGCAAAAGTTGCGCGGCATATTTTTATCCCATTTTGCTGGCTAATGAAGCAGCAAATGAGGAAACTTTTTTTTAAAATGAGGCATACTCCATACTCAACTCAATCCAAGTACAAAGTAAATAAAACGGAATAACATCTATCAACATGGTCAATTATTGGTGAATTGTAAATTGGACATTATATTTGTATCACTTTGTTTTCACATATCACTTTGATTTCACGAAGTCCATTCTATATATAGGCACTGAGCATGTTTTCCATACAATAGCTCATACTGTTTGCAATTTTCTGTCCAATCTGTCATCAAAGCATGGAAAGCATCATCGAAAAAATATGAGATGCCTGTGGTGGATCAAAGGCATCTAACAACAAACAAGATATTAAGAATTTTAGTGACAAGCTAACAATTCACTAGAATGGTCTTGAAATCTATAAAAGTGAGAGAGTTGTCAAAGAGGCCTTAACCCACCTCAATACCGGGATTTGTCCAAGTTTGGGCAAGTCATAACTCGGCAGTAGATTGAGCTAGAAAGAAACCTTTAAAGATGGGGAAAGTCTTGTACTTTCAATTTTTAAAAAATTGGAAGTTTTGGATTTGAGCTTTTTTGTGGGTGACATCAGTTAGGGCTAGGTATAGGCTTTTCCGGCTTACATCATCAGGCCCTAAACTTGGATAAACTAACTTTTCATTGTCATGCTTTAGTACACCACAATTTGTTTTAACAGACCTAGTTTGTGCAACACTTCGCATATCCTTCATTTCCTTATTCGATCTAATTGCACATGTGTTGCAATGTTTTTCACTAGAAACAACATTTGGAGGTGGATTTTTCCATTTCTCATAGCTACTAAGACTCAGGGTGCGCAATTATTTTGTTCTTTGCTTATTTGGATGAATGTTAAATGGATCACTACATTTATTTGTCGCAACAAAAACTTCTTAAACGATTCTAGCTCACGGTGGAAAGAAATAGTTTTGATATGGTTTACTTCAGATTTGCTTCACAATGCCATCAATTTGGTATCTTCCCCTCTTACCAGTGAAATGTTCTGCAAAGTGGTGTGGTGTTTCTAGTGACAAGGCATGATATCAGTGTAAAAACTGAACTTACTCACTGACCTTACTACTGACATATGTTAACAACCTTATATACATCAAAAAAAGATTTTGTATCTGATATAGTGTAAGTAACATACGTTCAATTGGGTATATACATAACCCTTGAACATTTTCCTTTCACCATGGGAATACACTTCTGTCGTTTGTTAATTTGACTTTCTGCAATGTTTTAAACAGTAACTGTAACCTTAACCCTGGCATTGAAGCCACGCATGGTGAAATGACTGCATTAGGAAAAGTTGCTTTACGTTTGATTCGCTTGAACTTGCTGTCCGGTGTTTACATATGCTAATTTCAAATTGTTATTACTTAAACACAAAAAATATTATGTATTTCATAATTTGATATATTCTAGGAAACATAGGGCTACGATATCCAGCAGCCATTAGCCATTTATATTTTGATCCACGGGGTCAATTTCAATGTCAAAACATAGGTGAAAAGGTCATCACTCCAAAATTTACCCGAAACATAAAAATGATGTAAAAATTGAGTTCCTGGGTTTTTCCCCTGTTAAAAAATACCTTATTTTTCCAGATTGGACCACTAGTTCAAAAGTTATGGTTGTTTGAAATTAGGTGACTCCCTTTTATTCTCAGAATTTTCATAAAAATAACCCTCTTCTTTCAGAAACTGACCATCTGATCAATATAAACTTTCAGATGAGGTTTGGGGGTCAAAACTAACATGATGCCAAATTTCATTAAATTCTGAAACGGTGGAGGTTTGTCCATTGGGTGACTTGATGTGGAATGACCCTCCTATCATAACCTAGCAAGCGCAAACAGCAGATAAAACTTTTGCTTGAACTCCAAAACAAAACCATCACGATTTTTCAGACTGTCTTCTTGCCATGAAGTGAAATATTCCAAATTAGCTCTGCGTGTGCCTGGCTGTGTGCAACTAACAGCTTCGATAGTGTGTACCACTGGCCAAGTAGCAGACCCCAAAACATGTGCATTTGACACACAAGTCAATGAAGATTTTTTTAGTTACCGAGTAGGCAGGTTTTTGACAAAGCAGTGATGTGATTGTTTAGTAATGATCATATACAATGTTAGAAAGGAAGTGATACTGCCTGTTCCAAAACACCGCATTAGAGTCCTGCAGTGGCAGTCATGACAGTAAAACGATGCGCTGCTGATGTAATGCAATGCATTAAGGTTTTCCAACTGTTCGCATGTTAACTGCGATCACAATTTGGTGGCAATTAAATTTTGCACTGGAAAAATCTCTGAAGAAGCCGATGTGGCAGATTATGCTAAAAAATTTTTTCATGTCATTTGTGCAAGCAAAAGCAACTGCTCATTAGCAGTTTTCCTTTCTCCAAGCATTTTGTATAGTGGATACTTTAACAAAGAAACTGTAATGATTTTAAAACAGGCAGGAAACAATGTGCTCAACGACTGACAAATGCATGTGGTTTGTCAAGTAACTGCAGAAATTACTTTACATGTTGGTGTCTCAAAAATAGCTCATGCGGTTGACTGGAAAATGTTAGTGCATGCACAACAGTGCTAAGTTTCCACACGGTTTAAGAGTAAAATGCATGTGAGTGGACTGAAAAAATATTTGTTGCACAATAGCACTAAGTTTCCACATCGTGCAAAACAAAAACTCACATGAATGGACTGAAAAAATGTCTGTGCAATCACACTTAGTGCTGTTTCCACACAGTGCATGAGATAAACGATGTGTATGGACTGAAAAAATGTCTGTTTGTGCACATTAACTTCAAGTGGTGGAAGCAAGTATAACGCTACCATTGTGGAAGATTTAAACCTAATCCTATTACCTGGTTTAAAGTAGTATTATGGATTCGGATAGTTCAGGATATTCCTAGATGCCCATCCCTAGTCAGTGATTGTAATTTTGAGGAATGAACATAAACCTGTTTTTTGAAGAAAACCCTTGTTTCACAGCATGCTGCAATACCTCGAACAAACAAATGAAAATACATTTGGCGCACAATTTTGTGATTTAATTCACCTCTCATTCTTGACATCATTGCACATTCTTAATTATGTAAAGAACAAGGTGTGTGCTTAACAATAAACATTTCTGCTGTCAATCAATCCATCCATGATCAGTGACAACCATGCAAATAGATATATTGTTTCGCCAAGGATTTATAGAGTTCCAGAAACACTTTTAAATCTAGCAGTTCTAGAAATCTCCATGTTTGGTGTCAAGATACTAGATATCAGCAGTGCCAGGTAACAAGCATATTGACAAACGTAGAATTAGGCAGCAAACTCACAGATTTTGTCTGATACAGATAATCGATTATTCTCGTTAACGCATGGAAAAGCTTGGCATAATTCGCTTTATGTCATGGGTATATCATTGTGAAAGCAATTTATTAAGGACAATATTGCAGCATTGAGCAATAGGGTAAATAGTGTCAATAAGAACAACAATTTATTTTCATAGGAAAGCGATTTTAATCTTTTTTATGAAAATGTTGCACTGCAAAACATTCTTGCAACATATACTATTCATAATGCTCAATTAAGAAGTTTGTGTTTTGCAGGTTTTTTAAATAAAAAAAAGAGAGAGCAAACAATCTATTTAACACTTTGAGAGCTGGGGTACGATATATTCATACTTTGAAATTGGCCTAAAACCAGCAGTTGTCAGTTGCCTTACCAACGCCCTAACTCCTCTGCTGATTGCACTAGAGAGCTGTTCGAGGGCTCAAACGAATCGGCCAGTCTTCTAGATTGCACTTGAAAAAAAATTTTTTGGTTGGGGGTTGTGGATTTTCTATGAGTGATGTCATAAGTGAAGTAGTTTTTGGGCCATTTTGGCTCATGTTGCTTGGCCTAGGGCCCAACTGCTAGGCCAAAGTATATCGCTGAACTTTTCATTGGAAACTAGGCTTGAGTCCAAGTCTTTTGAGCCTTTGATCAACTTTCTAGCGTTTCTGGTTCAAAGTTATGATTTCCACACGAAACAGTGGAAATGCACAACCACAAAACCATTTTAGGCATAGATACCAAGGTCATAATCTAAACCATAGAACACAATTATAAGCAGTTAATGTTATGAATAACTCTTTAACTTAGTCTACCTTCAGAGACTACCTTTTTATGAATGCCTGCAAGCGCAAGCATGCACCAGAAAGAGATGCTTATCAAAAAAAACTATCCAGTTATTTTAACAAAAGTTTCCAGCTATTTTAGTACTTTCTTCCAAAGATGAATAATTTATTAACTTTTAAGAAAAACTAAATACATTTAAACATAGTTACCTTTTTCATGATTCTTCAATGAGCTGTCAACATTACCTAAGTTCTCCGAACTTGCCATGTAAAAGCTTCACATTGCACTTGTTTCATAACTTGAAATTTACATACATAGCATGGACCAATGACAGTATATCAACAAAGGAAAGCAACCTACAAAAAATCACCTGATTGTTTTCCAACAATAGCAGACCTGAATAAATAATAATATTAGCGGCATACACTTTATTTGATCAAACAGTACTTTGCACAAATCAATCCAAAAAATAGCTAATCAATGCTAGCTAACACACCTTGCAGAAATAAATTAGCAACTTGCAGAAGAGGTTACAACTGTATGGTAAAAATGTTGATTGTGAATGTTGTTAGAGGAATGCACAAACAACACCTGATGGAATCGGTGCAAACCTCAAAAGATATTTTATGCTGATCCATAACACCTTTGAAGTCTAAATCAAGCAGTTCACGCCAAAACAGCCGGATCACACGTGACTTTGCGTGAGCCCAAATCGGGTGCCATAAGCGCTTTCAGATTTTTGTGAGTGATGTCGTAAGTGGAATACTTAAGGCCACTTTGGCACACTTCATTTGGTCCTGGGTCCAAGCTGGTAAATGGTAGTATCTTGTTGAATATATTTTTGGAAACTATGCTAAAATCTGAGTCTTTTGATACTTTGGATGACCTGCTGGGGTTTCAGGTACATAAGTCATGATCTAAAGCAGTTTTTTTAAAGAAAATATCTGGTATCTGGTGTGGACCTGTAGGGACCCGATTTCTTATTCTAAGGACCTGATGATAAATTTCTTTGATTCCGATGCTGGTCCCTAAAACACCTTAAAAAACCCTGATCTAAAGTAAACAAAAAATTGATTGATCCTATAATTAGAGAATTATTTATTTTGTTAATTTTTTATTATAACTTTTGAACCAGAGTTACTAGAAAGTCGATCAATGCCTCAAAAGACTTGGATTCTAGCCTTGTTTCCAATGAAAACTTAAGCAAAATACTTTGGTCTAGCAGTTGGACCCTAGGTCAAGTAACATGAGCCAAAATGGCTAAAAACCGACTTCACTTATGACATCACTCACAAAAAACCCAAAAACAAAAAAATATTATTTTCATTGCTGACTAGAAGACTTAGCAAATCTTTGGAGGGTTTGAACAGCTCCCTAGCCTAGGACAATCAGCGGAGGAGCTATGCTGTTAGTAAGGCAACCAAAAACTGCTGGTCTTAGGCCGATTTCCAAGTTTGAACATATCGTACCCCAGAAGCCAACGTGTTAATATTTGATGCAGGCAGTAATGAGATAATTTCACTGACATGGTGTTTTTCGCATGTGACAGAAGCATTACGAGGAAGGATGCTTGCATTGAAAAAATGACAAAGCAAGCCTAAAGGGCCACGAGTTGCACTGACATCAATAGACATCACCTAGATCAGTAATTTCTAACGTTTTTAAGACATGGACTATTTTCGGACAAATATGAATCCTTGCGGACTCAAGATAGACTAAGACTAAGAAAATAATAAAAACACTAGTCTTGGAAAATTTGATTTATTTTTCACATCAACAAATTTCAATGAGCATCATGTCTCTGAGTTTTTTTTGAACACTAGTTTGTCAAAATAAAGGCCTGTGGTGGTCAACGCACACCAGATGTCATATTCTGGTTGAAGTTGGCTTCAGTGCTTGGTTAAATAGTTAGTGTTGAAAAACAGCTTCACAATGGTTAGTAGTTAGAAAAAGTAAAAGAGCTTTTGTTGCCTGCATACATAGATCAGAGAGTTATGATTCCATTGACTAAACATTCGCCAAAAATTGAGAGAAACATTTTTAAACTTGACTATCCACACCTGTCAACTTTGCAGCTCAATCAGCTATTCAGCAATGCAATCCACTTCACAATGAAACTGTAGCTATGGCACCTCAAAAGGGCTTTGCACCCAGTTCAACGTTTTGATGAATTGTTAGAAGGGACAGATCCATCCAACTCAGGGAGATGCAGTAAGGCGCTAAAGCAAGATTTGACGAAAGCAGCACAACTCAATTTCTAACTCTTTTGCAAATGCATTTCATGCCAGAAAAGCAGCTATTTTTCCACTTTTAACCTGATGGATCCACAACTGTATTTTACCTTCAAACGTGATAATACCTTTGACACATCTAAAAATATTTTACCTTTTCCCTGCATGGAGATGTTTAGCTGGTTCAAATGTATAAAAAATCACCTAAGAATAACTATATATTTGGCAATCCACTTGTCGTTGAATCGTCCAGCAAAGTTCTTGCCTTGGGCCACTCTCTCCAGCATTTTTCCTCATGATCCAACAGATTTTCAAATGAAACAAGACAATAGCTATATGCATAAATTGTTTGGTTTTCGTTTTTCACAAACTCATAAAACCTTTTTGGTTTTCATTAAGGTCGAAGCATCATCGGAAGAAACATACATGCAGTGAGACTGCAAAAGCTGATGTTCCTTAACAAAGGAATCTACATTCTTAAACATTTCTTTACCTGTGGTATGTTTGGTAGTGGACGGTAAACAAGAAATTGTTCCACATAGTCCTCAGTCGCACGGTATCACACCAACACCATGAACTGTGGATGATTCTACGCAAACATCAACCACGGACTATTTTTTCAAAATAAAATTAGATGTAATTTATTGATAAATCCTTAACTAGAGGCACTGAAGTTTTTCTTTTTGCATGTAGAACACATGTTATGCACAGCATCTTCTAGTGGTGACATGCGGAGAATAGTGGCTGGTGAATAAATTTGAATGCGTGAAATATACACTATTACAGCTAGTTTTTGGTGCATCATTCAGTGCAAGAGATATGTTGTGTTCTTCAATGCATATAATTTTCATTCTGCATGTTACCTCTGAAATATTACAGCTTTTTTTGGCAAATATTTATGTCAAACATCACGCTTTTTTGCGTTAAGTTTTTCAGAAAAACTTTACAAGGTAATTTTTAATTGTATTTTAAATTATCTTTAATTTACCGTATTTATTTGAGTATAACGTGCAAAATTTTATACCAAAAACACAAACGCAAAGTTCGGTGCACATTATAAACGAGGCCTTAGATTTTTATGCCTTTACGCCAGAGGGCACATGAATTCAGGTGCGCATAATAAACAAGTCATACGCAAGAGAACGCGCAAGTATGGTATATTTCGTATAGCTGTTTCAGTATAGTGCAGGGGTGCAAAAACCCGGTCACGCAATCACACTGCGCGCCTAAAAATTTGGTCAAAAAAAGAACTTTGAGCCTTCATTACAAAATTGCAGCGCGCCTAATTTTCACTACCGCTGTATCTATGTTGCATGACATTGCGTAGCTTCGGCAAGCGGCAGTGCTTTTCTAGAATTCGATGAATCGTTGCACAATGCATGACCTGAATGCAGAATGCAGCCCTAGTTCTTTTTGTATATTTTTGTCAAAATGGGACAGCGCTTCCTAAAACCGGTGGTGTTAGCATTTTGCCGCGTGGTATCTGTGGATACAATGCGCTGTACATCAACTTCTCCCACACGCTTTCAACAGCGTCACATGCAATCCTTGGTCTGAGCTGAGAAAAAGTGAAAAAAATTTATACCAATTTTCAATCAGAAAGTTAAGGGTGCGTGTTATACTTGAATAAATACGGTACCTCTACTGAACACATTTATCCCATCAATGAATTTCTTACTATTTAGATTTTGCATTGAACCAATGAAGAAAACTGGCCACACACATCACACTCTATGATGCGACATGTGTGACACCATCTTAATTTCATGTGTAAGTGCACAATTTGGAAGGAAATTATTTAGTTGTGTGTGAAGTACATGCAGTATTTAGAAGACAGTTTACATTGCTTCCTTGTTACATTCCTGTGCAGTTGTCTTTGCATACATCAGCAAAGGAATGCTTATTGACAGCAATGAAAGGACACTTTGCTGACAAAACCTAATCAAAGAACAGAGCAATAACTGCATTATGCTGGCTTACCATCTTAGCTACATTTGTTTTGCACATTTTAATTTCCAAATGCAACTTTTAAACAGAATGCAAAATAAACAACAAAGCAAGCAACAAAGCGACAACACAATTACACCTGACCAGTCAGCAATAAAATGATAGGTGCAAACTGAGAACAAGATTTAGCAGTAACATGAGATTTGCAGATTTGCTGTTTTGTTATGGATTAAATATTAAAGTTAGTTTTCCTAGGGGTATAATAATTGCTTTGTTTTCTTAGGGCAGGGATTGCTTTGTTTCCTTAAATGTTTTTCCAAATGATTGCCTGGTTTTGTATGATGTTGATGCTTCAGGAAAATGTAAACATTTTGTAGAAGTATGTATGCCTGTTTCCAAGACTTTTTTTAATTGCTTGCTGTTGCTCTTCCTTTTTGTTCTTTTGTTACTAGTAAATCATGACTGCTACTTTAAAGTAATCTCTTTTCCCCTCAATCTCAACTGTTTTGCTTTCAAGTGCTTGTGCTTTTCCATGTACTGAGCTTTAAAAACATGACTAATTGCTGCTTCATTTTCTTTCCTGTTTTCTCCCCTCTTTCGTTTAGCACAAGATTTTGCAACTTTGCTTATTCTGCAAATTACCCAAGCTCATCTAGCTGCAAAAAAACATAGGCACTGTTTATTTTGCCTTGACAGGCAAAAGCGCTGCTGGAGCTATTTTTCCTTTAGCTGAACGCAATTGCTTAAAGTGATCAGATGACAAGTTTGGAATGTACAACCTGGCTAGTTAGGTTTAAGACATCTGTTATGGCTTAGTCCAATGAGCAAGTGTTGTCATAGTTTCAGTGGTGGCATGCTATTAGTGACTTCTTGTCTGCCTTGTGTAAACTGTAGGCTAGCCTTTAACTGTGAACGCTAACCCCAAGTTGTCTTTTTGCATATCGTGCTTGTCCTGTGACTTCTTCCACCAGTCGTGTTTAACTAAAGGCAAAATAACACAGCCTTTGTCTCATAAGCTTCATGAGGCAAAATAGACATTATCACAAACATATGTATTCAGCAGTTAAGTGATTATACAATAAACAGTGGGCATTACTATTTTGCAGAAACTCTTCTGGTGAGAACAAAAGCAATAGTTGGGACCACAAGAAATTGCAGTACTTCACTTATTCCAATTGATTAATATTTACCGTGGAACAATTTTTAGCTTATAAATTACTCACACTAAATATAGACTACCTTTCGATCTTCTTCTTAGAAGCCCACCTGTCATTTTCTACTTAAAAAATCAATAAATCACTTGAATTATTTCAAGTGCTTGCTTGCACATGTGATGGTGTTGCAAGAATATCTACTCTGGTATGATTGGGGCATAAATTTATTCGCAGAGGTTCCACGTCAGCAATGTCTAAAAAGTTATATGAAGAGGTAAATTGCCCTGGCAACAGGTTTAAAATGAATCAAAAGTTGCCTGATTGGACCTTTGACCAATCTTTACTATTATTAAGCAATAATGAAACTGCCAAAAGTGGACTCAGTCACAAATGTCACATTTTGATGTCATGCACTTGTTTTAATTATTATCCTAGCTGAGCAGTAGCTACAATTTCTAGATTTTACATGAAACTAGTGTAATCCATATGGTGATAGTCTATATGTTTTTGAAGTTGCAATACTTCATAGAATTCTTGTAATATGTCATTGCAGGTAAAAAGTCACTTCCAAAAAATGTCACACACATCACATTTTTTAATAAGAATATAGAGAATATGCCAAGTTGCACAAAAATTTTTTTTCAAAACAAGTAATTACGAAGTAGTTTGCCACTGATTCCAAACTAACATTTCAGAAATGCACTAAATATAAATCATAATGAATTATCATCAAAATATTTGTCAAAATGTCAAACATGTCATAGATGGAATCGCCCTGTGCATCATTTCCTAAATATGTTGTTTCATCCAACTCTAAAATAGGATTTCTGCTTGGCTTCACAGGAGCAACAGTTTATTATAGAATATCAACTGAGAGTTCTTGGATGTACCACTTGATGGCGTTGTTTGATAAACGAACTACAGATAACTTATTTGCTACGACATCACATTATCCTGGATATTTTTATGGCTGCTGGTTTGACCACACCAAGCTCTTTCTCGTTTGCAACACTATTACTCCTCAGCTGATTGACCTAGGGAGCTGTTCAAACCCTCTACAGATTTAGCAAATCTTCCAGTTTAGACTGAAAAAAAAAATTTTTTTTGTTTTGGGTTTTCTTTAAGTGACGTCACAATGGGAGCATGTTTTTGAGTTTTCGGCCAACTTTACTGGGCCCTGGGAGCTAACCCAACGGGCTATTTTATGGCTCACATTTTTCTTGGAATCTAGGCTGTCATCTGAATCTTTAGAGCCTTTGATTGGCTTTCCAACATTTACGGAGCAAAAATTATGGCTCAAAAACAAAAAATTGGTAAAAATTCCATCCCCACAAATGCCAGGGTATATTCTACCCGTGGGCATAACTTGCCAGCCTAAAGAGCTGTTCAAACCCTCTGAAGATGGAGAAAGTCTCGCAGTTTTCAATGAAAAAACATTTTTTATTTGGATGTTGTTTTTTTATTGATGTTTACATGATAGAGTATGTTTATGCATATTTTGTTTACATTAGGATGACATCATAGGGCCCTGGACGGCAACGCCAAAAGCCATTTTAATGACTGGAGTTTTTACTGGAAACTAAGCTATAATACAAGTCTTTAGAGGGTTCGATGGACTTTCTAGCATTTCTGGTCTCAAAATTATAGCCAAAATACCACAAATTAATTAGAGAAATCCCTGCTAATCCCCTTGGGAAATCCTGAAAAATTTGGAATTGTTGGGTCATAACTTTCGAGCCAGACACACTAGAAAGACATTCAAGGGCTCTATAGACTCGTATTATAGCCTAGAATCCAATGAAGTTTTGAGCCACAAAATCAGCTCATTAAACCAACTGATACCGTCATCCAAAAAAACGCAAATCCTATCTCAATCAAAACGTCAACCAAAAACTCCAAACCCAAAACATTAGATTTTTTTTATTCTAAACTACAAGACTTTTCCAGTCTTTAGAGGATTTGAACAGTTCTCTAGCTCAATCTGCTGGCAAGTTATGGCTTTCTGCCAAAATAACCAAGATTATCTTTTGTGGGATTTGAATTTATATTGAATTTTTGGCTTGTGAGCCATAATTTTGGCTTGAGATAAGCTAGAAATCCAATCAAGGGCTTTAGAGACTTGGATGATAGCTTAGATTCCAAAAAACCCTTGAGCCACAAAAATGGCTTGTTGGTTTGGTTCCCAGGGTCAGAAAACAAGGATTTTCATTAAGAACTTACATATATGTCGCCTGGTAACCATGGCAGGTTTTCTCCTCACGTATACACACTTGGGCTGGTACTGGAAGTGTTAAGGACTGCAAAACCAGTATAGTGGCTCAGACTTTGCTTAGTCTTGCCGATAGAGCTTGCACACTGTTTAACTCATCTAACAAAAGTAAGTCTTCTTGTCTGAACTAAAAAAATCTGGGCTCTTGCACTTCAACTCTTTTTGGGGTAATGTCATGAAGGGATAGGGGTCAAAGAAATTTTGGATAACGTCATCACGGCTTAGGAAAAAAATTCAAGGGGCAATTTGTTTGCTTTTTAATAAAAAAATAAACTAGTCAAAATATTACATCTTTACAACATGTGATTGGCTTTCTAGCATTAATGGTTGGCAAGTTATAGCCAAATTAACACTCTAATGAAGTGGTTTCCAACCAGGGAGGAATTTCATGAGTTCAAGGGAGGAATTTCTTCTTTATAGCTAAGCTACCTATTCGTTGTAAGTGTTGTGCTTCTAATTTAGTTGACATTAGCTCTTTGAAAGAGTTGTATCACTTTATATTTGTAACTATCACACGTATTTGTTGATAAACTTTAGTGCGATTATTTGACAACAAATAGTTTTTGTCACAATTTAATCAAGTTAATGCTGTCAATAATGACCATTGTTCCAATTGTAGTTAATTAGCCTACGGACCCTAACAGGGGAGGAATGAACGTTCCATAAGGGAAGAATAAAAAGTTGCAAAATGAGCAAAGGGGGTCATGCATCAAAAAAGGTTGGGAATCACTACTCTAATGCATAGGTTCCCAACCTTTTTTTAAACTGGCACCTCTTTCGTGAAAACCAAGTGACATTCACAACCCCTTGTTTTCAAGAAAGCGTAGAAATCACAAGAATTCTGATTTAGCAGTATCTTCATTTTTTTATTACAACTCATACATAATACATAAGAAAACAAACTGTCATGCAGTTTAGATTTAACACCTTGGCTGCCGGTCTTCATATATATCGTACTTGGAAATTGGGGAAAAAACAGGAATCTTTCAGTTGACTTACCAACCACATAACTCCTCAGCTGATTGCGCTAAACAGATGTTCAAACCCTCAAAAGACTCAAAGTCTTCGAGACTGCAATGAAAAAAAATTTTGGGTTTTAGGTTTTGTTTTTTTGTGAGTGACATCATAAGGTAGGTTTTTGGGCATTTTTGGCTGCTGGTATCTTACCTGGGCCCAAGCACTAGATGGAAGTATTTCACCTAAGTTTTCATTGGAAACCAAGCTAGAATCCACATCATTTAAGACCTTGATCTACTTCCTAGTGCTTCTGGTTCAAAAGTTATGATCTAAAATAAACAAAGTAATAATCTAATCATGAGAGTAATTACTTTGTTTATTTTAGATCATGGCTTTTGAACCAGAAACCTTAGCAAGTCGATCAAAGTATCAAAGGAGTCGTATTGTAGCCTAGTTTCCAATAAAAACTTGAGCAAAATACTATCATTCGGCAGTTTGGGCCTAGGGCCAGAAGGGGCGAAAAAGACTTAAAACAACTCTACTTTTGACGTCACTCAAAAAAATTAAGACCCAAAACCAAATTTTTTTTTCATTGCAGATGCGAAGAGTTGCCAAATCTTTTACAGGTTTGAAAACTGAACAGCTCTTTAGCACAATCTTCATCAAAGATATTCCCGCGCAAGAACACATGCAAACTGCTGGATTTTAGCCCTTGCCTAGCTTGTCCCTAGAACTTTTTCTAAGGTCCCGATAGCATAATTAAAAAATCCCTTGATCCCCATTTACTCATGACATCATCCCAAAAAAGTTCAAACTGCAATGTTTCAAGATTTTTCAAAATCGAAGCTAAGAGATTTTTTGTTTTCTTAAAGGGGTTGAACAGCTCTTTAGCGCTATCAGACAGCAAGTTATGATCAAACAAAGTCCGAGCCAACAAGTGGCTTTGCAGTCCTTAAAGAAATAAATCATTTTTTTGCATTTTCAATAGAAAAAAGTTATTTCAAATACAAAACAATTTGATATCTGAAGAATTAGGTCCATAACTCTGTCTGAATCAGGGTTTTCAGATTTATTTTTTGATAGCATAAGGTCATACCACCAATAGAATATGTGAAAGTAAACACTAATATTTCTTAAAGTACACTATAGCTGAACATTTTAGGCAATACATGGTTTGAGGGAAGCTTGTATCAAATTGTAATGATTAACAATTTTTTCCGTTTTGTATTTTTGCCAGTTTATTGTGTAATACTATTTTTCCATTCTTTACTCTGGTTTGTCATCACAGCTCTCTTAATGATATCTGCACTGAAAGATATCTAAGCTTTACATTATTAGGCTACCAATCTTTCAGTAGACTATTGTAGTTAGTAGGCAGCATCCATGGCATAGGCTAGTTCAAATTATTTTTTAGATTTGGTTTAATAAAGTAGTCAGTGTATTACTGTATCTATGTTCAGCAGTGAATATCTTCAACTTTTTCATATATTGTACAGCATTACGATCATGCAAAAACTTCACATGTTAGAGATTCTATCAAATGTCAAGCACATTCAACAAAAAAAGTACCATGCATTTTTTTGTAGAAATTATATGTTCACAGCATTTGACCCACGAAAAAACAATTTTTTTTGCTTACAGAAATACTAACTGCACAGTCTAAACTTGGCTTTAACGCCAGTGGCGCAACTAGAAATGCTTAAAGGGGTTTGACAACAAACTATGACATGATATATTTTCCAATGGGTAGACCTGCCACGCCTAGGCTAGTTTACATCAAGTTAAAGCGATCATCTTATTGAATCAATGGGAGTGCTATGTAACAGTGATGATAAATTTTCAGTATATGGCCTAGGCTGGTTAAAGGGCATAGAAAAGAATACAGTTATGCAATAGGAACAAGACGAAATGGCAGCAGCAACTCTCAAAGTAAATGCAATTGGTTGAAGCGTGCTTGCTGTTGTGCAGGGATGAAGCAAAGGTTGAGGCGCTTGGACAAATGTTGCGTTGACTTTACATTGTTTGGCCGAGGGTATCAGCTTCTTGCAAAAATCTTAGTATTCCTTCTCGAATCTTGGTATGCCTTCGCCATATTTGTAAATGATCTTGATGACAAAGCACACCTTTTGCAAAGTGTTGCTTGACAAGATAAAGGCCCGTAGTTGCTTGTTAATGGCAAGCTACCACAAACTTTGATGATTACTTTGTCCCAGTTATTTCAGTTCACACTCATCTAACCAGGAAAGAAAGCCACCCATGGTAAATATTTCTTGCACTTGATTTCAAGTGAGCACGGCAAAGGATTGATCAGGTATCATCATCATCATGGACCTAGATTTGGGATTCAGTTGATAGTACATTACAGCGATTATCTTTTATTCTATTCAGAAAACGTTATCGAGCCCATGTTATCTCACAGTATGCGGAAGAAAACACAGCGTTTTAGAATTAGTTTTCAGTTTCTTGCAAGTCTAACATATTGTTATGCAGTTTAACATACGATATTCATTGCCCATTTTTTCTGTCCAATGGATGATAAATGCACAAAAAATTACTAGATAAAGTCATCATACTTTTATGTCATCATACAATGTTAGTTAATCAAGTCATAAATATTACCTTACCTTTTTGATAAGCCTACCTGCTCTGTGAAAATCATTTTATTTTGTTGCCTGTTCTGTGAATACCATTTTACTTTGCTTGTACTTGTTTGTTCTGTGTTGTTGCTGATTTGCTTTCATCATTGTTTCAGGGCAATGAAGTCAAGATGAGCAACCACTACCTTCGACTCAGCACACGGCAGTACCATCTCCAAGCAAACTTCCAGATGATTGTCTGGTCATCAAACCGGTTATGTTGCTGCTGTGAAGTTTACTCTAGACAAACTGCTCAAAGAGCTATGTTTGCATTAAATTCATGGTGGATGCAAAAGGGTTATGGTACCCTGGTTGTCGTTTCATTTCGAATGGGTTTACACTTTTTTTGTCCAGCTCAGTTTCCTCGTGGAACTGGTGCACCCTAATGAGAGAAACCAGTTGCGACCAAGCACCACCCACGCAACTGTCACACTGTGTGGATCATCCGATCCTGCAAACATCCCCATTCAATTGCATTGCTAGAGTAGTTATCTTTTTCGCATGGCCTTTCCATTTCCATTGACTGAATAAAATGTGTTTTAATGTTAACTTTTTCAGGGGACACCTAACATGATAACCGTACTGTTTATTTCGTTGTACCGGCAGACTGTTTGCTATGAAAATGTAAATGCAATTACTAGGCCTAGTAGCCTAGGCCTACCTTCCCGCTTTCTTAATCCTTATCGCCAATACACTTACTACAGTACTACTACTACTACATACCTTCTTTGTTTGGTAAAGCCTAACATCAGCAGGTAAAGCTAACGCCTCTTGCGCCAACGATGTGCACTGTGCAGTACTCACTATTTATTCTGTGCAGATAAAGAACACAAGCACGATGTCAGGACGACATGGCCAGGGACCGGGACCTGCCCCTGCCAGTTCATTCGAGAGTATGGCTTGTTCTGGTCCACAAATTTCACAAAAACTCTGTGAGCTGGTTCTGGTCCACTGGTTGTATCTCACTATTTTTAGACCGAGTCTATTTTTAATTACGCTCTGACTCAGAATTAAGAACTTCAGAGTATTTTAATCAATAAATACAATCAGAAGTATAAACTCAGAGGAAAAAACAAAAAAAAATGCAACCACATACACAAAAATCTTTGACATGCTGGACAAGAACGGCAAAAATTTTTGACCTTTTAATGCAACAGCTGGGCACTTACAGTGTGAAGAGTTATGACCAGGGTTGCGGAGTCGGAGGTAAATATTCGACTCCGACTCCTGAGTCCGATTTTCCAAAGCTCCGAGTTTCAGGAATTTCCGACTCCGACTCCTTCACATAAAGGATATGAACGTCAAAATCAATGGAAATCGTGGTAAACAGCAAAAAATATCCGTTTCAATTAAAGTTTCAAACGAAAGTCGGACATTTCGACAGGAATTCCCAATTTAGATGTGTGATGCATGAAATCATCCAACTGGACATCCGGAGTGGGCCAAAAAGTCCAACTCAGACGCCCAGTGTTGTTAGGAATCCGACTACGAATCCACCCAAATCAGAGATGATCGGATAGTGGATTTTCACTATCCGTTCCCATCCTGTTTTTGAAAAATGATATCCGTATCTGATCCGAATCCTGTTTTGGTTGAAATCATACTATCCGTATCCGAAAACTATCCGAAAGTGTATTGCGATGCACAAAATACATTTTTGCGCTGTGTCTATTTTGCCTCATGAGGCAAAATAACTGCTGGAGCTATTTTGCCTTTAGCTAAACACAATTGGTTGAAGTAGTCACACGACAAGTTTGGAACGAATGTCCTGCTTAGTTGACCATGACATCTGTAAAAGCTCAGCCCATGCATGGATGATGGTTGTCATGGTTTCAGGGATGGTAAGCAGTTAGCAGCTTCTTGTTAGCATTAAGTGAACTGTAGGCTAAACCCTAACATTAAACATTGAACCCCTAAACCTAAAACTTGACCATAAACCCTGATCGTAAACACTAACCATAAACTCCTAAATCCCAACCAATTGTCTCTGCGTATCAACGTTTGTCATATGACTACTTCAACTGTGTTCAAATGAAGGCAAAATACTCCCAGCACAGATTTTGCCTCGAAGCAGAGTAGACACTTGAATGCGTTGTATCACTTTGGTCCCTGTCATGCTTGTGAACAGAAAGTTTGACATATCTTCTCTTTGCAAGCTTGACATATTGCATAACCTAAGTACTTTTCCGAGTCAAATGCATCAAAAAACAAGCTGAAGTTTTGCTACACAGTCCAGTCACCACGGGAGCCTTTGGTGCGCTTAGCCCCTCCGAAACAAAGCTCCAAACCCCCGTCCCAAATTGAAATAGGAAGCACTATAAAACAGTGATGTTTGTTCAAATTTCAGAATGTCAAGCCCCACTGCACAAATGTACTGTAAAGCTCCCCTATAGAAGGCTTTCTGGTGACGGTCCTGTTGCCACACCAAGTTTTTCATTGGCCATTTTTTGGCAACAATGGTTAGATTTTAACACCATCCATGAGTTCACATCAATTTTTGTTNATTAATTCTACCCATTGGTGCACTTTAACCAAACCTAACTACATAGCAATGCTATTCNACAAACCAAAACAGNATTCAAAACAATGCACTGGCTTAAAATTTGTCATTTATATTGAAATGACTGATTAAAAATTCAGTCTAACAAGTCAATGTCACAAATCAACAATCTT
>JGI24158J21664_10004240_pt1 | contig 18382 bp, 16 predicted proteins | sample Ectturendosymbi3_FD_21664 | JGI IMG/M metagenome (IMG submission 21664)
GTTTGCGCCCAAAACACAAAATCATCAAGCAGCCAGTCCTACTGATTTTTGGAAAAGATGACGCTGCACTCGATTACAGAATGGTTCCGTTCATGGAGGTTAGTTTCTTCCGAGCTGCTGGATACTTTGTTACGTCATATTTGCTCAGCTTGTTTTCCATTTCGCTTTCATTTGTTACGTGAACCTTGCATGATCATGATGACTGAAATCCTTTCACTTATTCACGTTTCGTCGGTTTTCATTTGTAAGTTTATAACATAAGAAATGAGTTAAACTTTTTGAGCAGTTGCAAGAACAAAAGCAATGCGAAGCAAGTCGTGTTTAGAAAACGAACCAATGCTCTATCATGCAAGTGGTAAATTTAAGCGATTTTTGCGATTTTTGATTAACTGCGTCACTTAAAAAATTCGGGATTCTACCTGTGCTCCGTTCCTTGTACTGTTGGACTTCTACCGAAATTTCCCCGATTCATTTATTCTTGGACGCAAAAGTTCAAGGAGTCACACAATCTAGAACAGCAAATTACTGTAGTGCGTCACCCATGGACGTCGGAAGGGGTGGTGGTGGTTGCCGCTCGCTTGGGTTTTGAAATTTGACATTTTCAAACGAAAATTTAGCAAAAAAAGGTTTTTCTCTTAGTTTCAAGTGGGTAAAATCAAATTTCATCTCTTTTCCCCCCTGGAAAAATCCTTTTGGTTACTCTTGGAAAAATACATTATTGCCTTCCCTGGTAAAATCCTTCCGACGCTCATGAGTGGTCCCCAAGCATTGTTACTGCATTTTCATTTGATTGCCGTGCACAAAAGCTTTTATTCTTAGTCGTGACATAAATTTCCCTGTTTTTGTGAATGTAAAGGTTTCTTGTTTAGAAATATTGTGAAGACTTCACCAGTCACTTGATCGAAAACTGTAGCCACTGGGTGACGCTCGACCGACCAGATGAAGTGAAGAAACTGATGGAGGATTTTCTGGAAACCAAGAGCGCTAGAAAAGCAAATCTGTAGTCGCGCATTTAATCAAAGCGTGCGTAATCAGACTGATGCCATCATATGTTTCGTATCATATCCTATCCTTTCTAACATTGGCAGTGTAATGACTTTTGCGGTGTACAGCGCTTTGAGCAAACATCGAAAAGGGCGAGGGCGCGAGCATGTGTGTGGTCGGAAATGTAAGTTTTCTGGGTTAATATCGTATATAGCCAGTTGTGAAAGGCTGTGTAATGAAACCGGTATGGCCAGAGACGGCACGTATATGTCTAAAGAGCCGGTATATGCAAGGTTTGTTGAGCCGCGACAGCTGAAGCCAACAAATAGTTGAGTTAGGTATTCAGAACAGTGATCGTTTCACTCATCTTAGTTTCTTGACCTTCCGTTTAGTCTCTTCTGTAGTTGGGACGTGCATCGTATACATCCAGTCTGGAAAAGTATTAACGTCAGCTATGGTTCGTTTGCTGTGTCGTAACATAAAATTTTTGTGTTAAATTTATTTATCTCATGTCCTGCTTTGCAGGTAGTCTGTTAACGTACATCAAGCTGCAAACCTTTGTTTTTTGCTACAAGCAATGATTAGAACAGTATGTCATGTCTGTTTGTGCCATGTAGTAAATGCTTGGCATTAGACTGTTGCAAAGCAGGCCTTTGATCCACTGAGGATCATAAATCATTTTTTATAAAAGTAACAAATTTCAAGTATAATGTCTTTCAGCTCCGGTTTTGGATGTAGTTGCATCGCATGTTGTGACAGTGGTACGAGAGCGAGATAGTCAAACTCTTTGGCTGCTGAACAAGGTCGTCAACATCTTCTTTTGCAAACCATCAGTTTCTGTGCAGGATATGTTTTATCTAAGTTGCAATTCGCTAATACATAAGCTCTTTGGTGGATACCGTGCTCTTGCGCTGTTGTAAGCTGGCGAAACATTACCAAGATTTTTATGCAACAAATGATTGCTTCAAACGTTTCCTGTTTGGTTTGTGATAAAAAAATATAATGGCATGAAGTCGTTGCGGTGTCAGAAAATTTCACCAGTGAGAAAAACTTCATAGACTTCTACCTTGCTCATTCCGTTTATCATTGCTGAAGAAATTTTATTTTGTGTGCGCGTCACTCCTGACTTTACACGCCGCCCATTTTCAAACATGCACTTTCGTGTGTCTAGCTTTCTGTTACTGTTTGAAAACGAAATGTCGGCGCCACTGCATTGCGCGCAACACAGGTTGGAATCCACTTTTAATTTTAACTCATATGTTGTATTTACTTCAAAATAATACTTGGAATACGAATAATAAAAAAACAACTTCACAACATGTTCTATCACTACAGTAGATGCGTTGATTGCATGAGCACAAGCTGACTACAGGGAATCGTTCACATGTTCGACTGCCCGCTTGTGACAAACTTGTGATAAACTTTATTCTTGCTTCCTTGCATCGAAACAACTGTGTGTGATCCTTGATTAATTAGCTTAAATTTTCTTAGCTTTCGCTATGCTTCAGATAAAAATCTGTAGTAATAGACGTCGGCACTTTGCCACGTTCATCCTTTTCACGTTCACTGTGCTGTGCGCTATAAACGCACGCTTTGCCGTCGTTGCTTCCGTGTGATTTTGTGTGAATGCGTTGCAATCTCGGCCAGTCTGTCTGGATCGTCGATAAGTTCGTTGGCAGCACATAGACGTGTTCGCGAGATTATGCATCCAATAACTCAGGATTTAGAACGCTGCAAATACCCAGCACTGTTTTGACCGTGTACTTGTAGGGTAAAAAATGAACTGCGTTCCTTGCTTCCTCTGGTTGCCACCCACTGCGTCCAAACCGATGCGAATAAGTGTCAGATGGTGATGTATAGTCATGAGTTGTTTTTGGTTAATTTTGCTTAGTTCATTTTGAAATGAGATTGAGTCCCAACACTTAATTTGCATAATTCGTTTGCCATTCATAAATCGACACCTTGCTTTTGACTGGCCGTTTTTTTGCAGACAGAAAAATAGGAAAATGTGTCGGTGCATATGTAGATACATCGTAGGGTTGATGATGTACGCGGTCGGCCTTTTTTGGGCTCCGCTGGTTATTCTCGGGATTGCTTTGAGTCTCCTCAAACGAGGACCTCTGGGATTTTTGAGTCTTTTCTGGCGAAACAGACATGAACAACATCCTGAGGGTAAGCAATAGCAGATTTATTACTGTTGTCGATATCTATTTTTTATTATTTTCCTGTCAAAGTCGTCCGTCAACATGTACGCCCAACACTTGTTGCGTTTCAAACAAATGTACATTTTTTTGCTCAAGAGGTTGAAAGCTCCAGTAGCTACTGAGAATTGCTGTAGTCTGAAAATTATGTTGTTTACTTTCAAAAAGTCAATCGACTAGCGTTAGGAACATCTATCGGTAATCCGAAAATCTGCCGTTATGGAATGACACACAACGCGCTTTGTGACAACCTTAAAACAAATCACGAACGTTCGCAAAAGGTGCCGAGTGGTGTGGCAACTTTTGGTTTTCATCTCCACAGTCTATTTCAGCGGCAAGAGTTCATCTGCTATGAAGTTAAATGATTTTGAGACCGCAGCGACCTGAAATGAGTTTTGTTGTTGACAGGATCTTAATTTTGCTTTTATATTTCATCAAGCTCACAATTCAGCCAGTTGCAAGCAATATATGCTATTTTATACAAGTGCATTGTTAAAACATTTTCGCAAAGTTGTTTTTTTAGTTGCATGCAGGGCCGGCCTTAGCAAGTGTGGGGCCCGATTGGAATCAATTTTGCGGTGCCCCACTCAGTGGTGTGTACGGAAATTTTTGAGCAATAAGTCATAATGATAGAAATCGGTGATGTGAAAGAGCGAGGTCCGGAAGAGACGACCTACCGCTTCACTAGTTGGCAGTACTCTTGCAGTGAAACTTATAAAGCTGTGCCTCATCACTCTCGTTTTCGGGGAAAACTTCTATTGCGATTGTAGGTGATCCTCCTTGAGCTAAATAGTCCCTAGCATTCCGACTCATTACATCTGGCCATTTAGCAGTTGCGTTTGCATTACTAAATACAATTTGAAGCGTGCTGAAGTGCACAAGAATCATTTTAATTGTGGTGTGAGTCTTCTAGAGCTTCTGGATTTTCTATGGTAGTTCTGTTAAATTCTTGTCCAACGCATCTCTCTTTTCCTGCTTCGGCTTTTTTTTAGCCTTAGCGCTCTCGTTTGACTACCACATAATATTTTTGGCCTATGCCTCATAGTCTTCGACTCATGCTATAAGCTAAGTTGCAGAACCAAAACAACAGTTTTTGGTTGTAACAAAAATAGTTTGANATAAATAACCCAANCGCTANTGTTACAANCAAAAATCAAAACACTAGTTTAAGACCTGCCTATCAGCATATACTTTACACTAACACAAANCACTGATTAGAGCAGGTTTTCAACGTTCCGGAAAAGTTAAAAAAGAANATTCTCTTCTAACACGAAAGAAATATNTAAAGTAAATGCAGATTTCCCAGTAACTATAAACCTACTTCTAGAAATTTTTCGAAACAGNCAAGTACTGTGGTAGGATTGGCGAACGANGCGGCGGGGGCAATTGCCCCGCAGATACGGGAAAGATTCAAAAAAGTTCGGACAAAACTGCAGAATCATTGCCCTGCAAAACTTTCCTGTTGAAGATTGCATGTTAGTTGCGTAAAAATTCGGGCAAATNGAAGAATGNTCCCCCACAAAGCCAAAGATCCCGTACGCCTACGTTTAGCAGCCTCCAAAACTTTCGGGAAAGTCATCTCATCTTTCACTTTTTCTAACTTTTAATTTGTTAGGCTATATCTCAGAAATTACGACGCCCATCTGTTTGAGGTTGATGAATCTTTGTTTCCGGTAGTACTTTATGATGCAGCTTTCGCCACAACAACATCATGAGGCTTACTTCGCTCAAACGTAACTGTCCCTTCTGTTTCTTTGCAAATGGCTTTACTGTTAATATTCGTAACGAAATTTTCTGTTACTTTTTCAACGAACCACTATTTTTTGCACACGGATAATAGTCATTCAGTTCGCATAATTAAAACTAGGTTTATTTCAAACATTTCCGCCAATCTCAGGTTGCCTCATCATATCTCTACGAGAGGGAAATTGAATGAGTGACTAAGAAGCACACATTTGCAATAATGAACTACGGTTAGCCTTAAGAAGACAAATAGCAGTAACTATTAAAACAGCAATAACTATCGAACTGTATCTTGCAGCAACTATTGAAACTTGACCTGCCAAATACGAAACGCTTGTAACTAGAACAGAAAACAGCTTCAAAACTTAACCCTCTCCGTCTTAGCTAATGAAAAACCTATATGCTACAAAACGCATTGTTCTATTGAAAAAACTTGGCTGCACATTACCGCAAAACAACTGCCATTGTTAAGATGAAAGAACGATTTGTGAGGATTAGGGGCGTTAAAACCGCGCAGTTAACTTTGATTTTCGTTGGCAACGGGCTCCACGCTTAAAAATACTGTGGGTTCCGCGTCGGTACTACACAAGTAGCTTCGGTTGAAAGTGTAAGTTTGCGAGGCTAGTAGTAGGCGTGGCGCGGGACCCGACTGGGAGCAATCGGCTAAGGGCCGGGCCTGGTTGCATGCTACACGTAGCCCAGATTAAGAGCGTGCCCGAAAAAACGTGGCCGCGCGTTATAACACGTTTATGTACTTTGCAGTTGCACGCAACCCGAAATTCACACATGCTTTCCTGCGAACCAAATGCGGGATGAGGTTCCACTACGTGCACGCAGGTCCGACTGACGGCCCTCTTATGCTGTGTTTGCACGGTTTCCCTGAGTGCTGGTAAGAAGCTTCGGAGTTTGTTTGAGGCCTAGAACAACCTTTAGCTTTCTTTTAAACACTGTTTGCGCGAATGCATCAAGTCAACCAACTGGAACAGCTTCTCGCAGTAAAAAATCCGGGATAACTTCTTTCTCTTCAGAAACTCCCAAGTTCTTATTTGTCTGGGCTTTTTTACAGGTACAGTTTTCACAGCGTCTTGGAGCACTACTGCGAGCAGTTTAACGTGGTAGCAGTTGATATGAGAGGTTATGGTGATTCTGACAAACCATCCGGTAAGCAAGTTGCCAGAACGTTTTTTTTTCTCTGTGTTCTTGCTAAGGAGCTGTTGTATTTTATGTCGAATGTCTCTTTAACTAATTCTTGTTACTGCCGAAATCAGCAGGCTTCTTTGTTTCTTCATGAAAAAAGTTGTCAGGTGGTTCAATAGTATTCTGTCAAAATTGTTGTCTGTTTCCGTGATCTTTTACTTGACTAAATCGTTTGTGATTAGTCCCATACGGATTCTATGAGGCAAAATATCCAGTCTCCTGATGTGGTTCGTACGATATCAAGCAACGTCTTGTCAGTTGGATGCACAAGAAAAATTGCAATTAGTTTTGCCAAGAGGCTTTCGTTTATTCACCAAAAAACCTTCTATGATTATGAGAACAAATTTTACATTTGCGTTCGTGTTGTATGTTGCTAAAAACTTATGTTTCCGTGCCAAAACTATGTATTTTAACGAACCACTTGTTCTTTTTCAGCGATACTTAAAAATACTTAAAAAAACAAAAAATCTAGTTTTAAATCTTTAAACATATAATTTTACTGCTGGTTATTTCACATTTTTTTTGTCTTGGTGTTTAAATGAATCAGTCCAGCAATACAATGCCACATTGGTTTAGCGCATCTGTTGAGCGTGGTAAATGCAGCAGTGGCATGCTCAGTTGCAACTCGCGAAAAAATTACACTGTATACACTGTATATTTTCACTCAGCCTACAAAAGTTATTCCTCCAGTATTGGCTCCTAAATGTCGTTACATCAGACAATTTCATATTTATCAGAGTAGATATCGCGTTTTGTCTGGAGTATGGAAATGGTACCGTGTCTTATCAACTAAAATCAAGGTCCATATTTTGAAATGACACGCAACAAATTTCACGCCTATCGACAGCAAGAATCCCTTCACCTACTATGAATGCCCGGCTGCAATATTAACTTGTAATTCCACGTTCGATACATGTGTTGTTGTGACGGATAAGCATCCGAGAACATTTGTTGATAAACAATATTTCCAGTTGCTCTATGTTTTTCTGCACTTTCCACGATATTTCTGTCACCAGACATTTTTCGGCAGTTCAGACAAAATAAAGCTACGGTTCTTTTTGAATTCCTTGCAGGAACAGTTAGCTCACACTCGCATCTGTTGCGTAAGCTCTTCTTTGTCGATTTGCAGCAATCCGAGATTATCACAAAGATCGCCTGATGATAGATGTGCAGCAGATCATAACCGCGCTCGGATACAAGACAGCAACTCTTGTCGCCAGTGGTTGCGGTGGCTTCGTTAGTTGGGAGGTCCCGTATTACTTTCCCAACTTGATCGACAGAATGATCATCATCAACGCCCCTGACAAGAAAGGCTACAGGTGAATCACTTATCAAGTTGTTATGCACTGTCTTGATGTAATCAAAAAGGCAAACATTGATTTTTTTGCTGACGTACTCAAACAGTGCTATGTGCAGCATCCGGTTGATTTGTGCAGTAACTTTAATTTGTCAATTTTTGTTCAGGTGGAGACAAAGTTTGCTTATAGTTATTTAAAAACTATGAGATTTTTTTTAATGCGAGCTGAATCAATTAATTATCTGACAAAAACGAGGCTTTGGTCTCGCATGTTTGCTTGAGAAAAGTTCGAGTACTGTGTGCACATTCACCCACTGTAAATTTTTATAATCGTTCCGAACCATAAGGTTTCTACTGTTTGGATCTTGACATTTCAACAAATCCGTTTGTCATCATTGCTTTTAAAATGTAGATCGTGAGGGATTTCAAAAAGAAAATAACAACACTTGAAGCTCGCATTTAACTTATCAAAAATAGATCTCAGATTAAGCACGCACACTGTGTTGAGGCTTATTATACAAAATAACTTTAGCAGATTTTGTCAAGAAATGCTGAGTCGCGGTTTGTCAGCAAACAAATGCCATAAAACGCTGCAAAAACCCAATGTTTACTTTGTTTTTGAAATATATTGAGTACGCAAGGCGTTGGTTTCGTCATGAAGCACAGTAGTGCGTTAGTAAAACTCTCTTTCATGCATTCTGCAGAGACTACATCTGCAGATATCCTTGTTCCCTGCTCTCCAGCTGGCGCTTCTTCTTTTACCAACTTCCAATCCTGCCCGAAATTTTCTTCAAAGTCAACGACTACCGCGTCATGGAACGGATGTTCAACGGCCCGAAGTACGGCATACAGAATTGCGAGCGGAAGTTGACCGACGTCGAGCTGGGCATCTACAAACGCAATGCAGGAGAAGATATCACATACCCGCTCAACTACTTTCGTGCAAGTGCGTAGGCCTTGGCTCGTTCGTGTTCGATCTAACGATCAGCATGAAACATTCATCTCGGACGCAGCCGGCTCTTGCGCTCAGTTTTCTTGCTGGGCGAAAGTTACTTTATTGGTTGTCCTACCATGGAGCCAGGGGCGTAACGAGGGGGAGCAAGGGGGCCACAATTCCCCGGGCGCCGAATCGCAGCGAGGGGCGCCGAAAAGTCCCAACAATGTCGCAGGTACTTTCTTCAATATAGTACATATGCTTCCGAAAGACCTCAGGTTCGAACATGGGGGCGCCAAACGTATTTCTTGCCCCGGGCGCCATCTAACCTCGTTACGCCCTTGCATGAGGCACTTCGATTGTAGCTCCAGTTTTAAGTGAATCTTTGTGTTGGTAAAATTGCTGTGAGCCTCGGTGGCAATCAACCGAAAACCAAAAATTTTGATTGTTGCAAAATCATGTAGACGGGGTTGAAAGTTTTCAAAGTTTACCAAAAACTCTTCCGAAATCGAAGAATCATTCAATTCCTACAATTGAAATTCTTGGAAAGGTGAAAACCCTCCTTTCACCGATTGTTTACGTCCCCCAGGATAGCACACTGTTTGTTTCTACTGAAGCAAATCAGATTTTTTGTCGTCAACCGATTTAATGCTCTGTAAATGCTGGAAAACACTGATGTAAGCTGCGGGCTCCAATCTGAATTTCTTCCTGTTCGTTAGTTGGTTTCAATTTTACACGCATTGCAAGTTAGGATGGATCCATTAGATAAACGTACAAAACTAGCTTTTTATGAAAAAGTAGAGGTGCAAAAGTAATTTTGTGCGTTACCTCGTGGTCTTTGCGAACGCAGTGAATCCGATATATACCGGCATGGGACTACGTCGCAAAGAGCAGAGGATCAGAATTCCCGTTTTGATTGTTTGGGGCATGCAAGATGCGTTTCTGGATTTTAAGATGGTCCCATACATGGAGGTAAAACTCAGTTATTGCTCGTATAACTTTGCTTGCTGCTCTAACGCGTATTTACTTTAAAATATTTTCGGTTGTTGCTTTCTTTTTACCTTTTGGTAAAATATGGTAGTCGTTCGTTCCAGCTGCGACCAGAAAGCATTGCGGATTTAACTGTCGCATTCTTATGGCAGTAAATGTTACGCCATGTTTCTGCGATGAGAGTATAAATCAGGGGTGAGCAAAATTTTGACTCACATGCGGTATTGGATTCTCACACTTGCTGATGGGCTGGATTTGAAGCACATGGATGGATTATTTGCACAAACTAATATGAGATGAAAAAAAAGCAGCATTGGCTTTGTTATTATAATTCGGAGAAGTTTTGCAGGCCGGGCTAAGGAATTTAGCGGGTTGTATGTGGCCCGCGGGACGTAATTGCTCCATGTCTGGAGACCACAAGGTAAATGAACCTGTGTTTTAACTTTTTCATGAGATCAGCCAAACGAGATGGCTTCGCCTGTAGGAAAGTTGTAGCTTGTAACCTCGGTCCTGTCTTTTACCGCTTTAGACCAGTTTGAAGCGCATGATCAGAACGCGAATGACACTCGCAAGTTTACCTATTACATGCTCGATACTGTCGTTACGCTTGCAAAAAGGTTTTGCTTGGCTTGGTTCACGCTTTGGTGAGAAGCTTAATAATTGGCGAAAGGCCCCTTTTGGTACCGGCGTGTACAAAACGGTGCTTATCAGAAGGTCCTTATTGTCAGAACCGCGTTTGACCTTTGTACTTCATAGAATCAAATCGTAGTCGCCGTTCCGTGAAACCATGCACGTTTTCTCGAACCCAAGGTCATGGTGTCCGGTTTGTGCATTTGCGGTTGTGCGCAAACATGTCCGCGTATTTGAAAGATGCGTCATGACCTCGCTTGTTTCAGAAACACTGCGACAACGTGACAGTCCATTACATCGACACCAGCAGCCACTGGGTGCCCCTAGATCAACCGGAAGAGATGCTGGCCGCCATGGACAACTTCCTCAGAAGACTATAAGCTAAAACAGGAAACCGGTCGTCTTCGAGTTTTTGTTTCCAGAGACAATTAGTTAACTACGGAACAAAGAACTAGAGAAGGAATGATGTTGATTCACTGTGTTCTTTTTTTCTCAGGGAGCATCGTTTTTGTTGCAATGGCTGTAAAAACACTGTAACTCGTCTGTAGCAGTGGCGAAGCCAGCTCAAAATTTTGGGGGTGCCGAAATGTTTGACTTTAGGCGAGCAACAGGATTTTTGTTTGGGGCGCCGCTTCTTAAAGCACAACATGACTAGATATTCTAAAAATTGGGGGGCATAGCCCCCTGGGTCCCCCCTGGCTACGCCTGTGGTCTGTAGTACGCATTCATTATGTCTTCAATGCAATCAAACCTGACGTGCCATCACGTGACTTGTAGCAAACAAAATGCAACCGCAAAGGTGTAAGTGTGTTTATAGGACTAGGCAATGCGTTTTCAAGCAAAATGCGATTTGTCTGCCCTCTCGTTTAACATTGATTAATTGCTGTGTGCGTGTTTGTTTTTGTGTGCAGTGTCTGCCAAAAACATCTTTGTGTGCTCGGTGCAGTGACCTCCAAGACGAGGAAAAAATTTTATGTTCACGTTTGTTTCGAAATACTGAGCTTTGAAGTTTAAATTGCTATCAGTGATGTGATGGTTCGGACATTTTCAACTCGTGGGTTATGCAGGATGAAGTCGCAAGTAGTTTTCTTGATTATGGATTCGTGGTGGCCTGGTGTATTCCGTTCATGTTATGTGTTCGTTTTATTTGATAGCTTTTCCACGGACGTGATGTTGCTTTCTTAGCCCTGGTTTAAGCGCCAATCATATAGCATGCACATAAATCAACTTTCACTAAACGTACTTGAAGCAACCAAACGTGAACTAAAATTAACGTGCAATGTCGTTGGAGATCTGAAGAACTAAAAATGAGCAGGGGAAAAAAGTCAGTTTTATCTACGAACTTCGGAACTTGCGATAAGCTGATTGGAAAGCCTTAGCCTTTTTTGCTTGCTTACGTCTTTGAAGAAAACGGCGATTTTTTGTAGAAGCAGGCGCTTTGCTGGGAGTGACGCAAAATGCTCCCAAACACGCACGGCTTCTGTATAGTGGACTGGAATGTGGTGACTTTCAAAGAAAATTGTACATAATAGTGAACGTGTATGTTCGTACGCTCAATTTTCACTTCTACCGTTTAGCATACGCATCGATGAACACCAGCCCAATGAAGATGGTTCAGACTCGGGAGAGTTTCCTTGTGGATGGTTGGCGAAGGTTTACTGGACCTTGAGATTTTTTGTTCAGTTGCTTAGCGACGTTTGTGGTGTGATCGGTCTCTTCCATTAATGTTGTTCAAATATTTTTTCGTCCAAGCCCAGTTGTCCTTCGGGATTGTTTTGATCAAAAGATGCATTTCATCATTTTGGCAACAAATTTGATATTTGTTTTGATGAGCTAGGTCATTGGATACGAACTAAAACAAATCAATTTTACTGTTGTATTCACAGTAAAAGATCATTTTTTCAGCAATTCTAGACTATATTCAGTGGTTGTTTAGATCGAAAATGACTAAATTTTTCCGAAAATGAAAACGAACGAACAACACAGGGTTAATCTTCCAGCGAGCTTAGAAATTTTGTAAATGTGAATGCGGTGGCGCAGCGAAGTACCAGAATCTTTTTCTTTTTGTCAGCAAGGGTGAAATCGCATTTTTCTCCGCGAGCAATTTCACATCCGTTTAGAAAAACGTCCAATGTGTCCTTAGCTGAGTCCAGCCGCTTCACAAATCTCCGTCCATCTGCAGGCCGAGCTCTAAAAGTGTTGCATGTTATCTCAAGCACAAACGGGAAAGTAGGTAGGGCGTGCCAAGTGCATTATTACTGAATTTGTACTGTTTAAAAAATTTCTTGAAACTATTCAATTTCGACAAATAATGGACCAACTCTGCGAATACAAGAGCATTCGAAATGCAACTAAAAGTTCTGAATGCTGTTGGATTCGCAGATTTCTGATCAAAGTTATGCGTATTCAGTTTCGCTCTGACCTCACCACACAATACACTTCATGTAGCTGCAAAGCACCGTTGCAGCTGTCTGTCTGCTGCGTCACTCCTCCCTATTTTCATTACAGTCTACTTCCTGCAGAGTGCATTGTTAAAGTTGCTTTGAAGTGAGGATTTGAAGATATAAATGCGTGCGTTGTGTGCTCATAATGTCCTACAAACAATGTAAATGTCTCAGAGAGTGGTAATAAACTTTCCAGTGTCTTCTTGTTTACGCCCTTTTTCGTGGATAGTTTATGCGACGGGACTCGTTAATTTGCGAATTTGCGTCTAAACTCCAGGAGTGTTCTGAGGCAATGCCGATTTTTTCAGTTCATACAAGAAACTTTTTTCTTAGTTTTTCGGAAGAGATGCAACATGGTCATGTAATTGAAATTGTTCTACTTTTCCTTGCAGCATGTTGCACAGCGCAGCTTCATATGCTCCTTTTTAGGAAGTGGTATTCAGAAACGCTTGTCGTTTTCCTCATCTTAAAATATAAGGGAATGTTGAGACCGTTTAAAAACTTGTTTTTTCTTGGCAATTGAAGATATTTGCGGAATTCTGAGCGTGTCGGTGCGTTTATTGCTTTTGCTTGTAATAATGTTTTCACTATGAAAAGATATTGTCCAGTACCTTCCGTTTCTTTTCCAGTCATATAAAGGCTTTCTCAAGCTCCTTGGTGCATAACGCATGGTCTTTGGTGCGCAAGCTTAGCTTTGTCAGCGCTGTTGACTTTTCGCGTCGAAATGGAACACGTTTCTACATTTACATGCGTTGTTTGTGTTGTTTGCGTTTTTTCGCAGCTTGTATTGCGCAGCAACAGTGGTGGTTGTACTTGAAGATTTCGAACGTGGCGTTCCTTTTGAAGAAATCTGTTTTGCCCTGAGACTCGACAAAATAATATTTCCCATATTCTAGTGTTCATTGGCGCGATGGAAGTGGACAGAAGCGACTGTTAAGAAGTGGTTGAACTGTGATTACATTTCTGAAGCCAAATCACCAATCTTTTACTCTCTGTTTACCAGGAACCACCAACGTAGTTCTTATGATGCTGACTGACACAAAATCACCCATTATTACTGTTTGAGTCTACACTATTGTTGCCATCAGATGGTATAGTAGATATGAAAGCAACGGCGTACTTGTCTGAAAACTAATTGCTCAATTTCGGCCACTACAACACAGCTAGGTGAGCTGCATTATGGAAGGTACCATTTGTGGTTTCGTGCTTCTGCTCACTCTTAAATATCGATACCGTTTTTGCATCAGATGTTCGAACAAGTACTTTATACAATCGCTGTCTCGCCAAGTGCAGTCAGTGCTGTTTTGCGTTCTTAGTGCAATAGACGATCGCGAATTTGTCGTTTGGAGTACACAAAACGAGTGAGATTGCGTTTTTTGTTTGTTTCAATGCAAAAAAATCAATCACTGCACGCCTCGCCATTTTGTTTTCCCTCGTGCTTGCCATTGCCTGCCTTGTTAGAAATGATGTGCAACATTTTTGCGCCTTTGGATGGAGGAACCGTTGAAGTATTTTCTTTGTGTCTCGAATGCGTCTTGTATGGACCGGTTTGTGGATCACTGATTGCTTGTCTGTTGTTCGTTCATTTCCTGAAGTTTTGCCCTCGGAGTCTGTTTTCTTCGGGCACAGAGTGTGATTTTGTTTGAACGATATCTGCGTCATACATTCGTGTTCGTCAATACTCGTTCGCAAATACACAAGAGATCGTCAAAAAACGGAAATCGGTTGGATGTGATTGTTATTTCAATTAAAAACACCTGGTCTCATCGAAAATTTCGTGGTGTGGGGTTAATGCTGGGTTGTTCCATTTACCCACAAAAGCGTAACTGGCAGTGAGAAATAACTTTGTGTCAGAGACAAGGTCGCGATAGCGCGCCAGCGTTTCCAACGTTTCTGAATGCTTGATTTTTCTAATATTTCATACCAAAATTCAAAAACTGCAGGCAATTTTGCTGATATTTTCATGGGAATGTTCAGGGTCTAAGCGAAGATTTGTTACATAATGAATGGTTCTCTCTATTTGAAAGAAATAGTGAGGAAGACCAGTGTATTCAAGAACTGGTAAAATTGTCATTTCTTTTACTCCGCTAAAGTGTCTACGTGACTGTTGTACTCCTATCTTTCCCAGTTCTGTTTTGTTGCATATGAGATTAATAGGAAGTGAAAGAAAAAAGCTTTTCCACAGTGAAATTAGGCTTACTGCTCAACAGAAAGTAAAGCAATGGATCACTTTTTTGAAAATAAAATGCTGTAAACTTCGCAGAAATGGTGTTCTTTCATTTATAAAATGCTAGATTGATTGTCTTATGAAAGACGTTTCTGTAACGTGACAGATATGGAAATTAGTTTCCAAGTTTGGCACTGCAATGCTCTGCTAGTCTGTGGCCAGGTTTTTTTCAAGGTTTGACCTTAGCGACTGCTAAGACTTATTGAGAGACCACAACTATTTCATCTGAATACCGCGATGGTCATAAATCGAGGTTTGTAGTGTATTTTGGTAGTGGTCGTAAAGTTAGGTTCTACCCTATTTTGCAGAGATCGATGGAAAAATTTGAGAGACCGTTTCGGTCCCTCAAAACGCATTAAAAACATTGTCTATGGCCATGCTCAAAAGCACACTAGGTTAAACAGGCTTTATTCTTACTCTTTCTTTTCCAGCGTATCGAAATTTCATTTTTGTTATCTTCTACGTCGACATTGCTGCAATCGGGACCAAGGATGAGTTAAGAGTATATAATTTCCATCACTGCCCCATCAATTTAACTCCTGTTTTTTTCGTTTGTTTCTCCAATTTGTTCAACGGTTTTTATGCATATGAATGGATCAAATCAAATATGCAATGCGAAGATATATTTAACGACAATTGGCGGAAAGCCAAAGCCTGATTCTGTTGATTATTGCCTGGGCGTTTGAGGCGAAGGCTCTTGCCCAAGGTGCGCTATGGCGATTCACTCAGTGGCCGGGGATCGAACGCTCAACCTTCCAATTGAGAAGAGAACACTCTATCATAGAGCTAATCACGGTACGAATCAATAAACGTTTACCAAAACTCCTCATACTTGCCTTTCGATTTTGGATTATTTTTACTTCAAAATACTCACCCGTATACAATTTCTGGCTACGATCCTGGTTTAAACGTATTGTTATCAACAAAGAAAGTCAACGATTTTTTTTGCAGATGAATGACTCCGTCCTTACAGACAGGATGACAGCTTTATCGTATAAAGCTGGAGTTCACTGTAAGTTAATTTGTGTTATTAGATTTGTGCTGGCTGTTCAGGAATTTTTGTTTTTAGTGTTCTTCACATTTACAGCTTGTCGTTTACTATCGAATGAGGAAGAACTCAGGTTATAACAAGAGGTTTTTCGTAAAAGCCGTTATTACTTTTTTTACGAATCAATTAACTTTTAACATTTGTTCGAGAAACAACAGTGGTTATGATACCGCTACCTCACCTTCGACTGTACCATCCTTCGCCTTCTGAACCGCCTGTAATACCTGAGGCTTATCAACATCAGATGAGTTGAAGAACGTGAGCAAATTTTAAACCGTCGTCCGCCACCTTTACGCAAGAGAGAGCGATTGTGGTGAGACTGGATACAATCCCTCTTCTTCGTGGCGATTTTGACTTGTGTCCCCTCTTAATTTTCTCTGTGAGTGAACATCCTTGTTCGAGATGCTGCCCGAGATATTTTGACGTGTGGCGAATATATCAATGGCTCAATACGCATGAAAACTCAGCTTGATAAAATATCTGTCATGCTACCACTGATGATTCGGTTCATGACATCTCCCATTGCGTACATGTACGCGTCTTATGTACGTGCTGCCTCTTCAACTTCAACTGAGTCTGGACTCTAGACAGGCTAACTTCGAACACAGGCCAAGCCGGTGGTGTACTAAAATCATTTTTCTGCTGTACCCATTCTTGATAAACAGTGTGGGGAATGCCTTAAAGAGTATTTAATAAAACGCGGCATTTTCTTTTCTTGTGGTTATGAGGTTAGCTGTGTATCGCTTGCGGTGTACAGTTTCTTTTTGTATGAATCACAAGACAAACGTTTAAAAAACAAAAAACATGTAGTTGTTTGCTGCAAACGTTTTCTGAAAAAAAACAAAAATGTTAAGCACGCCACTTTTTACAAAGCTGAAAACCGCTGCAAAAGAACCACCAATTACTTACCGGCATTACCAAAACATGAAAATATCCGAAATTATTTTTCAGCAGAATACCAGTAATTCTGTTGCTGTGTTTTACAACGATATACTGTAATTTTCAAAAATGGCTGTTTGAAGTACTTCCACTATCGAAAAAACTGTCGTAGTGGAGCGATATACGAATATTCGAGAAAAAACAGGTCGCTTTCATCGTTTCACAACGATGACTTATCTGAAAGAATTTAAAAATTGTATTAATTATTACTGCAATAGCTCATGTACACTCAGTACAGCCGCATCGTTATGCAAATGAGCGCTTTCAATATGTTGAAAAGCTGTTGCTCTGTTTCCAGCATCATGTTACGATATCAGGAGCATGCGACCTATGTATAACGCGAATTTAATGTTTGAGTAACTAAAGCTTTTGTTAGTTTATGCATAACTTTGATGGAACGTATCACAACTTTAAAAACGCTTTTCATTGCATACTGTTCAGAATATACCTTTACGACCCCAAACTTTGCCCTGGACTTGCAAAAAACAGCTTTCTTTAAAGTGTTGAAACAGTGGCATAGCTTTGTGTGGACGAATATTTTGGACTTAGGCAAAATAACACTTTAAGTGAATTTCAAAACATTGATGAACTGAATGTCTAAACCAAGCCTTGTTCATTCGTTTTGGCGATCTCCTTGTTACCATTGTTTCTGCGCTACTTGTGTAGCAGGCATCTGCTCAGTAATGCGTCCTGAAACTATGACCAAACCACTTTCTTTAGAACAAGAAAGAAACGTGATGGATGACGAGAGCAGTATTAGAAAAGCAGTCAAAGAAAGTAATGAGAAATTTTCACACACAGCGAGCCATCAAAAAGTTTGACGACAGCGCACGCCTATAGGCCGATGGTATAGCTATGCTTTTTCTGGTTAATTAGTGGCTCTGCATTTCCTTATTTCAATCAATCTTGGTCAGGCAAATTGTAGTTTCGTTGCAGTTGCACTGATTCCGACCTACTGAGATCAGAAATGTTTGGCTTAAAACCTTACGTTTACGGCACCAATAAAACAAAATTTTGAAGCATCGAAGATAATTTCTTTCACATCATCGACTTTTGAGTTGCTGTTATTAAGCAATATCGGCCAAAGCTATTGCATAGGTTCTAATATAGGGTTACCATCAGGGCCGGATTAAGGAGGGAGCAACGGGAGAAATTGCCCTGGGCCCCCCGCTGTAAGGGGGCCACCCGTGATGAAATTTGATGAAATTTATTTGTTTCAAATAAAATTCTCGTTTGAAACATTTTTGTGATTCAGAAGCGATGCAAGAATACAACTCTATATTATATTCCTATGTTGCGTTAAGTATCAGGGCCCACAACAGCAACTGAATTCTCTACAAGTTTGACTGTCTACCAGTTTTAGTAATCACTACTGAATAGCCTATAAGTATTTTCGGTTTTGTTCAATGCAAATATATTTGATTTCGCTGGTAACTTTTTCCTAAAAATCGTTTTTTGACATGGGTATGACCAAGCAATGTAGTGCTAACAAAAATGGTGTGGGAACGCATCCAAAAAGTAGCCAGTTTGAAACAGCTTCCAACTCGTTTTAAAGCAAAACGTGAAAAAGGTGTGGGAACGGCGTTCCCACCCCACTACACCCCTGGGTATGACTCTCTTGTCGTGCATCACGCCTGCACAAATGTCACGAAAACGTTACTATTTGCGTGCTAAAGCTAGTGGTTGCTGACTGCTGTTTAGTATCAATCAATGTTGCCACTGGGGTCAGTCTCGTTAACATCAGATTG
>JGI24158J21664_10004242_pt1 | contig 18378 bp, 11 predicted proteins | sample Ectturendosymbi3_FD_21664 | JGI IMG/M metagenome (IMG submission 21664)
ATAATAACATAGACAATGCTACTAAAAAAGTTGAACTGGAAATGGCAGTTTGTGTAGCATGCCACTGTGCGGTGCTATCTGTTGATCATTTTAATGAAATAATAACCAGAAATAGCCAAGGGAGTGTAATGGTGTTGCATCTCTTAGTGGTTAATTGCATCTCTTAGTGGTAATGTCATTTACGTGTGTCTTTTTACCTTTTTATATAAAGGTTTACTATTGTGAAATGTTTGGCTTTTTTTTGGATTTTTTTGGAGGTGTGTTTGGCTTTTTTATGTTTTGGCAATCTGGCAACCCTGTTTTGTAGACACTGCAAGGCCACCAACAGCGTACAGTCGCACAGATTCTGTGTGTCATGATACAAACACAACGGTGCATATTTCACTCACAGTGTAACTTTTTAACCTTCTTATGATTCTTTTGCCTGCATGCCTTGCACACCTCAAACCTAGTATGGCCATTATACATTTACGTGCACTTTGGGTTTCTGCTCAGCGCTGCACTCCAGTTTGCACCGATAAGTGAGCCTACATCACACTTTCACTGCTCAACGACGCGCTTCAGCGCAAAGATGCTCTTCACCACTCTCACCGCTCTTCACGACGTTAACCGCGTCGCACCGCTGCGCACCACCGCCTCTACCAATCACAGGGCGCCCTAATAAGAGTGCCCTACGGCTAGCGCCAGAAGCTAGCCATACGCTGCCGTACGGCTAGACACTGCCTAAATGCATACAGAAGGGATATGTTTATCTGTTGTGAATCTCAACCATTATTCTAGGCGTAGCCTATAAAATACAACATGCACAACCAAAAGTAAGAGAATCGTACTGTAAATTACTGAAAGAGTACCATGTGGATGTGCTTCTGTAAAGACTACAGTACCGTAGTACGAGTACTACCGTACTACAGTTGTTACAGTACATGTGTCTGTTTAGCTTCAAAACTTGGAAAACTTTAGTAGAACATGAATGTGTTTTATGTGTTAATTAATGTGCTTTATGAATGTTTAATGTGTTCAAGTGTATAACTTGTTTTTTTTCTGTTATTTTTTGTGCAAAAAGGTAAAAAGAAAGTTAAAATCATTACTGTAGCTTGATCATCATGCAATGAATGTTTTAAACAAATATATTATATGTTTTAATAGTGAGTGCGCTACTGTACAGGATACTTACTAAAATACATATGAACTTAAAAAGTAATTGTGAATTCGTGTAAACCTTGATTTTATACAATGATGCCTGCCTGTGATCGTCACATACAGTGTAATGTACCTGAGGCATAGCCTATCTGTGTGATGGTGATAGGTCTACCATACCTGATGCGTAGGTTTTTTTTGTTACTGCATGCTGCTGATCCAAGTCCTACACTTTTCACTACAAAATGTTACAAAACATGTAGTCTTTTTTTTACATGTAAAAGCTAGCTTAATAACTTTTCTGTGTTAGCAAGAAATTTAATTGCAGTGTTGAATAAAAGTATATAGGTCAATCTTGTGTTGTATAAAATGCTAAATATATAGCTTTTGAACTTCTTTGCTGGTCAACATTGAGCTGTTATCAACACATCTAACATACAAATATCTTAATTACATCCACCATAAGGTTTGTAACTAAAACAAAATTTTTAATCAATATGTCTCGTGTTGCAAACAGTTTGCTGTAAATATTAATTTTGCCATCCTTACCATTTGCTAATTTCTCCTACGTTTATCATTCTGCTGCTTGAAATCGCTCACCTTCTAAATAATAACAAAAATTTGAAACCCCTTGATCAGAATGTTAATATCTAAAATGATGTATATTTTTTATGATAATAGACATTGTTTATATTTAAACCTACTTATATTCATAATAATAGCTTTTAATCATGTGTGATTGTTTCAGTAACATTATTATTACCAGTCTACATATGTTTGTGAAATTTTTTTTTTTTTTGGAGCAGATTGGGCTGTGTACAGATCTAATATCTAGGCCTATTAGATACTGGCTCTTTTTTTCTTTTAAAAGTTGATACTATCCATTTATGTACAAAGAATATGAAGACAAAGAACAGATTTTACAAATTAAGCATTTATTTGGGCTTTAATACAAGGTGTTTTAGGAAACTGGCATAAATATGTTAAACTCTTAATAATTGCCCAGTACCCAACCCAGTGCATTTTCTTGGGGAAGACCTTTGGTACTGAAAGTGTGCAACAATTTTTTCCATCTACCTCATAAAGTATTATTAAATTACTGTTGTACTTAAAACCTATTTGAAAATGAATAGCTCCTAAATTACTTAAATTGTGGTTTTTAGTTACTTGTATCTTATGTGTATGCTAGGGCCCTGAATGTGGCAGTTTAACCTATGTGGGTTGCAGGTACCTGCATTTGCGCAGCGAGCACAGGAACCCATATAACGCTGCTGATGAATGAGTGTTAAGTATGGCTGGGCATGTCATGAATTGCAGAAAAGCAAAGAGTAAATCAGTTAACAACATACTCTTTTTCAACAGTGCTTTTAAATCTAAGAACAAAGCACTCAAGGTTGACCAAAAGACTTCACATTTTTATTTTCAGTAAAACTACTGTAGGCTTTAAAATGAACCACTGAATAAGCTGCCATTAGCGACAAAAACACGTTGCATGAGTTTTTAGTGGTTTTCAGACACAAAGTGACAGGGGCAGGTATTGGGTAAAAACAGTGTGGGTGGGGTGAGCATGGGTTAAGAATGTGCATGGGGCAGGCCAGGTGCAGGTTAGAAGTCTATGGATGCAGTGTGGGAGCAGCCAAATATTTCAACCTGTGCAGGACTATAGTGTATACCTATCAGCTGTGTGGTGCACAAGTGACTGCTGTAACAACCATAATATTTTTCCAAAATGCTAAAACCATGATTGTGTTGTAGAACAGGGTTCAGCAAACTGTTTTGGACTGCAAAGCCATTTTAGAGGTTCAAGATGACACATTAGGCTGGAAGAAATAAGGAGTTTAAGGAATAGTTGTTGACCCATCACTTTGTCATAATATGACTTCAAATTAACTAAAATTTTGAAACACTCTTCTTTTCTTGTGTAAAGTTTCTTAACTTCTTGTTGCTTCCTTTGTCTAATATATTTGTGCAAGATTATAGCCTATCTTGACTAGCTGCAGCTCAACATTTACATATGACTTGCAATTCACAGAGGTGGTATATAATCTACTCAATAAAAGTAAAAGAAATAGTGTATTGGCTACTTAATAAACATGCAGGAAACAGTGTATTGGCAAAAATGACTAAACTTGCATTCCAGAGGTGTTTCAGCATTCACCTTTCTGGACAGTCAGTCATTACCACACAAAAAGCACAGTAGCACACAAAAGGCACAATTTACTATTATTATCCTGTTGGCTAGTTCTGCTATAAGGTTATTAAAATGGCATTTGTTACCAATTGTCAAAGAGCTCAACAAACTTCAAAGAATCCCATGCAAGTTACTGAAAAGACTTACCCAAAGTCAAATAAAAGCTACCTTGGCTTGTTAACAGCACAAACCACACAGCTGCTTGCAAATAGGTGTGGTAGGTGAAAGTATTTGCATGTTTGTATTTTTTAACAAGACCTTCTTTAACAAGTTCAAATAGTATTTCTTTAACAAGACCAAGTGGTTCATAGCACAACTGTACAGATTAAAAGTTTTTATAGAAAAGGATTTTGTTTTTTGTTGAATCTACTGTGCTTTTGGTGTGAATGGTTGAGTAAAAAATGAGTAAACAACCTCCTGATTTGGTTGTTTTTCTAATAGTCTGCTGCTGAAGATAAAACTTCTTGGTTATGACCTTGTTCCTTTTTGTGGTGGTGTGACTTATGTTTGCTGGAATCAGCTGTTCTGAGCAACCCTAAAAATGAGTACAAATGCATCAGTCAATGACAATGAGCTTGACGAAGCATTTCGAACTGCAATTGGAGAACAGCAATCCCGAGCTCTTTTACCTTTGGTTGAAGATGTGGCAGAATGGCTATCTAAGTTGCTAGGTAAAAATCAAGAATAGTGCTAACTTTATGGCAAAATTGTTTGTCAACTTGTTGTGTAATGTTGTTTCTGACAAATAATGCCTTTTGCATTGTATTTTATAAAATCTATGAACTTATATTGTTCGAAAACATCTCCCATTTCTTTTGGTTGCAGGCAAAGACTTAACATCAAAATCCCTTTTTGAAGATTTGAAAACTGGAGCAGTGCTGTGTGAACTGGCACACACCATATGCCATCTTGCTGTGTGCAATGCTAACTCTGCCAACATTACTCACAGACGACCCCAATCTGCACATTCAAAGTCAGGTTCTAGAGCACATGGCTGTGGAAGACCCATGTCAGCCCAGAATGCTCTAAAGTTAGGTAATTAATTCTAGTAGAAATGGTGATAAACACACTAAGTATAAATGTATGCCATGGAGGTGCCTCGGTGAATGTCAACGTTTTTGTCAAATACATGATAATGGCAATTGCAATTACAAATTTATCTTTATCACAAGATTCATGCAAAAACACTTCTCAACTGCTACTCCGCAAAATCCTGGAGAATATGAGAAATAAATAAAGACCTTTTAAATGTATGACTGCAATTTGGAAGATACGGTAGTTACTAATCAGATGACACATAGAACTGTAGTTGTCAAAAGTTCATGTTGACTCTTCAACTTTAGTTTTCCTTTGGTAAACTTACCCAAAGTAGAAAAATCAACGTTGTTGATTTTCTCAGGGAGAAAACTAAAAATCTTGACATACGTGAACTCCCTGGTAAATATGTGGTTTAACTTGTTCCTTGATACAAAAATATTGCTTTGAAGGGTTTCTTAGTAAACTTCCATCGCCTCCTTCATATCGCCGCAACGCACAGCCTCGCTCCTTCCTGGCGAGAGACAACGCGGCAAATTTCATCAGATGGTGCCGGCAGTTGGGAATCGACAATGCTTGCATGTTTGAATCTGAGGATCTAGGTATGCGAACAATTCTCTGTTGTGTTTCTGTTAGTTGTCAGCGTACAATTCAACCCACCAGGGTAGCTTGGTGTGGGGGGGCAAAGTTCTATAAGCTTTGTTCGCGTTTACATGTGCAGGTTGGAAACATTTTTGTGCTGTTGCGGTTTAGTGTTTGTGGTCATCGTGCAGAGCGCTGAAGTCGTTTCAAAAAACAAGGAGTTCTTGTTGTGTTCAAACAATTTTCCTTTCTGCTAGGTATTTCTTAATGTGTTTTAGACAAAACAAGAATTTCTCAATGCAACGCGTTTAATTTAGAATAAAATCCGGCAGTGTTTCGCCCTTGATGTGTTTGAATTTTTGCCCAAACAAAATTTCCCGGAGTAAATCAAAACCTGATTTTCACTCGACCTGGAAGACAGTGGTCGCCTTCAAATCGACAGATTGAACAGATCGATCCGCCGATTGTGGGTCGCCCGCTATTGCGCGTGGGGCCAACAGCGTTAAACTCAACTTCCCGGGAGAAGAGTCGTGTGTTTGTCCTTCGCCGATTGCAGTCAACCAACATATACGGCACAACGTAGTTAAAACTTAGTGCAAAAATTTAACGTAATATAGCGGACGGCAAAAGCATCGCACGTGAATGGGCTTAAATTCTTGAAGTGATCTTCTCGCAGCGATTGTTATTTGAAACAGACTTTGGAACGAAGTATATTTGCAGTTGCTTTGGTCGCGTTAAACGCTGTCCTTCATTCCAGCGGAGCTCTTCACCCACTAATATCATACTTAGTGAAATCTTTCAGAAAAGCTGTTGTTTTGCTCGTCTTCTTGTATCGAGACTGCCAAATGCTTAATTACGCGTTTCTTTTCGGTAATGACTTGAGAGGTAATATTCAACTGCATCTTATTTCCGTAATGATAAAGTACTAATGAGCAAAATCAAAGTACTAATGAGCAAAATCATGAAGAAACGAGCAAAGCCGATTGTTACAGTAAATACCGATTGGCCAAATCAGGGAGTTGTGAAGAAGTAGGTGGTTGGCAGACGCCTGCTTCTAGGACTAACGTTATATGTTGCCAAGTATTGCTTGTCGTCTCCGTTGCCCTGCCAGTTTTATGATAATTTGGTATTTTAAAATACACTATTTCAGCTAACTGCTTCAACAGCCTTGTGTCATGCGACTATTTTTCAGTGTTGATGAAGGAACAACGAAACATCGTGTTATGCTTGCTGGAAATTGCAAGAATTGCTTCAAGGTTTGTAACTATTACCTGGGAAAAAATACTTGCGCAAAATTCAGATTAGACAAATTACATTTCAAATTCTTTTTGCTTTCAACTATTAGTTGGTTAGTGTGATTCATCAGATTGCTTTACCCCGACTTATCTTCGGATAGAAATCATTCACAAAGATTTGGAATGTTTGAATCGTACAAACAGCTCATTTATGTTGTTGCCTAACTGTCTAACAGAGGAGAATCGCAACTGCGGAATTTGACCACCCGTACGTTTTTGCATCGTTTTTTTCATCAACCACGAAGTTCCAGCGTTTTGTTTGTTAAATTTATTAGTACAAAAATCTTTCTTTTTAATTCAACAACACAGCTAAAGCCAAAAGTCTTTTCGTGAAACTTATCTTCAGGGCTAAGTAGGACTGAAGAATCTCGCACTAGATGTAAATTGTGGCAAGTGCTTTGCTGCAGACACTCTGAAAACTGTTTGCACAACTTGATAAACAGGGTTTCCATAAATGTTGACTAGAAATTCCCTATTGATGAGTTTAAAATTCCCAAAATTTCACCAAAATTCCCTAGCTTTTGTACAAAGAAGCGTGTAATTCTCACCTAACTTTTAGCACATCAAAATACTGTATAAACCAGCAGGGACGCCGGAGAACGGGAAAATGACAATGGCATTACCCAGCCTGCCCTTTCAAAAAGGGGCAACGAGGGCGGAAGTACCTTTTTCGTAACAATATCAGGGGTAATTTCATAATTATTAAAATCGAATTTAAACAAGTTCATTGCAGCTTTTCGCACAACAAGAAAAAAAAATCAGAATGGTTGTGGCGTGGTGATTATGCGCCACATTTGACGTTGATATCGTATCAGTAATAGCAGAGTACACCTAGTCAAGTGGGGATCTCTATTGCTGTTATGCCGATGGTCGGCGGTTCGACTCTCTCTTTGGTCGGCTCAGGGCGATGCAGCATTGTGGCTGCAACAAATATTCTGTTATTATTTTTGAGGTCGATATTGTAGCTGAACTGAAACAAAACGTAAGGGTAACAATTTGTTTGTTTTTATAATTTTCCATTGCCCTCAATTTTTTCACTGCTTCCCATGCTGCCAGCGTTGCTCCGGCATCCCTGTAAACCAGCTTCCTGGCTTATTATATTTGCACACTTAGTGTCACTTTGTTGACTAATGTGCTTAAGAACAGTTTTGGGATGATTCTTGAGGTGCTTTTGACTAAAAAAGAGAAAACAATGGCTTGGCCCGAGTGAAAGCCTGGAAGTCAAGTTATGTTTTGCTATAAAACTAAGTAACTGGATGTGATTACCTGTTTCTGTGCTTTATTCGTGCGATCTACGACAAGGGACAGTTTCACGGACACTGAACATACTGGATTTCTCGCACTTGATGAAGGGGTGACCAACCAGTTTGTAATTCAGACGAATGCAGCTGCTGCTTTCGGAGAGCCCGAACAAGCGTACAAAGCCCACACGGTGGCAGCAAGCAGCAACGGAGATCACACCCGTGATCATTCTGTTATTGCTTGTTCACACCACTCACATATGGGTGCAATTCTTTGCGCACATGCCGTTCGTGGTGAACCGCGCATTCAGCGTCACGCTAAGAGGTGGCAACAAAACCATTCACTGCGAAATTTTTGCTCAAAATGGATTTTTGCTGAAGGTTCAGCTAAAGCTGATTATGTCTCATTTGCAGCAACCATTTGCATTACTTTGGTATAGGCGTAATAATGATTACAGCACATGTCAGCACGGGCGTCAGATGAAATTTTCTAGGGGTTGAGGCAATAATGAAATTTTCCATGGGGTGGCCGAAAAAATTTTCCAGGGGGACCAACAGGGGTGAAATTTGATCTCATCGACTCGAAACTAAAAGAAAAGCATATTTTAACTAAAAAACGTAACAAACAAATATTAAATTTGAACATCCAAGGGGCTAAGCCCCCAACCCCTTCTTACACCCATGCATACCAGTACACTATAAAAACAAATAGATATCGTCAACTTTTAACATCAAGATATGTTCTGCTGGTTATGCCTTTGGGGACATTAAGAAACTATCTCTATTGTAACTTCACTTTAAGTCTTTCAATTACCGCTACCATAGAGCATTGCAAGAGCAACTCTTCTTTTCTCATGTTCACAATCCTTTAAATTTAACAACCAGTTCTCACTGACTCGCACCGTCCTTTCTAAAATTGACCAAATGACGTTATCCTTGATGACGCAACCCTAATGATTTTATGGTTAGTACCTTTGCAACCACATCACAAATAAACCCCACATAAAGCCACTGCCGACTGAGTCGACTGACTTCATCCAATTTCAGCAACGCTATGCTTCAAGACCTGGTTGGTTGCATTTGACCGTAGAGATTAGACTCGTTTAGATACAACAGATAGACAACATCCTGGAACTGACAGTTAAATCACACTCTGATTATCATATTAGATGGAAACGCGTGACCACACTGTTCCCTGTTTTATCCTACAAAGTGCAGGTTCCCTAAAAAATCCCCAAATACCTCAAATTCCCAAATTTTTCCCAAAACGTTGCTGAAATTCCCAATCTAGGGACAAATTCCCCAAAAGTGGGAACTCCATTGATAAACCTCGAGTATGGCAACCAGTACAAAAGCTGCTTTTTTGGGCAAACCGATGCATGTCAACCACCTGGCATTAGTTGCACCGAGTCGAAGAGTCTTAGAATCTATCTCTTAGAATCTAAGCCTTGTAGAATGCAGCACCGCACGATTTAAATGCACTATTTCGGATAGACGACCCGATGCGCTGAAGAACGTGCTGACCAGCGTGTCTCGCTAGGCTAGAGAAACAACTAAAATCAGCGAGAATAGTACTTGAGAAAAAAAACTTACGGCATTCAACTGCAGTGCAGCAGAACGTATGCTTTGCGTTTGCCAAACTTAATCGATACACGGAGAAAAGAAAAGTAATGGAATTTCATATTTGGTCATGACCTGCGTTTCCATGTTTTTTCCAAGGAGGCAGCAAGCATGTTGCCGGCGACAAAGTTCAATAGATGCTGTACATTTTAGGATTGAATTAAACGCTAAGTTTCACTCGGCTTTACTTCGTTTTCGCTGTGATCTTGGTTCATCTTCACAAGCTTTATAGGTCAGTACAGTTTAAAACAAAGAAGCAGAAACTTCGTGTTCTGCAGGAGTGCAGTAGAGAGTATATGCAAGTGTAAGCCGTAAGCTTTTGTTGAAGTCTTGAGAAAAGGCTAATTTCTACAACGAGCTGCATGCAAAAAACTGCGAATATCTCTTTCAAATGCTCTTGTTAGACCTGAACTCGTGCCTGACCGAATGGCAAGCACTCCAAGTTAAGTAAACCAGATTTGTGTGCACAGGTATTGTCTATCCGATACCCTTCCTTTAGTGTATTCNAATAACTAGTCTCCACAAAGGTGACGAAGTTGAATTGATCAGCAATTTTATTTAAATAGGAAGTCGATTTCACGTAACGCTACGCAGCCTCAGTCCTGATATCTTATTCAAATATGAGAATTCTGTTTTAGTAAGTTTTTAGGGCGCAGTGTTACATGAAATCGACTTCCCATTAAAAATTGCTGATCGATTCAACATCGTCGCCTTTGTGAAGACAAGTTACTTGAATACAGATACGTGCAAGTCTGAATCATCGCAAAGTGAAGCAAGCAGAGCCCAGTCGGCTGATTTCCCGAAAGCTTAACAGCAAACCCAGAGCTTTTAATTGTCTTTGCGTTTTGTGGCGCAGCATTTTTGAAAGTGAAAAATTCTTGCAAACTAATATTGATTATTTCTTCGTTTGCATTTCTTTCGTGCGGGTTATCTCGGGATCATTTGCTGACAGCGCTGTTCTTGCGTGCGCCTTGGCGCTAACACCTTCCAGCTTGTGGAATTCCGCCTTAGTGCTTTGTTTGCAGAAGCCAAGTTTATGTTTATTTTCAGCTAATTGCGTGCTTGCTTTGTTTCGTAACATAAAATCTTGGTTTCTCTCCAAAGGTGTATCGAAGCAGGTCACGAGAAAATCGCACAGAAACTGTTCTCCGCGTTAGATTTTGGTATGTTTCCAGCACAACTGCTTGCAGTGCCTAGCAGTCAGAGGTATAGAAATCGACTACTTACCGGTCAAGTCTCATACAGTACAGACTGTGTCAGAAAAAAATGAAAACGCGTTTGAAGCGAAAGGCCCAACAGAATTTGCATTTGCAAAACCGACAATTATAAACCTCTTGCTACAAAGTAGACAAGCGTGAGTGGTATGGACTTTAAATAGGCCAATTCCTAACTGTTCGACTGACGTAACAGACTAGAATGTCGCTTGGTTCACTCGAGCCATATATTATTGAGCAGTTTCGTGTCAAGCGCTTACTTTCGCTGTTTGCCCACTTCTCAAACGCTTGTTTTAGTTGGGTCAGTCATTCCGGACCAGTGTTGCATGTTTTCGATGGCTCTTCATGTTCGAATTGCTATTGTTTGCTACGCAGATACGGAATAATCACTCCTGAACTGATAGCTCTTGAACAGCAGATTGACAGGGAAAATTTTGAGCAAGGCGACGGTGTGGATGGTTTCCGGACCATTGCTGTTCCTCTGACATTAAACATCAAAAACAGAAAACAGGTTTCTTTGTTGTTTTCTTCTTCGCTGATAAGTTTTAAATTTTCATTTTGTCGGTTCGTACAAACTTTTCAGTAAACGTTGCAAATTTGTTGACTTGGTCCACCGAGCTGTTTTTTTTGGTATTTCATGCCGTAGCTTTATTGTTGGGAAATAGCTGAAAATTTGCTTTTGTGGTTATTTGTGGCAGACTGTGGTTGAAAAAGGCCAGAAGTCATCATCCACTCTCTTCCATGGGAGTGTGGGGGCCAAAAACAATGTCCACCCTGTTCCATAAGGGTGTAATTGACTGACATGGTGATGTTGGCAATAATGATGGCAGAAGACACCTCTGAGAAGCGAGCGAAAGTCCGCAGCCCTCACGGTAAAAAAGTCCAAAATGCAATCTTGGGATAATTTTGGGCATAACCTGGATTCCAGTTACTGGCAGCCAACAAATTATTCTGGCAAACCATCTGGCGTCTCCATGGCCAAAAATCTGATATTGCTAGATCCATCCTAGACTAAAATGGTATCTTACTTAGCAACGAGTAAGACATCCTTGGCAGATGGAGAGAGTATTTCAAAGATCTTTTAAACCCAGTCACTATCACACCATTGGACACACAGGAGGTAGATTTTGGTGAGGAAAATGCCATCACTGCATCCAAAGTCATCCCAGCTGTCAAGACATTGAAGGCTGAAGGCTATGATGAAATCCGACCTGAAAAGCTCAGAAGCTTTGAATCGAAAAGTTCTTTGGCTGACTCGTGTGTGTAAGGTGACCTGGTGCTCTGCAAGGACACCGAAAGGTTGGCAAACTGCAGTGATCATCCCCACACGCAAGAAGTGAGACAGGAGAGAATGCACCAACTACCGAGGCATAGCTCTTTATTTAGCCACCCCGGAAAAGTCTAGGTCAAGTGCCTGAAAGAGATACCGTAAAAAAGTTGAACAAAACATGGAGGATATGCAGTCCGAGTCAACGAGGGCATCGCTGCTTGAAGCTGCATGATCAACCGTTTGCTTTTTGCGGACGATTTCATACTGCTGGCAGTTGCATCCTTGAATCGGGTCTTGCTTCGTGGGAGCAAGCGAGGATGAAATTATAGCACGAAAAGACTGATGGGTCATATCTCTCCGGAAACGCAAGGCAGTACATGCTGCAAGTTGGTGACAGTGCACTGCAGCAGGTGGAGAAGGTCAGGTAACTTGAGTTGGTATTCACAAGTGATGAAGACAAATCAAGGAGTTTATTGCACAAATTTGGTAAAAGCAAAGGTAGTTCTGCGTGAGCTTCGTCACTCTGGTGACAAAATGGGAGGAGCTTCCAAATACTGCTAAGCTGTCAATTTTCAAATCGGTCTTTTTTCTGATCTTCACCTATGATCTTGGGTTGCGACTGAAAGAGTACGCTACCCAACGACAAAGCGACCCGGGGTCGACCATGGACCAAGTAAAAGTGATCACAACTCTGGCTTGGCCGCGCCTTGGTGTGAAACCAGCATAACTATCAGAGATTGCTAAAAGCCGTGGTGTCGTATTTCGAGGCCTTCTAGGGCTGCTGCCCTCCCGAGAAGAAAAGCTGATGTGGGAAAGTGTACACAGCACATGTCCAGTCGTGTGCCAAAGACAATCAGCGTGAACGACCAAAACTTGCCGCGTCGAAATATCTTTATGGAAATGTATGGTGCTTTTTGTTTATAATAATCTAACAGGTGTCTGCAAAGTGTGCTTGTCTGCTATTCTGACTGGCTTTACCAAGTTACGGTTGTTGTTCTAACGTTCAACTTGTCACAGGTCTTAAAGCTCGATGACGCCGTGCATAACATCGTTGATGGACCGCCGTTTGAAGGACAGGTTGACATTGAACGCGTCGGTGAAGGAGTGTACAATCTAGACGGAAAACTCATCTTCATCAGGGTAAAGCGCTTGTTCTTCTTGTACTGTTAAGACGTACCTAGTGGACTTTATAGCTTTCCAAAGCCTGATCGAGTTACTGGCGCTTTGGGACCAATCCAGTGGTGTTGGGGTTGTTGAAATGAAATGAAGTTCATTTGAGTTTACTGCCGAGTGACTTAGAGAACGTGATAAATAGCAAGTTACTCATGGAGTTCAAATCCTATAACGTGCCCGAGCTAGGGTTCTTTGCTCCTGTGCGGTTATCTGTGGTCGTGCCGTTCCTGCGCGTTTTGAAGCCTTTGGCGCTTGATAGGGCTGCTGTTGCTTTGGAAACAGACAGAGGCGGCACTCGGTCGGTACGCGTGTTTGGTTAGAAAAAGACCGCAATAAGTTTAAGTATAGATCTTACGACGTTCACAAGCTCTTTATTTTGAGGGCTGCGTAATGGAGGCCTTCGTTTCGCAGTAAGACGGCTTTAAAAATTCTGTCATGCAGACCAGTGGAAGTGAGGGTCATTGGGTCCTGGTGCCGACAGGTTCCCCCATCCGAAATTGGTTAAGTGTCACCCCCCCTCTTTCCATGAACAGCCAAAGTTTGACGTTGCGCCCGCTGGCTGTTTGCAACGTGATTACACGTGGTTATGTTCCAAATATAGTCATATTCCAAATATCACGTGGCAGTTTGCAATGCGCTGGCGATGATAACAGGAGTCATCGAAACGTTTGCAATATGTCATTGATATCATTTTCATTGGCCGTGATTTTCATTATAATCATGTTGCTGTATTCCAAATACGGTGTTCTTCTTCTTCGCCTCTTGCACCGCATATCCTTTTTGAAAGTTAATCTTTACACGGCGTGTCGTCCGTTTTAGTTTTGAAAGTTAATCCTTACACGGCGTGTCGCTCGTTTTTGTTCGGGCAGATGCTGCGAGGACGTCACGTGATGGTGCGCGTGGGAGGCGGCTGGGACACGCTCGAGCACTACCTGATCAAGCACAGGCCGTCGCAGTTCGTGCCGCAGATCACCTCGAAGCAGATCTGCGATTCGATCCTGAACGAGCGCGCGCGTTCCGCCGCGAGCAAAACGCCGAGGTCGTCGTCGAGAAACGACCTGCTGGCGGGTCTGAAGCCGAGCAAGAACTACTTTGTACCGGTAGCGGGAAGATACTACTCGGGAAAGAAGTAACCAGAACATTGTTGTGGGGGTAACCACATCAGACTCGGATGAAAGACTCTGTTGGCTGCTCTTTCAAGCGCTCACTGACGCACAACGATCGCGTGTTTCTATTCAAGAAATCATAACACCAGTGCCGATGCGCGAACATGAGATGTCTTGCAAGAAGAACAACATCTCGAAATTGCTAGCTCATTACAAGTTTATGGTCAGAAAGGTGCTTTTTTGATAAACGCGTTTCCCACGCAATCCACATGCGATGTGTTTTTCAGACGTTTGTGAGGTTTTGGGCTCATTATATCCCTACCTGAAACCAGTCCACGGTTGATTTTCATTGTAATAGTGTTGACCGTTTGCGTTTTATACACTAATGGTCTTAGTAAAGAGCGTTCTTTTTTTATTAGCAACTCTTTATTGAAACAGTCAACTCCATGCCCACTGTAGCTCTTTTACAGTCTTTGTCGGTTGCACTCCTCCCATCAAGCATGAAATCCGACATTTCCCAACCGAGCCGTCGTTAGAAACGTATTTTGCGATAACAGTGAACTACTGACTTGCGCATATTTCTTGTCGGAAATTCACGCTGAGATTTTGTTGTTCGCCGCTACGCGTTTCATTACTTCACGATTTTTTTAGTTTGTTTTTTACGCCCATAATTTCACCTCGTGTGGTTGCTGTATTCAGCCGTGACTGTCTAAACGTCACTTGCGTAACTATTATGGATTGTGCGTTGGTGCTCTTGCAGGCTCGGAATCGGAAATAGGTTTTTAATAAAGTTCGACAGTTACTCTTTTGTATTGTTTATCGATTCTTTCCTTTGATATTCTTATGTTTGTTTTTTCCAAAGGGAGTAACCGTTTTTAGAGCAACTCCTTACGTGTATTTTCTCGCTGTACCTGTCCATCACTGTAATAACGCAAGGTTTCGTTTCGATTGACTGTGGTTTTGATGGAATTTGAACAAGCAAGAAATCGTAGGTAAAAGAAATATTTACCAACTTCAGAATCAGTTCTGTCTGTGCTTTCTTTGAACGTGTCATCAGGATAAGGCAGGCAGGATTATATGCTTTGCAAGAAAAACCACAGCCACACTGTGCAGAACCGTCGCCAGAAAGCTTTCAACAGGGGGGCTTTGCAGTTCTGCGGGGGGGCTTGACATTATAAAACTAACGAAAACACCACTTATTTATAGAGTTTCACGTTTCAATTTGGAGGGCTTGGAGCTTTGTTTGGGGGGTATAAGTCCAAGACTGACACTGTGGCGCATGTCTGTCTTTCATAAAACAAGCCGTTTTTCAAACTGGCCAGAATTGCAAATGGTTGACAGCAATCCATTAATTAAATCTCGCACGAATGTAGTCGAAGATTTGCTAAATGATGCAAGTGAGTGGTGTTGAATTAAGAACCCCGTAAACTAGGAAGTATTGCGACGTGACCTTTAGAGAAGGAACGCCGCTGAGAGCGCAGGTTGGATTTGGTTGTTTCTTAAAGTTATCTTTCAGGAGCATTGTTGGTCGGTCATCCTCGATGCGTTTGCTGCACCATCCTTTATTTCGAGCCGCCTATATTCAGATGATGACCGAAATGCCCCCAAATGAACTTTTTGGCGCAAGTGGCAGCAACCGGCTATTTTGCCTTTTGCGCTTCTTCCGTTGCATTTCGGTGACCTGTGAAACAGTTCCTTTCAAAAGGTCAAAGCACGATTTAGTCCCACTCTGCGGTCACTTGAATTTGTTCGTGTTAACAGCACGCTTACTGAAGCTGCTTGTGCAGGAATCAACTGCAGACAACATGCTGTTGTTGGGCGTTGTTTATATTTGAACTGGAAAACGAAATGCATCGCCTGCAGGTGCGCAGTTGGAGGGGAATACCAAAATATATCTCTGCAATTTTCAAAACACACTCCTTTGTCTTCTCAAAAATCTGCACCAGTCGTTAATTATCGTAAAATTTCCAATACTGCGGCTCAGTGGTGAACCCAGGGGAGGTCTGCAGGGAGTGGGGTGCTGGGGAAAGTTGAGCCCTGAGCCAAAAATGCCTTCGGGGGAAGAAAACTCCTCTAGCGCTAAATTCAGCACACTGCAAATCATGAGCAAATACCTCTATACTGGGAAATCGTAGCCTACTTGAAGCCCAAACAATTTGACATTTGTCTGCGTTGCTACTTAAAAACAGTTGTCTTCTAAGCCCGGCAAGCAACCGAAACAGATGAATCGGTAGTACTGTAGTAATAGTTATTCCAAGAAGTAGGTTCTGTCAAGCCGGATGCAGGGACGTGTGGATGATTGAATCGAACCTTTTTTTACATCCAGAAAAGCAAGACATAATGGTTGAAGATTTGTTGTGTGATATTCCATTACTTCTTGAATTAATATTAAGTTATGCGTTATTCCGTCACCTGGAAGGCCTTTTGTCTCACATCCTTAGGGAATAACGCCACCATGCGACGGGCTACATATCGATGAATTAACCGTTAGGGGATAATTGTTTTGTTATAGGCTGGAAGTTATCTTCCGATGTGACACATGAGGCTTTGGGGATGAGTGTGGTTACATCTTGATCAAAACTACCTGGTAGAAGGCCGGATAACATCCATGCATTGAATCTTTGCACTAGGTGTAATGAAGGTATTACCCTCATCTGACAGCAGTTATAAAAGAACATTCCTTAGCAGATTTCGTTCCATGTGTAGCAGACCTCGTTACATAGAACCTTCGCCGCCACACCTAGATAACCAGTACCCATAACATTGAATTGATAAGCAGCTAACGATTCCCTTGCACACAGGTTTCTCCAGTACGTTTCTAATCGAGTCAGATTAAGTCAAATCAAAATTTTTATCCCTTGTCTTCCCACTGTCTGTTGAAAGAAACCTTTCCCAGCAAAGAATCAGACACTAAAAGATCTTACAGAGTATATATTTCGCCTACGAGGTAGGCATTATCAGCTCTTATTCAATTAGCATCCTTTATTTTTTATTCAAATAGAGTCCCTTATCTTCCCTTATCAATTAATACCAACTGCCTGCCACCTTGGTTCTGTTCTTCCGGTACAGTTTGGTTATCACATACTCCTATCTTCTACGTTATTTTGGCACTGAGAGTTATTGTAGTCAGTTTCCTTGGTGGAATTGCTGTTAGTTGGTTTTTCGAGAATCCAAATCTCTAAATCTTGATCAAATATCCTTTGAACTTCATTCAAATCATATGGCTCTTAATATATCTCCCTGACACTAATCTGTCATGGAGATGCCCCTCAAACATAAACATAATTAAACTCTCATCGTTCCTATCCCCTGTTGCTGATTCCCTTCTGACACCGATACTTTCACTGCTTGCATTGCAGTTCCCGCTGACTCGCTGACTACTGACTAGTCCATTTTCAACTGCTCAAGACATATCTCATACCGATCTTTTTATTTCTTGACCTTTTTTTTTGATTCCAGGGTCCATTGCGGAAACGTTCGTGTAGGCTTCATTAATAAACTTTATTCAATTGGCTATCATAACTGTTTCTTCATCATTCCAACGCCGTTTACCCTGAACAATGTTTTGAGGCGCAATATAATTTTTTCTCCCCACCACCATTTACTTCTCTCTAGAAAACAGCGACGTAGCACAAAGGAAATGATATACAACTGGTATGCACCAAAAAGTGGACAGATCGGGATTCGCGGAGGAGGAATTGAAAGCGACCACAATGCTTCGGGAATCATCAGTGCTGCCGAAATGATTACTGTGGGCTTAAATGGCAACTCTGGAAGGACAAAGAGAAGAATATCGATTAACGTTTTATTGTTAAGAGCAGAGAATCGTGATCAGTTATACATTTTTTCGTTGTAGGGTATTTTGTTTTAGAAAACCTTTTTCGTACACTTCATGTTTTCCAACGAAAGGATAGTATAGGAAATCATTTGCTTTATTTCTTCCTGCTCCCCACCACCTCGTTTCTTACGTCTGGATATCGATGCCAGAGAGCCGTCCTTTTTGTTAAAAATGCTTTCATAACTCGATTATTTGTCCAAGCCAGAACGATAACCTTGCTATTGTCCCTGGCTACGATATTGCCAGCTCTCATTCTGCCTGGATCACGAATTTCTCATGGTTCGTCGAGGTGGCTGCGGAGAGCGCCGACGGTGTTTAACCTTGCACTCGAGAACAAGGAATGGGAGTTGGCCAGTATTCGTGATTTGATTCCATACTTACTAGATTTGCCCTTGATGTAAACCTTGAACGATAGCGTGCTTCTCCACTCCACCATATCCTAGAAAAAAATTAACTCCCCGAGATTGTGCAGAGAGTGCCAGCGTTCTGCAATCATGTTGTACACCATCTTGCTATTCCGAGGACACTAGGTTAAGAGTGACACGCCATCTGCCAACCAAGCGTCGAGCGGAGTGATGCCTCAGTGTAAACACTAGTAGCACGTGTAATGGCGCTAGGGCCATTACATACCGAAATTCGACTAAGTCCAAGGGTTCTTCCCCGACGGAAAGCACTC
>JGI24158J21664_10004243_pt1 | contig 18377 bp, 14 predicted proteins | sample Ectturendosymbi3_FD_21664 | JGI IMG/M metagenome (IMG submission 21664)
GACGTTGCACAACAAGCCATATTTATTCGTGGCGTTGATGAGACTTTGTCTGTCACTGAGGAGTTCCTGGGATTGGTGCCTATGATCGATACCATAAAAGTCAATGATATTTTCAACTCTCTCGTTGGAGTACTGAACAGGATGGGAAAATACTGGTCCCGTGCTGTAGGTATTTGCTACAGATAGCACGCCATCAATGATCGCGAAAAAAACAGGTGTTGCGACAAAAGGTAGATAAAAAGTACAGGTTGTATGTGGAGGACGTGAATTTTGGACATTTCACTGTATTTCGCACCAGGAGGTATTGTTGCAAATCCTTAAAATTGAATCACGTCAAATTCAAAGTTGTTGCAGTGCAGCAGCGTGCATAGTACAATACTGAATACATCATCTTGAACGTGCATACTGTGTGTGATGTAATAATCGCCCGTAGGTGTGGAACGTTGCCGTCACTTGCGGCCATTATACATCCACTTGCTTTGGACTGTGTGATGGAGTTGTGAATAAGTTTATGACTGAAAGCTGTCGTGTACTTTTCCTTGAGATTAGGCAGTAACCTTGAGATTAGAATACAGAGAAAGTTGTGTAGTGACACTACAACTCTCTTTTTTGTTTTTGAAAGCCAATTAACAAAGCTGTCTGCAATTCACCGCTGGAAGTTGAACCAGCTCGGCTGAATCTCGGCTGAACCACCTCGGCTGAAGGTGACTTTGTTTTTCTGGCCATCCCTTCGTTTTTCTGGCCATCCCAGCGGGTACCGCGGCTTTCGTCTGCGCAGCACACTTTACACGTCCCCTAACACCGATAACGACAAGGGAACTACGTCCCCTAACACCGATAACGACAAAAGTGTAACATCGAACACTACCGAAATGCAACCGACTTCAGTGTCAAGTTCTGATGAAATCATCACAGTTAAAATAATGAAAGACACTCTCTCTGACTTGGAGTGGAGCGCAGTGACCAAGAGAGAGATATTGTTACAACTGTGTGTACGAATATTATATCAAAAAGTAACATTTGTAAGCAATAAAAGATGCAAGCCTTGGATGCGATCGGTGAAAATATTATTGTGAAGCGATGTAATGTTGTTTAAAAGAACCTCAATGTACTTGTGAAATATTCATTTGTGGTATGTATTTGCAGAAATCGTGTATGAAATAACGTCATTAGTAGATTTGTATCATGTGCTCCTAGGACACTAAAATCTGTTCCAAGCAATAAGAAAACTATGTGACGCCAGAGCAAACTTTGGATGCCTTACAAAAAATAATAGACTGGTTAAAAGATCTAATCCAAGTTAATGAATATGAGCCAGAAATAAAAAGTGAAATATTTATCTGTTATGAAGGACAAAAGGTCCAAGTAGTAGCCAAAACGAAAAGTCAAAAGTTGTACATAAGTAAATGGAGATTTACGCGTGAACCATGCAAAAGGAATACAACAATTTAATCATACGATTGTGTGTTACAGAGGGCCAACGTAGGGCTGTTAAAAGAATACGCTGACAATGAAAAAAACATCTATTTTGTTTTCAAAACAGCAAGCATAGAGGACCAAAGAAAAGTGCAAAGGCCACTTGAACAGTTAGATCCCGAAGAAGTCATAGTAATGATCTACAAATGGTTAAGTCAAAACGCGGGAAGTATGTCGAAAACACAGTTGCGAGTGCATAACTTCAACCACAGCATAATGCATCATATAGGATTACGTATGTACAACCGACAAATTTATGTTTTGTACGAAAACGATCTGCTTTCAAAGTACCAACAAATAACACATATGTGGAAACCATTCACCACCTTCAACAATCTGACGGTTGACGAAATAAAAGAAAGTGTGAGAAGAGCACAAGAGATAAATTACTTGGCCACTCGCGAACCAAAAAACATGACTTACCCACAATCGATGCTTTACTTGATATGTTTTTAACTAAGGACAAAGACCCAGAGTTACCTCAATCGGCCGGCAACAACTTAACTGAAGAAATTGCTGAACCCTGACGTTATGGGATAAAAGAACTCTGAAAGATTTCTCTGTACAGCCGAAGTAAGCCAGCTGGCACGAATCAAGTGAAGTACACAGGTTGTACAAAATCATGTAATGACTTTCGACCAGTTGGAACAAGCAATCCCNAGACAAGCCTGTACAAAGTTTGCAAGCCCGTGTCAGCCAAAAATCACGCGTCAACCTCTGGTAACGACGCGAGGACAAGTTAAAATAAACGAATAAATGTCACGCTGTAAGAGACACACAGAGTCAAACGAAGTTTTACAAAATTTGTAATATGCTTAAATTGCTTAAAGAACATGTGGAGAAGCAGCATTAACGACCACAAATAAATATGTAAACTAAGCAAAATTAGCACAAAAGGAAAGTGTGCTAAAATCAGAAAAATGTAAATTGTACAAAAAAATTGATAAATAAAACAAAAAGTACTACAATACGCCCGTTAAACAAATCACCAATCTACAGAACACTAGCCAGACTAAAATAATCATAAAATTAAGCAAGTTAAGCATTGATGGAACAAACTGTAAAACTGTAAAGAAAATAAAAGAAATAAACAAAAAGCATTATTTAAAGCAGACTAAAATGCTAAAGTTGCTTAATGTGCCTGAACAATTATGTATTAATATATATTGTGATATGAAATATTGTTTAAGACGCTTAGAATACAGGAAAGCGTGAATATTTGATGTTTTATATTATTGCGAAATGCCTATATATTGAGCGCTATCAGCGACAAGATCTCAGACGGCCTGCAGGGCCAGGTACGTGTTGTACCGATCTATGCTCCTTGATCTCGTGATAGGAGAGGGGTTGGTTGGACGTACACTGGTCCTCACTTGTGATGGGGCGCCCAGCAGACAAAATCTGGGACCATCAGGCCCACAGCAAATAGATTTCATGCTATGTAATTAGGGAATGGTTCGGCAGGCAGTGTCAAGAGGGACACACTGGTCCACAAACAAAATTCAATACGTCAGTCAATTAATGACTGTCAGATTTCCGACGGCACTCAATTCGGTAGTAATTGAATAAAAGTGCTCTGCGAAAAACAGCGGTAGCACCAGAAAAAGTCATTCCACGACACAAGCAGGCGATACCCTCAAGAAAGTCGCAATGCTTACCAAAAAGGAATGCACCAATTGCGGCTAGCCTTTTGATAAATGTGTTTAGTGTAACAGTGAGTAGAAAGATAGGGAAAGATGAGATCTTGTACTGAGAAAATGTAAGTTGTGTTGTGAACATTTGAACGTTGGCTATCATGAGTCCAATAAAAGATATGTGTGTTAATTTCACTGTATTACACCAGCATCTGGTCTTATACTAAGATGTTGTTTGTGATTCAGAATTGTGTTAAAAGTTTCCTGAGAAAAGCTGAGAAAACCGAACCTACAATAGGATAGTTGTAAAAATTAAAGCCATTGCTTTAATGAACAGGCTTTTTGTAAAGGCATGAAAGTGTTAAGCCGTGGCAAGAGTAAAATCTCGTGCTTTTACCTAAAACCTCCTTGAAGTGAAATATGCGATTAAACTCATAGTATGGGTCGCGACCCAAACAAAGGTTGCGATTTCGCAAAGGGTCAGAAAATAGGTTGCGCCAAGGCGATCGAAAACCTAAACCTGAGTTGCAATTTTTCAAACTTGTCTGTTTGCAGTGTAGCGTAGGCACTTGAGAAAAGAGTAGAATGCTGACATTGAAAACGAACTTGGCAATCTACTGCCAAAAATCTTCCATACAATCAACATTTTTGTCATGTTTACACACGCTGTTTGAGGCTTGGGTCGCAAGATGTTCACCAAACTCAGAATTCAGTCACGCTCGAAAAAGTTTTGGAACCGCAGGTCAATCAAAGCAATATGCAATTATTGTCAGGAGACGTCTGATAAACACCCACATCCGGATTCATTATCATTTCTCAACTTTTTCTGAGTATTGCCAACGCTCTACACGGCTGTGTCGCACTAACGTTATCAATCAAAAATTTTTGTGTGTATCCCATCTCTTTACTTAGTGAACTTTGTAAGGTTTATTTTGCAGTACAGATGGCAATTTTGACAACGAAATGGGAATATGTGCAACATAAATATACGAAGTAGGAGTAAAAATGAAATCTGGTGCTCAAAAACGTAAAGAGAAAGCACAACAGCAATTTCAAAGTTCTGCTGCAAAGTCAAGAGAGCCGACGGAATTTTTGGCTGCTTCCATCACCCCTACTAACAACAATTTAAATGAAAAAGCCTGTAATGCTTTACTAGAAATTATCCAACTTCAAAGACAAAGTTTTCTTGCCTTTGCTGCAAATGTATTGAATATTTCGTCAAAAATGATATAATTCAAAAGGCCACATGTGTTAACCTAGGGAATATCTAACGCCATAAACGCTGCGGAGATGTTCTACGCCAGCAATTGTGTGATCTGAATTTCGACAATTAAATGTCCACGGAGATGTTCAGTTTATGGGTCAACTCAAATATAAAACACATGTAGCAGTAAGTGAAAAGTTTACATTTATGACTAGTATGCTCAACGAAGTTGCGCAGTTTCAATAAATATCTTGAAAAAGTAGTCAGTATTTTGATGCATTAATTATTATGATAACTCCTTCACCCCCACCATGTTGAGGATATGTCCAAGCAAAATACGTAATTAAATTGATTTTATAAATTATATGAATACAAACGGTTGTCCGCCTCATGCTAAAAATATCTCGCAAAAACATTTGATACCTTGATCAAAACAATTTACAAGCTTGTGTACACCACTGAGCATCCCCATCCGACGTTTTCAGCCATTTACTTAATTCCGAACCTGATGTTAAAATGTCTTCATTTCTTCCCAATGCCGGATTACTATTTGATGATAAGTGAAACTAGGTATAGCTGGTGCGATGTTCCAGTGTTTGGTATTTCCCTGTGTTTATGGGTGTCCGCAGGGGGGACAAAATGAGAATTTGCCACCACTGGGAAATTAGGACTAAGAACCAAAAGTTTCTAGAAAACTTTAAGTCAGTAGCTTAATTGACTTAATGTGGATGAAATAGGGAAGACGTAAAGCATTGCAATTTGTTGCCATCTTTTTGTGAAATATAATTTTTGTACTCTTTCTGTAAATGTTGACATTCCTCACTGCTTCCTTGTGCCCAAAAATCTCTCATTTCTTCAGTTGCTTTTCCTTGCCAGCTACCAACGTCGTTGGTAAATAATGGATTTGTTTTCTGTGAAGTACATGCTTTGCTTTCAGCTTCCGCCATTGATTTAGGCCTATCCTCCCACGTTGCTGGTGGCTCTGAAACGTTAGCATGGGCATCGCTTAAATTACAGCTGCGCTGATTCGATAACTAGACTTTGACGTTATTTTAGCTTCGTTAATTTTAATGCACACATTATTATCTTCATTCATTAATGGCTTCTGACGTTTTGTTAGAATCAAACTTGTCTTATCAAACCAATATGTCAGCAGCTGGCCCGTAACCAGGGGCGCAGGGGGATTTCCAATCCAGAATGAAAATTAGCACCACAAATACCGAGGTACTATGTCTCTCTACAAGCCAAAGGCAGTGTATGTTGCAAGTGAGCGGAATACACCGCAGCAGGTGGAGAAATTCAAGTACAAATAGCGGTGGTATTTACGAGTGGCGGAAGGAGGAGCGATGAGGTTGATGGATGGATTGCTAAAGATAACGCAGTTCTTCATGAGATTTATCGCTCTGTGGTCACAAAACGAGAGTCCAGCACCGCAAAGCCGTCAGTTTTTAAATCGGTCTTTATTCCGATCCTTAGCTATGATCGTTAATCTTGGGTAATGACTGAAATAATATCTCAAGTGCAAGTGGCAGAGAGGGATTTTTGCGATGAGTCCGTGGTGTGACACTTCGCGAAAATGTAGGCAGCTGTGAAATTCGCAGAGCCCTGAATGTGGAACCACATCTCCTCGGAATTGACAGAGCACAGATATCACTATATCTGTTTCGCCCATGTTCCGAGAATTCCCCTACGAAAGATCGGCGAGGCAAGTCCAGCTGGCTATACCCACGGAAATACGGTTCAGAGGTCATCCAAGGCTTTGATGTAGTGAATACATCTCCGACCTTGCTTGGTCTCGTCTTGGTGTGGAGCCAGCAGAACTATCTAAAATTGCTGTTGACCTTGAGGTGTTCCAAGTTATAATGCGGCCCACGGGTTACCTGATAAGTCCTCATGTGGCCCACGGAGCATGTTGAGTTTGAGACCCTGCTTTAATTGGATTCTAGGCTATAATACGAGTCTTTTAGAGGGTTTGATTGACATTCCAGGGTTTCTGGTCGAAATGTTATGTCCAAAATGATCGAATATTAATTAGGGAAATCCCTTAAACCCCCTAGGAACTTCCTGAAATATTTGGATTTTTTTGGCATAACATTTGAACCAGAAACGCTAGAAATTCGATTAAGGGCTCTAAAGACTCGTTTTCTAGATAGAATCCTAAAAAACTTTTGAGCCACAATATCGGCTAGTTCGATCGGACGATGACGTAATCAAAATAACAGCAAAACATACCCTAATCATGATCCCATTGATTCAAGACCCCAAACCCAAAACTTGAACATTTTTTTCTTATCCTAAATTACAAGACGTGATGAGCTTTTAGAGGGTTTGAACAGCTCTCTAGCACAATCTGCTGCCTAGTTATGGCTGGCCGAAATTTGCCCTGAGAGGGAAAATTATACCTTTTGTGAACCTTTTTGAATTTTGTCAAAAATCCAGGTTTTGAGCCATAATTTCGGCTTCAGGTGTGCTAACAAGTCAATCAAGAGCTCTAAAGACGAGGATCACGCCCTAGTTTCCAAAACAAACTTGAGCCAAAAAATAGCTCACTGGGTTGGCGCCCAGTGCCTGGTTAATTTGGCTAAAACTGCGAAAACACCCCCCCATTATGACGTTACCCCCAGAAACATTTTTTTTCAATCTCAACTAGAAGACTTGCTGAATCCGTAGAGGGTTTGAACAGATCTCTAGCTCAATCGGCTGGCTAGTTATAGCTTTGAAACCCAGTCAACATCATAATCTAATTGAATAATCTTTAAAGAAAAATTCATGTGTGACGTTATGTGCGTTCTGTAGGTGTTTCAAATGCTTCACTGCCAGAGTAATTTTGTTTAATTTGTTTGATGTTAACGATTGCTGGTTGCAGTTTTTCTGGGAGGATGACTGTGGTTTGCTGGAAATCGCACAACACAGCACTTTTTAGTCTAAATATCGATTTTCCTGATTACTTGAATTACTTGAGTAGCCTGTTGGAAAATGCTTATTACTTAAACAATAATTTTTGTTACTTCAACCAACCCTAACCACACAACACTTGTCTATCAACTGCCTTATACTCGTCAAGAAATGATATCCGCGACATGAAGGTAGTTTAAAGCGACTGTGCTGCCACCTGAGGTGTCATTCAGTTTAAAGCGAGTACTTCTGTTGGTTCATTTTCTGAAACACTGTGGGACCACTTGGTATTTCCTTCTATAAACAATCCTAACGACGAAACTCAACTTTGCCAGGACCCTCGGTTTGCCTCTTCACCGGGATCTGCCAGTATGGAAGTTTGAAAGCAAAGACGGAATAAATATTTCCAAAAAAAGGAGAACGTTGATATCTCTAAATTTTGATCTTACGAACCCAAATCAATTCAAGAACTGTGCAGTCCTGCAACAACCACGCATCGATGACCCTTCACCAAGATCACCGATTTGCAGATAATGCTTCATCTTTAACAATTTCTTGTGTATTGGAGTTTATTAATTTGATAAAAAATAAAATGTGCAGGATCAGCTTCAGCCGCATGACATCGGGTGGAAAAGAAACGTTTGATTAAACGTGAAATACAACCAGTGTTTTACACAAGTGAAATACACCAGTGTTTTACACACGCATTGAAACGAAACGACGTCACTATCTATCATCCTCCCGTGTAGAGATGTCACCTGCTCACATTTTTATGACCCCGACCGACTCCTACCCATCACATCAAATCCGTAACCCTACCCGTAACCCCTATTAATTTTGGCGAGGCCCCATCCCGGCCGATAAAGAAGGCGGTGTTTATTTTGCATCATAAGGCAAAAACACCGTGTCTATATTTGCCTCATGAGGCAAAAGCACTATTTTGCCATTATACTTCTGCATAAGAAAAACTTTGGCAAATTGAGTTGGTATAAATCAACTTCATTAAATATTTAGAAATACTATTTGAACTTGATCTTCTGTAGGTAAACGTCATTTGCCTCAAAATTCCGTTTTCTAGCACTTGCACTGGCACTTGGGTTCGACAGCAGTTTTGTATGTTACTCCCAATCAATTACACAGTACTGTAAATGCGAACTAATCTACATTGCACTTTCAATTATTCAGTTTCAAAGAACCTAGCTTCCTTAAACCTCTGAACGCACTACAAACGAATATTGCAACTCCCACACCACCGGAGAGCGTACTGTCCACATCACAACGAGCACACAACACACACACATCTAACACTAGGTCAGTGGTTCTCAACCTTTGAGCTGAAGGGAGCCAAGTCCAGTCCTACGACTTTGTTAGAGAGCCGAACTAAAGATATTTTAAAACAAGTAAATTTACACGTTTTGCTTTGTTGCAGAATGAAGTCAGTTCCACAAAATATTAGAGGTGTTAGTGTTACTGAAAGACTGCTGAGGACCGCACAAAGGATGCTTGGGAGCTGCATGCGGCTCTTTAAAGCAATGGTTGAAAACCACTGCATTAGGCCTGTGCGTTGCTCGCTCACAACCCGCCACACAAAGCTCAGAAAAACTCTTAAGGTTGGACACAAATTCAACCAGTGGGCGATGCTATTCACAACTTATGTTTTTGAAGCAAAATTTCCTCAACATCCTTGTATATGCTTCAAAAAAGTGAGCGGACCGTAGCGGTTCCCAAGAAAGAATGAAAGTGTTTGGGCGGATAACTGGCTCATGAAAACAGGCGGTTAACTGCCATTTTTGCAACCCATGCCATCTCTACTCCCATTTATGATGTTACAATCTGGTATTCGCCCTGGTAACGACTGAAATGCGTTGTTTGAAACATACTTTGCACGAAAAAAGGCAACTCAAAGGAACTTTCCGAGAACAATCATCTCTGTTACGTCACGCTGCTCTGTTGTCATCGAATCTAACTCGTGGTCAGATCCACCCATGGGGACAGGTACATCTTCCAGGACAAGGTTCATGTCAATCTGAAAAATGTTTAAAATTCGCTTAAACTATCTACGAAACAGCTTCAAATACAGTGAAAACGGAAACAACTGACGCTGAACGGTTTTCACCAAAACTCGGAGTTTTCCAAAAAACGTAACCATTTATTTCGACCGCTTGGAAGGCAATGAAGCAAGATCAATGGAGAACTTGCCGAGGGCAAATAAACCGTTCCACATCATTTCACGGTTGACAGAGTATTTGTCTGTATGAAGACAAGATACAGTTCGGAGTTGAACGGCAGAGTTCACTGTATAGTATTCCCAAGCTGAAAGACAAGAGAGCGGTGTGACTGTTAAAGGCAAAACTGAAAGTTATCGCAGGCTGTATTGTTAATATTTTAATGTAAAGGCAAGTTAAACTGGATTGCACTCGTTACTAGCGAGCGAGTGATGAGAGAATATACCTCCATTCTACTCGTCATACCGATGATGTCCAACACATGGACATAAAACACGCTACGCAATCCATCAAACGCGCATGACTAAGTTTCACAACAACAGGAAAAAGCCATCATTTTATTTTAAAAGACATCAAAAGACACTCGGTGCTTGAGGTTTGAAACATGTTTCCAGCCACAAAGAAAATGTCAAAGTTGCCTAAAGTATATACACTGAGGAAATGACAGGAGCCGATGTAATAAAAACGGTGAAAACAATAAATACCTTTGGACGTATTTGATATCAAGCACGATTAATTTTATTACTATAAGGCTCAGCACGTTTTTATAAAAATCAAGAAAAAGTTATTGGAAAAATTCTACAGAGTCTAAAAAGTTTTCAGATTATTTCTATCAGCAGGTTTGTCAAGTTTTATATGCCGAGTTATTGAAAGCTGTTGAGGCAAATTGAGAACAAGCTGTGGATCTAAGACCGAGAGGAGCACGACGACGTATCTACCTGGTCAGTGTACATGGCTCCAGGCCCCTTCCTAGATAATAACGGTTTTGCCAAATTGACTGAAAACTAGACTTATTTTACATGAAATAGTGCTTTTTATAGCACCCAATCGCGATTGTTACGACACCACACTGCAACAATGGAACTGCCAGTCGTTGAGGTTTCCTTGGTTTGGTCATCACTAAGGCTGTGGCATCGTAGCTGGACAGGCATGGTGTTACTTGTAGAAGTAAGTAAAACTACCACATCTTAATTTCTAGTCAAAATGATCAAACCCGTCTGTCGTAGTGTAGCGATCTAAAAAGAACTATGATACAATCACTAGGTATATAATATCCATAGAATTTGTAGTTGTGCATTCATGCTGTTACAGCGAGTATGATTCAGACTGATACCATTGCAGACCCAAGCGTGAATCTCATGGTACGCCATTGTAAAGTAGGATTTTTTATAAGAAACCATTAAGTTTACTAACAAGGTTTACTAAATTACTGGCAAAAATCACTAGGAACTATTACGTTTACTAGCAGCAGCATAACATGAAAGTGATAACTAGAGCAACCAAATTTTTGACATAAAACTTAAAATTTTGACTTCATAATTTCCAAAGTTTGACTTTATTTTAACATGTAAATTTCTTGCGTTTGCAACGGCAGGAAAATCAGCCGTAGGTGTGGCGGTTAACTCAGAAGCATATTGATGCACTATGCTTCAGCGTTACTAAATCCGCTGATTGCGTGCACGACCGAAAGTACTTTGGTGCTTTAGTGTTTTGGTCGTTCATTACGAATTGATGCGTGTCAAGGCAATTAATATTTTTTTCAAGAAATACGTCAATTGGTATTACTTTTACGCTTGCTCTTATTTCGTTGACTCCCGTTTTGCAATGCTGCAGAAATAGCACAAATGCCAAATAGCAGAGGTTCTGGTATGCACCAAACATATAGGGGACGAACGGATCTAGCACGCAGCAATAACTACAATATACAAAACGAAGATTGATACAAGAAAAAGAAGTGTGGTAATGCAGCATACATTGAAAGTGCAAATCAGAAGTGGTTGGTCTCCACAAAACCACCAAAATGTGAAAAACGAGAGAGGCAAATAGACGAGAAACAAAATATCAAGAGGTACTGGTATGCAGCAAATATAAAGAGGAGGAAAAGATCTAGCACGCAGCACTAACTACATTATACAAAACAAAGGTCGGGGCGGAACATTATTGTGGCTATTCACGCATCCAGAAAATTCAGAATTGTTGTCTATAAATGCGTTTATTACTTTTTAACCCAGTAATTGCTGGGTTAAGTCAACATTGATGCTGAAAAGAAACAAGTACGCTTGGTAACCATATGAGACCATTGCTCTCAACTCCACCCTCCTACTGCTCCAACGTCCCTGCTGGTACATGCTGCACATGTAATGCTGCCTGGACATTCAGTAACGAAGGAAAAGAAGGTTTGGCCCACAATAATAAAAGCTTGCCCACCACCAAATGTACAAGATTCAATAATGCATGTAACAAAACGGTCACATAATCGGTTCTCGCAACGATTAGCCTTCGTCTTGATCAGCCTTATGGGGCGCTGTTCGTAAAAAAATTATATCTGACAGATTTAGCACAAAAAACTGCTCTATCAGTCAGATTTAGCTAAATCTGCGCACATTCAGCTACATCTGCGCGCATTTAGCTAAATCAGCGCGCATTGAGCTAAATCAGCGCGTATTGAGCTAAATCAGCGCGTATTGAGCTAAATCTACACCCATGTAGCTAAATCTGTCAGATATAATTTTTTACAAACGGTGCCCCATACAGCCTGTTACCTACCCTGACGTAACTTTCTTAAAACCTTATTTTCAGGCGGTGACAAGGTGGATTACCCTACAACATTAAACCGTTTTTTTGTCCCGGAAATCTGAACGTGGGTGGATAAAACCCATTTTGAAAATTAACAAAACAATACTTTTTTACAATTTAGGTTGATCACAAAAAGTACACTGAAAACGTAACTCTTATTACGTTGTTTGCGCACTAAAAAAGTTACTTTGTACTTTAGTATTATGTTGTTGTTGATTAAAAGGAAAATACAAAAAATAACGAAACTTATATGAATGATTAAACATAATATTTATTAAAAAAAACTATACTGGACTTGAAGAACTTCTCCCGCTCCATGCTGGTACCGAAGTGTCTGAAGCAAGCTCTGAATGAATTTTAGCCCCTTTAATGCTACTGGAAACTATATGGGAAGCATGCAAAAAATGGCCAAATTTTTATCTGAATGAATGAATGTGTATTGTTTCATATGACTCAGCTGATATTCAGAAGAAAGAAAAACAACAGTTGGAGATCAAGTAAACACAGTTAGTAAAACAAACAAGCACAGAATACTGTGAAGTAAATTTACAGATGAAAATGCATGCCTATGTACAGGGTTTTTTAAGGTTTGGTTTAAGGGAGCACCAAGAAATTTTATGAGGCCGCTATTTTCAGCAAAACGTACAAACTAATTCCTAAACGTATATTGTTTATTACAGTATTGGCAGTCACAATGCACAATTAGTACTACTGTATTTACAAAAATTTCAACACAAATTTTTCATTTTCAACTTCATTAAATAGCTGTTGTTCACCTGCGAAAACATCGGTTTCTTACTCATCATCTGCAGATTCTAGGGTCTTTAGTGCTCGCTGTGTCACTTTCCGTTTATCATTTGCTTTTATCCATTTCAAACAAAAATTTTATGAGCAATCTCAAGAACCCCCTCATCATTGAGCTGCTCTAGACCCAGTCTCGTCGGTATGGGGATCTTTGGTGCGGTTAGCACCCCAAATTGAAATATGAAATACTATAAATCAGTGGAGTTTCGTCAATTTTCAGGATGTCAAACCCCGCTGCACAAAACGTAAAGCACCTCTATTGAAGACTTTCTGGACCGTTCATTGAACCATTTGTGAGAGCCTTCAGAGTTACATCAAACAGCCGGTTTCGTTGCTTGATTTTAACAAGGTACAGTTGAAAATCTTTGCTCTGGCCAGGTTGTGGCAAGTGGATTGGACAGCACATTGTAACAATATTGGTTGTCTCGTGGATCATACTAGCCCAGCATGGGCTCTTCTTGACATCATAAACAATGCGATTACTCAAATGTTCCGAGATCAGCAAAATAAACTCGGTTACCATAGGTGTAGGAGCGAGCGAATATTTGGGGATGCAAAGAAATTTTGCACAAATTTTCCCAAACTTGCCCAAAAAGTCGTTGTGCAAATTTTGCCGACCGTTTTTTGGTGTGACCTCCAAAAATGGTCTTTACTCCTTTTTCTGCAAACGTTGAGTGCCATATTTGAAGTCAAACAACGTTGGGCGCCATATTTGTCCAGATTTTCAGGGATTTTGCCTAGATATTTGGGGATTTTGTTCGAATTTTCAGATATTTTGCCAAAATTTTTAGAGATTTTGCCCAAATTTTCAACAAATCAAAACTTTTGGGGGTGCGCTTACACCCGTGCTCCCCCGCCTCCTATACCACAGTCAGTTACTGCCACAGAACTGCTATGGTGGAGGTCGCGAAACCGATCATTATGGCCAATGGTGTCCATCATGGTTTGCAAGGAAGCTATTTTTCGATTCGCTATCTCTTCTTTCAAAACCCAATAAATCAGATGTACGCACTCAGCTACCGTGTTAACTTAATCTGAAATTCGATCCTGATGAAGCATGAAATGGTGAAATGCGTTGATTTTTCTCCAGACTATTGGCTTTAGAGTTAATCAGAGCTGAGATGATTATCCAGGTGGTATGGGCGTGTAGGCCTGTCAGGCTCGCTAGTGTAAATATTACCATTCCTTCCTCGGCCCATGGTAAGTGCTGGATGTTTTGAGCATAGCAAACATATCATTCAGCATGCAGAGTGAACACATTCATTTGTGGGGATTCATCAAAACCTTTCAATTTGTTCCATAATTGAAAAGTCTCATTATTAGATGCTTATGACTGACTGTTGGCTGAAACTGACAACACTTTCTAGATTCTAACAGTTGAATGATGTACTTCCTGCACAACAGAATTGAAATAACCTTTGCAGTCACTGCTGCTGGCGTTTGCACTTTCTGGCTGGCTAACAGAAAGAAATTTTTGTTTGGGCTTACTACAAAAATACTGCTTTATTCTTGGATGGCTAGCTTTACGTTTCTGCTGTGGCGTTATCTTCTGAAAATACCCACACAAGAAAGTAAATGTACAAAATCTGGAAAAGGCTTGGCTTGCTGAAAGCGCCAGACTCAATGGCATCCAAATCGTTAATTATGAGTTTCCTTTCAACCGATTCACTTTTGTATTGCCGCTGCATTTGGCCTGAACTTATGATGCCTCTAATCTCAGGTACGAAGCACACTGTTTTTTTCACAACACTCAAACGATAACAGCGGCGTAGCCAGCCCAAAAATTTGGGGGACCAAAAATTATGGGGGTGTCGAAATGTTTGATTTTAGGCGAATAACACCATTTTGTTTGGAAAAACGCCTCTCAAAACACAAATTGACTATATTTTCTAAAACTTTGGGGGGCCATGGCTCCTTTTCCCCCCCTGGCTACGACTATGAACGATAATCTTCACTACGAAGTTAGCCTTTTTAACTGAGGTAGCAAGACTAACATCGTAACATGCTTTATGTCCCGCCATGGCTCTTGCAATTGCAACTCCAAAAATTCCAAAAACTGTTCGGGAAGGTGGGGCTAAAAGTCTCAAGGGTAATTTGTCACAAGCCTATATTCAGCACAGCCGGTGGAGGTAACTATTTGCTGACGTCATAAGTTCCGGGTACTTAACTTCTGATTGTGCTTGGAAGCATAGATGAGCATTGGACTGGACTTGGATTGGACTGGATCCGGCCTATGACAAATTTTGTTGGATTTAGATTGGATCCGGACTGTGATTTTCTTCAACAATTTAGGATCAGGACCGGATTTAGACAGAGATAATGGAAAAATTTGCGCAATTGTGTTGTTGAAAAGCTGCATTTTGTCAATCTTTTGGATTTTATTTGGACTTGGACTTCAAATTTTAACAAAATTTTGGACTTTGGTTGGACTTGGACTGAAGTTTAAAAATTCCGGATTGGATCTGGATCGCAAAATATGACGGTCCGCTCATCTCTGCTTGGAAGATGGCCATATTGTTTCTAGCAGAAGAACCAAGAAAACAACCTGGTCTGAATTTCACCTTCCTGCGAAGGCGAATTGCACAAGGTGGGTATTTTGATATAACACCAACATTTGTAAACATTAACGAAATGTTTTTTCTGCTGTTAATAGGGACAAATATTAGTAATAGATGGATTAAATTCTTGATTGAAAGTCAGAAATGTGTTGACCTGTATGTGGAATTTTGAAGCAAAAGCTGTCTTGGTCTTGGGGTATGTTGCCACAGTGTGTGACAACTTACCCCGAGGATTCGGAGTAGGCCCATACAATGTTTCATTTAATCATTTTACTGTAACAATAGTGTAGGCTACTTCTGTCATATGCATGTTAGACCTACTGTATTACCAATGATATTTATTTTATATCTTTAAAATAGTATTCCGTTGCAGATGCGTTACTATAAACGCAAAACAGAACGTGGACGGTACTCCAAAGATGTAATGGAGGCTGCTGCTGACGCGGTTGTTAAAGATGGCCTGAGCATCAGAAAATCAGGCAGCAACAATGAAGTCAACTACAAGACATTAAGTCGGTATATTCCAGTTTACAAAGCTAACAACAACAGTTTGAAGGACATTCAGCTAGGTTATACGTCTCATCGCCAAGTCCTGTCGAAAATTATGGAGAATAGTCTGGCAGAATATGTGAAAAAGGCTGAAAAAATTTTCCATGGGATTACAATTACCGATCTGAGGAAGCTGGCGTATCAGATGGCACTGGCAAACAAAGTCACTTATATACCACCGTCCTGGACCAAACATGAGATGGCAGGATCTAATTGGGCAAGAGGTTTCCTTATTAGAAATAATACGATATCTTTGAGAACAGCAGAAGCAACTTCAATCCAGAGAATGGCGAACTTCAACCAGCACAATGTCAAAACATTCATGGACAATCATGAAAATGTGCTGAGTGGGAACCCTGCCCAAGTCATGTCATGTTTGCGCTGTAAGTACTCAGCAGTAAAACACACTTCAACCAACAAAGCTTGAAACAAACAGCACAGGTTGGGCGAAAGACGGTTAAAGCAGTCACTTAATCAAGCCCAGTCTACACTCAATGACTGTCAAGTTTTAATATTACAGGTGAAGCACAAAACATGAGTTCAAAACGAAACAAAAAAACAAAAGTGTGCTCAGTAAATATACCCATGGACCAACTCAAATATGGAGCTTAGATAAAACTGGTGTAACGACTGTTCAGCGACCATCCAAAATTCTTGCAGAAAAAGGAACTGAACAAGTTGGTTCAGTAGTGAGCCAATAACGTGGATCATTAGTAACATTATGCTGTGCTGTTAACGCTCTTGGAAATTCGGTACCACCATATTTTGTGTTCCCCAGAGTCAATATTCAAGATCACTGGCTACTCATCGCACCACCAGGAAGTGATGCAAGTGACCATCCTAAAGCAACTGGTTGGATGACTGAACATACTTTTTTTAAATGCATGAAAGACTCTGTGAAGTATGCCGCATCATCAGAGGCCAAACCTATTTTCCTGATGCTAGATAACCGTGCATCTCACTACTCACATATCCCTAGAGTGCATAACATTTGCCAAAGAAAACAACATCACTCTGCTCAGCTTTCCCCCTCACTGCTCCCACAAGTTATAGCCTCTTGACAGGACCGTCTACGGCCTTTTTAAAACCTATAATCAGGCAGCAGACAATTGGATGCGCGAGAAGGAAAATGTTGGAAAATCGATGACCATCCATATCATCCCTAAGTTGGTTTCCTATGCTTTTCCAAAAGCAATGACTCCTGAAAACATAAGATCTGGATTCAGGGTAACAAGTATCTATCCTTTTGACAGAAGCATATTAACTCGAGACGAGTTCATGTCAACATATGCAACAGATCGACCAATTCAAGAAGTTTGATAACCTGTCTATCCTTTTATTGCTGATGATCCATCAGACACATCACTTGAAGAAGTGCAACAATTAGATACCCCTCTTGCTACCTCTACCTCCAGTCGAACTCTGCTTGGGGAGACACACGTGCCTTCGTCTTCAGCGTCCGTCCAGAAATTCTACTACCATTTGAAGCAAGGAAGGAAGTTTCTACAAAAAGAAAAAAGGAAAATCTGAGATATACACTGACACACATGTTAAAAAAGGACGGCAGAAAAAAAGCACAGTACAAGATAGAAGAAGAAACCAGCCACTACAAGACTGACAAAATTTCAAAAGAAAAATAAGATCCTAGAACCAGACTCATCAAGTGAAGATGAAGTAGGCTTAGATGAAACAAATTTATGTGATGATAGCAGCGATGAACTTTCAGATGATGAAAGTTACGTACAGACATCACTCAGTCTTGATAACATTGAAGCAGATTATCACATTCTTGTGGAATCTGAAAGTGAGCGAACCACACAGTGTTACGTTGGGAGAGTTTTGGAAGACGCAGAAAAGAAGATAAGATCTACATTCATGCAGAAAAAAATGGTGTGATGAATTTGGAAATATGCAGTTTTATTTTCCTGAAAACCCTGATATTTGCCTTCACTCACTAGAGGATGTTGTCTTTAAGTTACCAACTCCAATTAGTGGCCAACCAAAACGATCTGCAAAATTGTTTAACTTTCACTGCTCTCAGCTGTCTGCCTACAACGTGCAGTAGCTTGTAGATCCACACAGAAGAACCAACATGGCAATCCAAACTTCGCAAAATGAATAGTTTTAAATATTGGCATTGATGTGTGCATAGAATATCTTATTATTTTAATTGTAATTAAAGTTCTTGTAGTACAAATGGCATGTGACAATTTACCCCAAGGATTGTAACAAGTAGCCCCAAGGTGAGGGCAAAAAGTCTCACTTGATAGTGAACACAAAATGTTGAAAATGTTTGATAAGGAACGTAGTTACGTGCGTTATAATATGTTCTATTATTATTTAATTTAATTTTTTAATTTTATTTGTTTATAGCAGACACGAAGTCCATAGTATGAACACACACTCTGCAGAACGCAGGTTGATAAAACAGACAATACAGAACGTAGTACAAGAC
>JGI24158J21664_10004244_pt1 | contig 18377 bp, 9 predicted proteins | sample Ectturendosymbi3_FD_21664 | JGI IMG/M metagenome (IMG submission 21664)
GTGAATCAGTAAAATTTGACATCAAGTGAGTTGATAAGCGTGTTAAGAACCGTGTTGCAGCGTCATGTAAAAAAGCCTATTGATGCAACACCCCTGTTACAACATTGTATATTGTTTGGCTAAGATAACAATCGCTTAAAAACACATGCCATAGTTCAAATTACACAAAATTAAAAACGTCATTCAACTACGAGTAGTGTCTCGACATGAAAATCACTTTTATTTCAATACAGCTTGTACAGGCTTATAGCCTACAGCATAGCCCATAGTGCCAACCCCATAAAAGTGTCGCCAGGGACGGACCGCACACCCTTAGCTACGCCACTGCACTAACGCAACCAACACTGCAGTGCTCACAGATAGTTAAAAGTATTTGTGATGACTTTTTTGTAAAGAATGCTATTACATTGGGATAGTCATTGTTGCAAACCTGCAAAGCCAACACTTTTAAATGTTTTTATGGGAACACTGTAACCGAAAGTTCTGGAAATGCGTCATGTTTTTCTCACCTAATTTTATTTTATTTTGATCAAGCACAGTTTTCAATAATTCTTCGGTAACGCTGCACGTGTCGCACTGCTTGCTTGAACTGAACATCCTCATGGTGTAGCAGGTCGAGCGTTGTGGGGTTGGCTCCAGCGTAGTCGCCTAGTAGGGAAGTAAATATATTTGTAATTGTTGTACGTCCACTGTAGAGTCGTTTGACCGTTGTGCCGCGTGCTTAGTTATCGATCAAGAAATTGGTAAAAATGGAAAGTGACATAGACAACGGAAGTTCTTCTGCAGTCGTTGCAGATATTTTGAAAGACCATCCAGCCTTGGTGATCACTCAATCTGGAAGGGTGAGAAATCAGTAGGCCTTGTCAACACAAGCTCTAACTTTTTTCTGAATTAAAGTTAAACAACTGTGGGGTTAGAGTTAAGGGCAGAATAACTGAGCTAAAATCATTGAAAAAATTGAGTGAGCTAAAATCCCTCACAATCTTTTGCAGTATTTAAATGATTTTGTTCTACAGATATTTTCATTTTTCACCTATGCACTGCAGTATGTTGCATTTCACCACCTTTTTCACTTTGAACTTTATTTGAAATATCGTATGTCTATATTATATATATATGTAATGTATCACGTTCACCTCACCATTTGATTTATTCAATTTAAACTATAATTCTATTCAACAAGTCCAAGCTTAGGAAGAAAATTAACTGTCACATGACAAGGGTGCTTGCAGCTTAATAAAATTGACACAAGTGTGTTGCTTTTTCATTGAAGGAAGCATCTAAATAGGTGACTACAGCTGTGCAATGTGACGTCAATTGCTAGGTAGCTGTCTACCAGGTGATTCAGTGCATGGTTAGGGTTAATCACCACAGTGACAAACAAAGCATATTCACACTTCCCTTATACCCCAGAACAAAAAAAACAAAAGAGAAATACAGCCAAAAAAAGCACAAATAGACATTAACATTATTATACACAGACAGATGTTGGTGGGCAAGCAATGAGTGAAGAGTTGATACATGTACAGATGAGCATGTGAAGCAAGCACACAAGTGAGGGAAGCGAGCAGCAATAAGCTTATGAGGAAGAGAGCAATGCATTTTAACACAACATTTAATTACGGAAACAAGAGCAAGGGCAGAAAACAATGTTTATACATATAAATCATGAAGAGATACAAATTTACCCACAGACCATTCCATAAATGGGGTGGGTTGCATGGATGAGTTGTTCCCAACCAGATGCATAGTGTCACCAAATCAAATGAAGTTGAAGAAACAACAGTATGGACAGGTTGCAGTAATATTAGCAGCAAACATTGATTATTCCAATAAGTGTTAAGTACATGAAAAACACTATGTTTGGTAAGTGAGAAATATAAGGTCGAAAGGTGTAGTTTCACAAAAAGTCGCAACGTATGTGAACTAACCACTTATCATCTCACAAATATAACTGGTGTCATGTCATTGACACCATTATTCAGCTTTATATCATTGCGGGCCTAAGAATCAAGCTGAAGTCAATCGTACCATGTCCGTGAGGCCCTAGAGGTGGACATCACTTTGTTTGCCTCAAAATCCTTGTATTGCAGGGAGGGTGCTTCTCACAAGGGCAAATCTGAGCTTTGTCCTTAATGTATGTTGTGACAGATGCATATGGCTCCCTGTGTTTTTCAGCTATTTTTTCTGCCAGTCTTTTGTTGTCTCTGTTGCATTCTGGTGCCATACCTCCACTTGTGAAGACAAGGGGATTGAATGAAGACTTCTCTATGTCAATCACTCTATGGTTGTACTTCCTTCTCTTTTTCATGTTGTTGGTAGATCTCTGCCAGGGACTTCCCAGAATAGGACTGTGAGGTAGGATGTGTGATCCTTACGTCAAAGAAAGTTTTCTCACAGCTATTCCACAGTCCTCTCGCAGATATATCAACCTTGCATTGTCAGCAGTGTTGACTTTTCTTTAATAGTCATTTTTGTTGATTGGCAGAAATGTGGGTTCGATCTGACTGAACATCCCTATAGACCTCTCTCATTATCTGTGCCTCAGAGTCTCTCACTGAGTTGTGCCTCATTGAAGTATAGCCACCCAGTTTACATATGAAGCTGTGATCCACAGAGTTTGTCTCTCCACAAGCACAGTGGGTGGGTATGCCTTTCACCTTCCATCCATATCTCATGCAGATGGCAGCAGTGAATTCTTGTTTGCTTAGTGCATATCTAATCATTTTGTTTGGTAAGGAGATGCTCCTTTTTCCATTGCTCCTTTTATGAGTTGTTTGACTCAGGGGTCAGTTCCTCCAAAAGATCATCATGTATGTTTTTGCATTTTTCTCTTGTCATGTTTTGTTTTTCGTGTGTCTGGTAAATTGCTGGTCTGAGGGGTTGAAGTCGAGATAGAGTTCTTGTGTGTAGATTATCGCTGTTAGTTTGTCAGTGATCTGAGTAGAGCGTTTTCCGTTTTGGTGGTTTCCCGAGGATCTGTCAGACCTAACCCACCATGCCTGAGAGGAAGAGCTAGTATTTGTCTTTCGGCATCACTTACCTCTCATCTTACGAGGGTGGGAATCAGTTGATCTCTGATGGCGTTTTCAAGTGCTTCAAATAATTCACTCATATCAGGCTCTGTTCGTTGAAAATGTGTCCATCTGGAGGATAATCCTTTGGTGAACGCTGAGTATGCTGCTTGAGGATCATCTTGTGTGTACTTAGATAGCAACTGAAGGTCTTTTACCCAATCCTTAACCTTGTTTTTAATTTTTGTTCCCTGAATGTTTCTGTCCCGATCACTGATCCAAGGAAGCATTCCCCTTGGTCTGTGATTTTGATTCCATCATCTTTGAAGAGTTTTTGTGCGGATTGCATTACACTACTGTCTTTTATTATGAGGATTGTCTTCGCAGGTTTAGGGCAGTACCCAAAGTCTGGTCCCTTGGCCTGTAGGTATGCCCACCATTTTTTCATGTCTGCCAGTGATCCGACTGCAGAGTTATTGTCCGCATACTATACCTGTTTCACTTCATCATTGGCAGTTTCACTGCTCAATGCTTGTATCCATGGTCATGTATAATAGGACCAGGGTGAACAGTAATACAATGTCAGCAGTGATCTCTTTGCTATGTTAGGGTTATTGGTTTTGATGTTACAGTGCTAGGGGCGGGTTAGAATTTAGGTTTAGGGTTATGTAAGTTATTTAGAATGTTTCAAAATACCAACAAAACAGTGAGAAGTATATAACAAAAGGAACAAAGTTCCACAAACATCAAATCATATATATACACAACATTTTCATTATTTGCATAACATAAACACTGATGATGGTGGGGATGCAATGCATGAAGAATTGAAGTATATACAGATGAACAAGTGAGTCATGCATAGTGAGATCGGTGAGAGAGGTAAGTGGCAATGGAAGTTATGAAGCAGAAATATTAGGCATTCTTTTGTTGATTAAACAACACTACTATAACACCCAATTACCGCATTTTGTTCATTTGTGAGTTGAGTTTCTTGCTTTTAAAACAGTTTACATTTCTACATTAACAAAGATTAAGTCACTGAAACCACAAAATCCCAAGCTTTAACCACAAGTATTTGTCTGTAATTCAGGTTTAAAAAAGGTAGTGACTATTCATCTGCCTGGCATGATGCTGTTTGAATAAAACGTTGAGTTTGTCACTCAAGCAGCACCAACATCGTAGCAGATGTGCTTGAGGTCTGCTGTTGTAAAGGCTTTCAGTTGGTCTCTTACCTTAGCGACTTTCGTTTTGGTAGTAGTGGCTGAGTGTTTCAATTTATGAGACCACTTTCTTCTCTTTTTTCAAAACTTTCCAAGCTTTCGGTTTAGGGGTTAGCTTAGCACTAGGGCTACAGTTAGGGATAGATTTACCTTTAGTATGTTTCTACCAAGCCTGCTGCACTCCCCTTGTGTATTACTGTCAGGTTACAGGTGGCATATTAATAAGGTTTTAAATATGAAGGTCCACAGGCAGACCTGTAGCCAGTGTCTACAAATTAGGAGTTGACCCAGGATTTAGACTGAAGTCAATGTCCATGAGATCTTGGAAGAAGTTGGCATAACTCTGTTTGCCTCAAAACCATTCACCTGCAGTAAGGGTGCTTCTTTACAGTGTGATTCTAAGCCCTGGTCTAATGTAATTGAGGACAAAGGTATTTGTCCGTTTATTGTGCTTCTTGATTATCTTTTCAGCCAGTCTTTTGTTAACCTCAGCACATTCTGATGCCATCCTCACCACTTGTGAAAATAAGTGGATTGAATGAAGATTTCTCAGTGATTCATTGGTTGTATCGATCCTTCTTGTCTTTTTCACGTTTTTGGAAAATTTGCAAAAAAGGACATGTTGGAATAGGACTATGAAATAGGATCTGTAATCTTTGTATCAAAGTATACAGCTGTTCCAAAGCCATTGAGCAAAATATCCTGCCTTGCATTGTCAGCAGAATAAATTTTCTTTAGAATTTTTGGTCTGACATTTGAAGAATCGTTGGTTCTAGCTGAACAATGTGGCAGACCTTTCCCATTAAGCTGTGTCTAGCTTACTGAGTTGTGTCTCATTGATGTGTATCTGCTTAGAATCCTGCGCTGGTTGAATATTTTTGCTTGCTCCAAACCTGCACCCGCAAATATTAAACCCGATTGCACCTGTAGGAATTTGAGAAGTCTTACCCACCCCAAAGCCCTGCAGACTTTTAACCTGCCCTACCCCTCACTGTTTCTGTCCCAAGCCTGCACCTGTCACTGTGTGTCTGAAAACCACTAAAACTCATGCAACACATTTCATTACTCAGTGGTTCTTTGAAAAGGCATTAGAAGCTCTCAACAAAAACACTGTAAGCCAGTGGTGCCCAACCTTTTTTGTCCCAAGATCTACTTTTCAAGTAACCCCCTCCTGAGATCTACCAGTCTAGTGTCAACATTGCATACCCATTCACATCGTTTCCAGCCGACAGTAACTAACTTCACACCACAGTTTAAGGTTGGTGTGACCCAGATCACTAAAGGCTTCAGGTTTCTTTTTGAGTTCAAAGCATCTCATTCAGTTGAAGTATTGGAATGAAGGGTAGATTTTATTAGATTGCCAATCAAGTTTAGAGTTTGAATAAACTTCCATAAATTCAGTTGAGATATGTTTGATAAAATTCTGGTAGCGTTCCATGAGAACATGAAGGCAAGAGTCCAGTTTGATGGCTCCATGCCTAAAACTTTTCAATTTGCAGAGGCGTCAAACAGGACTGTGTCCAGGCGCCCACGTTGTTTCGCATATTTTTTTCAGCTCTTGCACATGTTTTCCCAGGGGAGGATGGAGTCATGCTCTGCATTTGTAGCGCCGGCAGGTTCTTTAATCTTTCTTGGCCGTGTGCTAAAACCAAGACCAAGCATGTACTGACTTATGAATTGCTGTACGCCAATGAGGCTGCTCTAGTTGCTCACTCTGAGATGCACTTGCAAAACCTGTGCAAACGTTTCGCTGAGGCTTGCAATGACTTCAGTATGACCATCAACTTGAAGAAAACAGTTGTAATGTCACTCGTAACACCTATTCCACCATGCATTCTCATCAACTCATTCCACCACACACTTAATGTTGATGGCAAGTTCTCTTATCTGGGATCTGTTTTCAATTCTTCAAACAATCTCGATGATGAAATCAACCAATGAATTGGAAAGGCTTTGACTAACTTCTGGCGACTTAGTTCTCAGGTTTGGAAAAATCACCACCTCACAATCAAACTAAAGATCAGGGTCTGCAATGCTTGCATCCTTAGTGTTCTGTTATACAGTAGCGAGACGTAGTGCACATACCCCCGCCAAGAAAACTGGCTCAATACATTTAATTTCATATGCCTTTGCTCCATTCTTGGTGTCTCATGGAGGGATCATGTCCCTAACTCCACCATTCTGCATCTCACCCCAGTCACTGGTTCACATGACCTCATCACCATCATGAGGTAGCGATGTCTGTGCTGACTGGGCCACGTCCATCGTATGGAAGATGGTCGCCTGCCCAAGGATATCCTGTATGGCAAATTATATAGAACTGGCAGACCAAAACTGCGCTATAAAGATGTCATCAAGCATGACATGGCAATCTTGCACTTCTCTCCACAGTCCTGGGAAACACTTGCTGCCGATCGCAACAAATGGCGTGCCTCTCTGAGTTATGGTTATTCATTGTCAGCCACAAGCTACACATAACAAATGGAGAAGTACTGAGCTCATTGTCGTCAATGACGGGATAGGCCATGATGAGAACTGACAGTGCATAGTGTTATGTGAAATTGATTTTCTATTAATTTTTTAGTTGGTTCGAAATCTTTACCTGTGTGGATATTGGTTATCCCTACCATGTTCTATTCATGATGTCTTGTCATGATTTACTTGTAAAACACTGCTGGGTTTGTATTTTGTACAAGCGATCTAAGCTTTATATGCTGACTTTGCCCAGGTTTTATTAGAGTTTGGCAAGGGCAAAATCAGCCTGACATGGACAATGCAAACTACAGTTGCACCCAGTTGTAATTGCCTATTTTCTTGTTTATGTCTTTTGACTCATGGCCACACAATCACAAAGATGAACCACATAACAGGGTAATTGTTAGTTCATGCACGTAGGTAAAACTGAAAAGAACAAACACTGAAACAATGCACCAGCAACTGTTAGCATTCACTCATCATACAGAAGCATTACATAGTGGAAGGAAAATAAAGACTTAGAGAAGCATCAGACATGTGAAGTGAGCAGATGAAAAAAGTTGTATGAAGATGCAAATTATCAAATAAGCTCTCAAATTGTTTCTAATCAAAGCATCAACTGTCTTGGTCAAATAGGTAACTTGGTGCTGATGAACACTTACATTTTTATCTTAGTTCGTTTTTTTGGAATGGAACTGTAAATGGCATTATAAAGCAGGATTAGTCAGATACTTGTTAAAATTTTAGTTAGTTACAACCAGAAGTGTGATGATTAATTTGACGCATATCCGTCACTGGGAAGTAGGAAAAGCATTTTCCTTTTCATTTATAGTGAAATGCATGAGAAAATGACTTGCTAAGTACAGGATAATTGCGGTGAAAGCTTGTACACTGTTAAACTGCAGATATTCCAAAGCAGGTAAAATTATAACTTTGCCCTACCTGACAAAGTTAGAAAAACATGATTTTGATTTAGAAAGTGATGTTGTCAGGCATTTCGCTTGACAAGCTACAGGAAGATGTTGAACTAATAAAACTGTGAACAGCAAGGGTATATTCAGCAAAATATATGAAATGATATAGTTCTCCAAGTTCGACCTTCATTTAGGAAAATTTTGTCAGACTCAGGGTTTGTCAGCTCCTTGTAAACCATCATGCAAACCAGCAATCTTTGCACGAAAAGAAATAAACTCCAGTTGAGTTTTAAAACCTTTTTTCAAAAGAATCAAACTATCCATTAGTGGGCGCAGGAATCTTCTCAACCTTTTTGCAGCTCTCAAAGTTCAGGCGAATGATATTTCCTGAAAGATCATTGGGACATTGAAGGGTCGAGTTCCCTGTCATCTCAGTTTCAAAGTTTAAAGCAAAGTCTTGGCCTCGAAGGATGAAATTTCGGCTGCATCACTTCTGCCTTTTTTCTTTTTTTGTTATCTTGAGCCTTATGTAACAAGCTCGCAAACCAGCTTCATGTGATACATTTGCTGTGGAATTGTCGATCAAAAATTTGTGAAATTTCAGGTTAGATGCTTTGTGACGAATCATGAAATGCCCTGCAGAGAAGATGCAATCCAACAACATATCAATGGAAAAAAGTACAAAAGATTAACAGCGTCTATTCCATGTGACTTCAACTACAATCAATATGAACCACATCTGAAGCGAGGCATAAAAAAGGGACATGAGTAAGTAATGCATTATGTCAGTTGAATGCGTTTTATTGCGTCAAGTGTCTTCACGTGAAGCTAAGCATGAACCTTGTCACTTTTTCATGTCAGTGTTTCTGCAAGCAAACAGTTCGTAGGCATAGATCGCGTGGCGGCTAAAGCGACATGAGCCACTTATTCGCTAAACTTTCCGACAGATTTTCCAGTATTGGAATGTCGAATGAGGCAAGTGTTAATCTCACTCGGTATGTAAGTGCTAGAAGTTTTTTTAGTAATGATTAATAAAAGTGTTTTGCATCTAATTATAAACCAACTTTTCCTAATGAAGAAGTGCAATTCTGTGCAGCAGAGAGTCATTCTCAAAAATTTTGCCCCTAAATAGTGAAAAAGATTTTCCAGACTTTATTTGCCGCAGCTTGTGTTTTGATATATTCTTTCTAGTCTTAAGTTTACTTGCTTTCTCTGATATTGCTTTAGTCCTTCAGCATTTCATCTGTAAGCACTGCTTGCAGATTTCATGACTGAGAGAGCGCTGAGTTGCATGAAAGCGATTTCCTATTAAACATTTGCGGGCAGATTCCGCTGCGTCACCTTTGTGGAAACTATTATCTTAAACATGTCTGGTAGCTTTGCAAATAAACCAAGTCCTTTACTCCTACTTTGCGTAAGACGAAGTACGACGGAAATCGGTTTTTAAACCCATCCCTTCACGTTTCAAAACTTGTACTCTGTGAACAAGCATAACAAGCGATTGTGGATGATCGAAAGTTTTATATTTTTGCTATCTGGTTTGTGCACAATGCTGTTATTTTTAATATATCGCATGATGCCTTATAGGCTTGAATAACTTGTTATTTACAGTATTTGTTTTCATTAACACCAGTAGTTTTTGCTTCGATAATATTGCTCAGTGCTTTTTACAGGCACCAGTTGTTCTGTGCGTTAACACTCCGACACGTCAACAAAATACCTTCGCATGTTCTGCAGCATGTCACTGGCAAGAGATACTTGAAAGCGAAAGCGCGGTGTAAGTGACTGCTTCGATCTTTATCTTATACCTTCAAACATTTCACTTGTAATCGGAAAGGCGATGTCAACATTTGGTCATCAACCATGTGGATCCGATAACTTCTTCCATAACATGATGCAGTTTTCTGCTTCAACTTTTCGTTTGATTTGAAGGATAGTTAACTCGCAGAACACTTTCTCGTTTTATCAGATATAAAACCTTACCTGCTTAAATTCCGTGCCACCATTGCAGTGCTGCACTAGTTTATCACTTTTGACACATTTCCTCTCTAGCTTTCTCGAATATTTTTAAAGGTGTGAAAATAGCAAATGTTCGATATGACAACGTTAAGCCATTTTCTTCTCTAGCTTGACCTTGCCTGCAACGCATTTTGCTTCAATAAACTATATAACGACATTGCGCATATTGAACTTTACACCTAGAGCAAAAGACTACTTACTGCTATAAAGTGTTCTCTTTTACACTGTGAGTAGTTTCGTCCTTAGGAGGTCTGCAGCTTAAATGCCCCTGGTGCTTCGCAGCACTACATTATAATAAATTATAATAATCGTGATGGCGTCATTCATTCGTATGCCGTTTATGCTTGTGTTTCATCAATGTAAATGTATTATCGCCATCGAGTGTATACTTTTTTACGGCCGCCACGTATATATCCTCGTGTTCTTTCATGTATTTGCGTGTTTCTTGTTACGGCGATGCATGCTTAAGTCTAGCTCGTCGCGTGTGGCGGTGAAGACGTTACACAATATTTTAAGGAGCCTACCGTTTTTGTTTCTGAAAGAATGTTACTTCATTTCATCCCGAAAAATGTTAGAAGAAACATATAGTGAAATTCAATAAGGTCTGACCGGAAAACAATCTAGAGTTTTTACTGCATGAAACGCAATCCCATGCAGAAATCCATACGTACTCTGATGCTGGTAAGGTACTGTGTCTTTAAGATGAAGTTGTTAGTAGGACCGATACACCGATGAATCGCGATGTGGGGTCGAATTGTTTACACACAAGGCAGGGTTTCCCAACCGTGGATGCGAGATTCCAACCATAGGTCACTAGTAAAAAGTTTCCCTGTATTTGTCCAACTGATCATAGAAATCATCGCTATCTGTGAAGATTTTACGAGGTGCAAGAATATAGTAAAACATCTTATGGGTGTAGGCTATGACAAAGGGTGGAAACCACGGACTTAAAAAAATGCTGATCACGATTATTGCATGATCGTTAAGTAATGCTGATGAATACCGACGAAACTTGGCATTGCGTTTGCTTCAAAAGTTCTTTTCATCTCCCCATCCTTGGATATCGCAGTTCAAAGATGTTGTTTGACGCGGTAATCGTTTTCGGAACCTTTATTCTGCATTTTTGACGGGATGCAGCGTTTATTTGCGTTGAGCGAAGTGGTTTCCAGGCATTAACTTGATTGTTCAAGGCATTAATTTGATTGTTAAATGACTTCGACTTATAACAGCGTTCAGGCAAGCTGGTTGATTATGCAGAAGCAGTTCTTTTAATTTGATCAACCAACCAAGCGATGCTTAGAGAAAGCGCCATGAAAGGACAGCCATGCCCAGAACGCTCAGTCGTCGATAAAATGTTTTCTTATTGTTGGGAGAACAAAGTTAAAACAATTTGCTCATTTCTGTCAAAACTGTCGCCATGTCTATTAGTTCTTTCGTCATGCAGATAGCTTATTGCGTTATCAAAGTGAAATGACATCTGTTTGGTGACATGCTTTGAAATGCCTGTTTTTATTTTGTGTAAATGCTTGTTACGCACGTCGATTCTCTTGTGCAGGGGAAATATGCCAGGAAAGTGGTGAAAAATTCATTCCAACTCCACTTCTCACCAAACACCGACAGAGCGATGCTGGTAAAAGCTGTTCATTGCATTGAATGTTTTTGCACATACGTTGCTCACTGTTTTGTGAATCAATTTTGAATCAGTTGCTTTTAGTGATACCAGATCCTTTATCCACACTTAAAGATCATATTTAAGACGTTAGTTTCGCTTTTCTCTACATGGCAGTCCCATGTAAATCTACAAAAATAGACGTTGACAGCTGATGATATCACAGAACTAGAAACGCCCGGATGGTGTTGGTAGAACAATTTGTGGTATGTGCATTGATTCTATAGGCCATCGCAACTCGGATCCTAACCAATAAAAGACGTTTGCCCTAATTTGCACTGTCGTACTTACCGCTTTGACTCACTTCACAGTTTAAACCTGCACGAAATGTCCGTTTGCTTTGAAAAAGAAAAGTTCGGGAGTAGAATTCTTCTTGCCCTTCAGAGGGTGGGTGCAGGGTAGCTGCCATGTCCGTCTTAGCTCTTAGGCACCCAAAGTGACAATAATATACTGTAGTAGGTCAAGACCTCGGATTCGAATGAGGAACGCTTGTGGAAACAAGACAACAGTTTATGTAAGCAACTGAACCTTGGTGTATCGAAGGCTGTAATACTGAAAGGACTATCTTTGCAACATCACTGCAAACATCGCATTTTTCCCTGTTCCCTTTGGAGCAAGTAACATTTTTCCGTTTTATCATACATACTTGCTTTGCACTCTCTCAGGAGTGTCACTAGGCAACGGGTCCTATCTCCGCTTGCTTGCACCGGGGTTTCGTGGATAGTTCGCAGTGAATGCTGCATTGGTGGTAAGTCTTCGGCGTTACTTGCACCCACTGCTCAGCACGACGCTGGACAGGCGACAAATATCGTTTTTTCAAGTCTTCGCTGTGGCCCAACTAAGCTTTAATGGCCGGTGCTCAATCCACTGTACCACTTGGTTTTTCACAAAGCCTTCGTATTTTTCAGCGATGAAAGAAGATTCGGTGAAGGAAAATGGCATCGAATCGGACGACAGTTTTTCCGACCTTTACCCAGGTGTGCTTCCTTTCTTTGCCTTTTGTCACGTTAATTTTCAGAAAAAATTGTAAAGAGACGTATAGACACCATGTATTGAATGATTGTATTTTACGACCTTTCCTGCTCATTCCATGATCTCAGTAGCATTAAACAATGTCATCCTTTAAACTCTGCTGATCCAACATTGTTCAACAACTAATAATGCTGGTCTTTGAGAACCGTGTCTACAATCGTAACTGATTAGTGAATGAAAGTCTGCAGTCATTGACATGCTGCGTTCGAACAGCGGTAAATGAAGGTGCTGTTTGTAACTTGCCCACTTAAATTGAGATTTCCCAGGAGCGTTGAGTAAAAATAATCCGACGATCCGTACAAACTCCCCTAAAATGATAGAAACTCAAAGGTTGGATGATTGGCAATCATTCAACCAAGACGTCGGTTTTATTTTTTCAAGAGCAACACAGAAAAGATGTTGCATAAGTTAAGCAAAGCCGTCTGGAAGAAGCACGCTATTGTTCAGCCCTTAAATGTTGATGGTTTAGTGCAAGACTCTCAACGTTTTTGTCAGAGGCCCAACAAACAATGTGGCAGAACAATTCCAGGGCCGGACAACTTACGTAATGTGATCGTTACAGGATATGTTACATTCTACCAAATCAACAAATTTTTCGTAAAAATATTATTTTTTAATTATTGACAAAATGTCTTCATGGCCGGATGGAATGGCCCGAGGGCCGTAGTGTCAGCTGGGTGTCTTTTTTCGGTGAGACATTTCGGTCATTCGTCCTGTATTAACCTTAAAACCAGGGTTGCGGAGCCGGAGTCGTAAGGAGTCGGAGTTTTTTGGGTGGAGTCGGATTCCTAACAACACTGGGAGTCAGAGTCGGATTTTTTGTCTGACTCCGATCCCGGATGTCCAATTTGATTATTTTTTACATCACACTCTTTAATTGGGAATTCCTGTTGCAATGGTACAATTTCTTTTGAAACTTTTGTTGAAACATATTTGTTGCTGTGCACGACGATTTGCATTGATTTAACAGCCAATTTTCATTCCCTCTATGTTAAGGAGTCGGAAATTTTGGAAATGTTGGTGTCGGAGTCGGATATTTTACCTCCTACTCCGCAACCCTAATTAAAATTTGTCGTAACAGCGTTCACTTAGCCTACCTTTTCAGACATGAGCCCATTGACTAAATTGAAAAATTCGGTCTATGACCGAAAAAATAAACCCAGATCTGGAAACCCCCGGTTTAGTGCATTGATAGCTTCCCAAGTCTTGTGTTGACACTAGTTTATCGGTGATGTCACTCTCTCCAAGGTTGAATGATTTCCCTTCGTAGGCTCGGTATGCGGCTCTCTGTGGTCGCGGCTATTAGCATGATGAATTAGATATCGTACCATTGCATGCATACATATGCTAATCATGCAATCGCTTGATTACATTTACTTCTTACCCCCCAAAAAACGAAAGAATGTATAGCAATGTAACAAACAAAAAAACTGAGCAGGTACTCAAGTAAGGTGTTCCGCTCAGATACATGTTGACGATGTCTTTGCAGCTGCGATGTTCACATGACGTTAGTGAATGGGACCCAAGCATCCCATAACCTGTGTTTGCTGAAATGTATAGCATGACGACCTTAATTCGCAAAACATTGTTCAAAATGCTGGCAAGGTTCTTTCCATTAAGCTACCTAATCATGTTAAAAAATAATAAAAATGCGAACAATAGCGTTGAGGGACTGGTAGACTGCTCACTCGACGGCGCTTGGTTTTTCGCAGCATTAGAGACATGGCGAAAGTTACTGCAATGTCTCACACTCTGCATGTGATGATAAGTGGTCTGTCCGTAAATCTCCTTTGTGGATTTATTTCAGCGGAATATTTTGAACGGCTGACTTTGTCGTCGGCTGATGAAAACGAAGCGCAAGTCAAGTCAAAGCCGAAGAAGAAAAAAAAGGTGTCGAGAACGATCGCACAAGCAGACCCGAAAAAGAAACGAAAATCAACTGCCAAAGATCAGAGCACCAGACCGAAAAAGTCACGTTTGTCGAAATCGAAAGTTGGCAAAACTAAAAACAGTGGCTTGATTGTGTTTTAGTGTGTTTTCCGTTTTTGCCAGTAACTTCACAGTGGCATTAAAATAAGGTTTTGCTTTCAAACCGATAACTTGTTGCAATGGGGCTTCTGCGGAAAAGTTCTTTCCGACAGTACGCGCTAACTGATGTTTCTGTCCTGTTTTGTTAAATACCAACAAATGGTGAAAATCTGCACCAAAGATCTATTATCTGCTATTGAGGTAAGGAGTAGTTGGTCACTCTGTCACACGAATGTAGTGGTTGCATGATGAATGACACTGAGAACATGGAGTCGAATATTCAAATTGAAAAATGCATGCAAGACAGAAATCGAATGCAAGTAAAGACAAACCGGCTTCAAGAAAAAGCGAATCGTTGACGCTGAGGTATACCGTACTGTTTATTTGATCTCAGTTTCGTCATTCCCGGTTGCAGGAAGTTGAGAAAGTTATAGCTTCTCAAATCATAGCCACGCAGTCGAACGCGATCCAGTCAAACGCCGCGAAACTTTTCCAAACTTGAACTAAAGCCTGGCAGGTACCTGCTTTGCATGGTGCATTTACCTGAACAGGAGATTCGAAGATGCTTCGCATGAAGCGTAAGTCGGATGTGGAAGCGTAGTTCTGCTATAAACAAAACACGATAATATCCAAATTTCAAGGTAAAGGTTCAGCAAAACAAAATTTACAGCAATTTAAGTTTGGTATGTACAGTTCGCTACGCAGCGCATTAGCATCTCATGTCAAGTCATGTTTGCGCTGTAAGTACACAGCAATAGAACACATTTCAATAAACAAAGCCCAAAACAAACAGCACAGGCCGGGCGAAAGACGGCCAAAGCAGTCACTCAATCAAGCCCAGCCCACACTTGATGACTGTCAAATTCAACAGCACAGGTGAAGCACAAAACATGAGTTCAAAACAAAATAAAAACAATGTACTGAAAACAAGCACCGGTGCAAAAGAGTACTGAAAACGTGTACTGAAAACAAGCACCGGTGCAAAAGAGCTGATTGATTCAAACATCGTAATATTACAGGCAAACTAAGATTAGGATATGCCTATTAGGTGCAAATGGTTTATCTGCCATGAGTCATCTCATTAAAATGAGCAATCCAAAGGTTCACAAGCGGACGTTAAAAAATAAATGTTCACTTTAAAACAACAACGTTCTACAGCATGTGCGAAATGGGATAACTTCAAAGTACATTGTTAAATTGTTCAAACGAAGGTTAAGTGGCTTAAACCCCCAAACAGAGCTCCAAGCTCCCCAAATTGCATTATGAAGCACAATAAATCAATCACTATAAATCAAAGTTTTTATCAAATTTCAGAATGTCAAGCCCCCCTGAACAAACGTAAAGTCCCCTATTGAAAACTTTCTGGCGACGGTTCTGTTTCAGTGTACCATGGATCAGAGTTTCCCAAACGGGTCTATGACGGTTGCATTGATGGTCAGTGAAGATGTGACAAAAAGTAAGAAAAGTCGAATGTGTTGCACATTGTAAGTACACTGTCAAAGATATCGCATTAATTCGTAATTGAATTTCAGTGTTATTGATTTTTCGTTTTATGTTATCTTTCCGCACCAGTGGGGCGGAGAAATTGATGCGACCCAAGTTAGGGTCCGAGAAAAAAGATTCGCAAATGGTGGTCCGCGGCCAACAACGTTCGGGAAGCCCTGCCGTAGACAGTGCTGCGGTTTAGGCAAGACAGTTTTCTTACGTTCGTACTGTAAATTAATGATTTCCGTCAGATTTCTGTACAGGCTGCTGAATTGTTCCAAACCAAGAGTTCCCAGCCTGGGGTACATTTGCCTAACTGAAGGGCATGGGCGTTCGCAGGGGGTGGCAAAACGAGCATTTCCCCCCTGGAACTTGGGCCTAAGAACCAAAATTTTGTGGAAAACATGAAGCCAGCAGCTCAATTTCGATTAATTGATTTAATTCTTGCAATAACAGTTTATTTGCCGGTAAGACACTCATTGCACAAGAGACAGGTATGCGGTGCTGGTGTCATGCGGTTCACTCATATTTGCACCATTGCGTGGCCGAACTTGCGAGCGGATTCTTCTGCTGTTCGTCTTTCTTGCGCAACAATAACATGGTTCGCTTCAAGTTACGACAGCAAACGTTTTGCTGCTTGCTGTCAACGCAGATATCTTGGCAGATAATGCAGCGAGACGATGACTGCTGACAGCGGTAAGCCACGCAGTTTCACACTGTGAAAAGATGCTAGTGTGAATCTATAGCAGCTATGTCCAACCCGCGGGCCGCGTGCGGCCCAGTTAGGTGTTCGCTGTAACAAAAGCATCCTACATACTGACAACTTGTCCTTATTTTGATAATCTTGAATTTGACATTTATAATGCAGGTGGTCCTCAGTGCCACTTATCACGTCTATTACCATTGCAGTTAGGATTCGAACGCTCTCAGTAAATTAGCTTAAGCTAAATTTAGTTTGCTAAGATCAGTGTAAGCCATTCCATGTGCGGCCCTCAGTATTATGTCATTCAATGTGCGGCCCTGGCCAACACGACATAATTTTTGGCTCAGTAAGCCATTTGGGTTGGACGTAGCTGATCTATAGCAATGCATCCACAAGTGTGAAATATCCATTGCTAGTGTGAAACTGTGACCAATGTGCCTGAGTGAATAGCTTAATCCAGCGTCAGAGCCGTATTCCATAACCCCCAATTGGGGGTGCCCGAAATTCAGTCCCGTCACCAAAATCAAGACTCGCTTGGGTTGACAACAGAGATCTTATTAAACTTTAATATTAAATTTCAAACGAAAAACAAAGTCTTGGAATCAAAAGCTCAACAGTCACTGCGTTTCTCAACGACAAGCTCACACCAGAGCAATGTAAAGAATTACAAAAAATTATGAACCTTGATCCAAAGCTTTGTAGAAAAGTATTCATCTATCGAGGTTAATTTGGACCCAGTCCAAATGCCATTTGGACCCCATCCAAAATTTAAACATATAATAAATGTCATTTCTATAAATAAAAGACCCATCAAAACGTGACAAACTTGTCGCTGAATATATCAAAACCAAGAACAAAATTCAGAATGATTTTCGCTCAGAACGATTAGGTGAACAATCAACGTATGAAGATTTTGGAAAAATATTCAAGCCAATAACTGAACAACAACAACAAAAGTCATTTGTTTCAAAGTTTGCCCCACTCCAAGAACCGATTGAAAATATGCCAGCGCAGCAAGCATTGCCTTAGGACATGCCTAAACCAGATTTGGAAGAACCACAAGCTGAAGCGTTGCCAGCGTCTGATGATGGACCTATGAATGTTGGACTAATTGCATGTATTTTAAAAAATCAACAAACAAAAAACAGTGGGACGAATCATTTGGGCCAAAAGTAGACGACAATGAAAATTTGAGGCTTTGTGATGCAGAATTTAAAACTGATGGAAATGATATGATAATCAATGGTAAAAGATATAGGGGAACAGAAGGTCTTTGGGAGCTTGTGACGATGAAAAAAACAAAAACGATTGCTTATGATGGTGAAGACATTAAAAAATATAAAGAAATTACGGTTGAAACAGGGGCTACGAGGAATAGAAAAAATCCACAAAAACCAGCTTCAAACAAGGGACAAAAGTGGGAAATTTTCATAAGACCAATTTGGGAGAAACATGTGAAAGCACCAAAGCGAAACGTCAACAGAAAAAAACAAGGATTAGGCTTTCGCCCAAGTGACCCAAACGCTTTGTGTGAACGGTTGGAATTGTTGATGGCTTCGAAACAAGCAGGAAACACTGGTCTTCGGAATGAAATTGTGAGCATTTGTGATGAACTTTTGAGACAAAAAATTTTGTCTCGTGATACTCATAAAAACTTAATGCTGACATTAAATGAAGATGTTAATTATTAAACGTGGATATCAAAGAAAATATAAAGTCGGCGGCTCTGGGATTTTTTCAAAGCTCAAAGACTTTTTGTCAGGATTCATCAGTAAAAAGCAAGTTGTTGACACAGCTTTGAACATCGCTCGAAGT
>JGI24158J21664_10004245_pt1 | contig 18376 bp, 12 predicted proteins | sample Ectturendosymbi3_FD_21664 | JGI IMG/M metagenome (IMG submission 21664)
TAAATGAAATCAGCTGCATGCAAACTTCCTAGCCAAATGTGAACCTTTTCTCTCAGACAGTGGTTGCCCTCATACGGTCCTGAATGACTGTTCTTGTCTTTGTTGTGCGTTGCTTACTGTTGCAGTAAACCAGTTGTTTTCAACTTTGTACCGCGGCCCATTACAGCTACCCACTCTAACCCAACAACCCCCATCTAAAACTTGAATAAAGCAAATGCAATACAGCTCTGTACATAAAATATCTGCCGTTGGCCCCTCCGAAAATGGTTCACGACCCCCAGGCTGAAAATCACTGCACTAAACCAACAATATAAATGCATCAGGCTGATGATCTGATGATACTGCGCAATTTCTTAAACTTTGCCAAAACGTGGCAACTCTGAAATCGAAACAAAAATTTTCGGTCTGGCCGATTCAGTCTGAGCCGTTCCGGTCACGGGACTTTTCGGTCTTGGTCGTTTTGGTCTCGAGACATTTTGGCCAGACAATGAAATCTTGCAGAAATCTTACATGCTAACGTTTTATTGCAAACGTACTTGAATCAACGAAAAGTTTTATTTAAAAAAATGCAAACGTGATCCAAGATCCAACAGTTGATCAGCATGAACCATATGATTTTCATGTTGATTTAAAGTTGATATAACACCGACTAACGTTAAATTTCACCTGTCAGACTGTTTTGTCACTTTGCTGCAACATCAAAGGGAGTTTGTATAACACTAGCGTGACGTTTCGCCTGTCTAGTGCCTATATAAGCATTTATTTTAAATAAACAAATGCTATCGGTTGTTTGTGTGCAGAAATGTCATGACCAGAAATGTTTCCAGACCGAAAAGTCAGTACCCCTCAGAAATATTGAGAAATTATTCAACCCAAATTTGGAACCCTGTCAGGTGCTGTACAATTCCGGGTCAGAATGGATCTGACAATAATGATGGGTAAGGGGTCATTCCATTCTTCCCTAACGGAATCCACCAACTGCACCGTGGGGCCAACAAAAACACCGTGGGCCCAAACAAAAATAACAAAATGTGTCTAAAACGTCTTTTTCAACTTCGACAAGTTTAACGTCAGGTGTCGACTGTGAGGCAAGCTACAGTTTGTTTTTCTTGTGGTGTAGGGTCACCAACGATTGGTGAACATGATCTTGTTTATATTCTCTCCAACAACCGTCACCTACATCAAGCCACAATGCACTTGCAAATCATCCACATTGGATGAGTTATTATGTCCAGTCCACCGCTTGAAAGGTTTATTTGAAAAAGCAGCAGCACCGCCACAGACGGAAAACAACACCCAGATATAGAAAAGCACTCTGCACAACCGTTAGGCCCATTTTCTCACTTAAAAATTCTAGGCATATTTTTCTTAACTGCACACATTGGTTCTAACCGATGCGTCAAAATCGATCGACAGAAATCTCTTCTCCCAGCCTTTCGACTATTTACACTGACTTGATCGAAAAATAGTTTTTTTTCCTAATTTCGCAAACAAGCACTAACTTCGTTAGGAATTTACTACATGTGCAAGTTAACTGTTATTCGAAATAAGTGCGTCGTACCTATATCTCGCCAGGCTAAGTTAGTAAATATAATTATCAATGAACACTGCTTCTTCCCGCTTCTTGCAGGCTTGTTTACTTTCATACCTGATACATCACAAATGATTGTGAAATTTTACCGCCTATGTTTGAGGCCTCAGCCATTTACCAGCCACGTGATGAGATATGAACTGAACCTGGAACTTGATAACAGTCGTGATAAGCCGGACAAAAAACAAGTCTTACTGTCTTTCAAAGGTGCATTACATTCAAAACACAAGTAGAAGTTAGGAACAAGGCCTCTATGAACAACTTAGCTTAATTTTGACACGCAATTTACCTTACGTCAAATGTCACAAAATCTGTTCATTCTTTCGAAGTTCAGATATTGCAAAACATGTCTGAGGTGCCAATCCAAGACTTTTTTGAAATTGCTTCGCATCAGGTCACCCGCATGTCACAATTTGTGGGTGCAGTCGCATCGTGGTCCAAATGTGTTCAGATTCAAAACAATGTGTTCTTATAAAATGTGAAAGTCCTGAACGTCACATTGATTCCGAACAACACAGCTAAGATTTATGGGCGCGTAAAATTGTAAAATGTGGCCGAAGTTTCTTACAAAATGTTGAAGTCAAGAATGTTTGTTTGTTAGACACACAAATAGTGAAAATGGTCCCAAAACTTTTTTCTGTAAACGTTGCAGGCGGAGAACTTCCAAAGTGCGTCTGAACTTCGCAACAAACGGTTTCGTTTTTAGACGCATTAATCGTGGTAATGCGCCCATAACTTTTTCATTAACCTTACAGGCAAAGAATTTCCAAAATGTGTGTGAACTTCAAAGCAAGCACGTTTTGGGGAGCATAAATCGTTAAAATTCGTACAGAACTTTCTCCGTAAACCTTGGAGGTGGAGAACTTCCAAAATGCGTCTGAATTTCACGGCAAACAGCTTCGTCTTTGGACGCAAAAAAACGTGAAAATGCGCCCAGAAATGTTTTATAAAGCTTACACGGAGAAAACTTCCAAAATGTGTCTCAACTTCACAGCAAACAGCTTCGTTTTCAGACGCATACATCGTGAGATTTCACACATAACTTTTTCTATAAATTTTGCAAGCGGAGAAGTTCCAAAATGCGTTTGAACTTCACGGCAAACAGCTTTGCTTTTGGACGCAAAAATCGTGAACATGCGCCCAGAATCTTTTCTGCAAAACTTGCAGGCAAAGAACTTCCAAAATGCGCCTGAACGCCAAGGCAAAGAACTTCGTTTTTGGACGCATAAATCGTGAAATTGCGCCATGAACTGTTACTGTGAACTTTGCAGGCAGAGAACGTCCAAAATCCGTCTGAAGTTCGCGGCAAATAGCTTCGTTTTTGGACGCAAAAGTCGTGATAATGCGCCAAGAACTTTTTTACAACCAACGCAGGGTGAAAACTTCCGAACTTCATCTGAACTTCCCAGGAAACAGCTTCATTTTTGGACACATAAATCGTGAAAATGCGCCAATAACATTTTCTGTAAATCTTGCAGGCAGAAAATTTCTAAAATGCGCCTGACCTTCACAGCAAACAGCTTCGTTTTTGGACGCATAAATCGTGAAAATGCGTCCAAAAATTTTTTTGTGAACCTTGAATGAGGAGAACTTCCGAAATGCGTCTGAACTTAACAGCAAGCAGCTTCATTATTGGACGCAAAAATCGTGAAAATACGCCAAGAACTTTCTTCATAAAGCTTGCCCAGAGAAAACCTCCAAAAGGCGTCTGAACTTCCTAGGAAACAGCTTCGTTTTCGGACACATAAATCGTGATGATGCGCTCAGAACTTTCTTCATAAACCTCGCAAGGTGAAAACTTACAAAATGCGTCTGAACTTCGCACGAAGCAGCTCCATTTTTGGACACATGAATCGTGAAAATGCGACCAAAACTTTCTTCATAAACCTCGCAAAGCGAAAACTTCCAAAATGCGTCTCAAGTTAATTGCAAACAGCTTCATTTTTGGACGCATAAATCGTAATAATGCTCCCAGAATTTTTTTGTAAACCTTGCAAGAGGAGAACTTCCGAAATGCGTCTGAACTTCGCAGGAAGCAGCTTCATTTCTGGAAGCACAGATCGTGAAAATGCGCCCAAAACCTTCTTCATAAACCTCGCAAAACGAAAACTTCCAAAATGCGTCTTAACGTAACAGCAAACAGCTTCATTTTTGGACGCATAAATCGTGAAAATGCGCCCAGAACTTTTTTATAAACTTGCAAGCGGAAAATTTCTAAACTGCATCTGAACTTTTTTCATGGCTCACTGCTGTATATCCGTGCTGTGGCCTGAGAACGGCTTAAATCGTGAAAACATCTCCCGCACGTTTTTGAGAAAATAACAAAATTTTATTTTGTGAAATTTTCTCCAGTGGAAGAAATTACGTCCAAATTTGCAAGTGCCGATTTTCAAAATTTCTGTCGGCTGGCGCCCAAAAAAAGTGCCGAAAGTGCCGTTTTTTTCGGCTTAGAGGGAACATTGTCCTGGACATAATCACGTTATGAATTCAAGCTGTGTCTGAAAAAGTCTACCCCCCTGTCGCCGCTTCAGAAAACCACGAATGGGACGAAGCGTCTTATTTTCGGATTCTGGCGGTCCATGACGATGACACAAACTGTTTCCCAATTTGTCCGGATGTACCAGTGCGAGATTTTGTTTCTGTGGCTCATTACGTGTGTTGATTGCATTGCAAGTAGGCTTGGCCGGGATGACTTGTAATCTACGCCCCATTGTGGGTGTTACAATCGTTAAGGTGAACGTTGTAAAGGAAGCTACCTTTGATATGGGAATGCATGATCCAGCTTTGCAAGATAGAGATCGATGCGGTCAGACGCTTACAACGTCGTAGCTCCGAGCTTAACTCGACGTGGCCCAATGTTGGGCCACAGTCTTTTTTTCGATTTTTGGCTTTTGGTGTGGAAACAGAGTGGACATTTTTAAAACTAAAATTTTGGGCTATTATATGTGGCGACATAAAAGGTAAATCTGGCTAATCTTAAAAAATAACTTGTGAAGAACAGTTAGGTAGGTTAAGTAATTTATCTGAAATCTAGAATTAAGAAAGGAGCATCTCGTAAACGGAATTAGAATAAAGTTTGACAACATTGCGATCAGAAGATATTTTGCAAAGTTCAGTTTTGCCACAACAGACGTTTCAGCCAGAAATCTGCGTAAGTTTGCTTTATAGCAGTAGAGTGGTTTTTGTGGCCAAACGGTAGAGTGTTTTTTGTGGCCAATAATAGAAAAGATGATAAGGAAAGAAAAGCCTGCCGAACAAAACCTGAAAATGCGGTTTTAAATTATATGTAGTTACAAAACGGATTTCAAGCATACTGTAATTTGATTTAATTTGCATCCTGCATCAAAAAACAGCAAAATGGCGCCTGGTGTTGTGATCTACATGGGTCTGATAATTTACTGCCATCGGATAAGTTTGAAACAGTGGGTGACTGAGACAAATTCTCAGATTGCTGCTAAACATTTCCCTATTGCGTGAGCGAGACGTTTCTCTTCGGCAACAAAGAACTTCAAAATAGCAAACGTTTGTCAAGCAGCACGACGTGCGAATCATGGGTGTGGATGTTGAAGTTGCCTGTCTCGTCGTTCGTACTTCGTCTTTGTGTTACATTCGGAACCACGCTCTGAATGCAAAGCTGTCTCTGGGAACATCAGCTTTCTTGTGGTTAGTTCGGTAATGCGTGGGGTAGAAAACAGAGACATAATCCGTCGAGATTGACACATACTCGTACTTGAGAAAACAAAGCAAAAGAAGCAGGCAAAAGTTTTCAATAAATGGCAACACTGCTCGCATTACAATTTACTCACAAACGCCATTTAAAATATTTGCAGTTCCTGAAGCAGCAGCAACAAACCTGTCAAGCCGTCTAAACATCAGCTTGTCGAAGCTCAGTTGTCCTTCATTCACAACTGCCCGAGGAACAAGTGCGAGTGAAGAATATTGGGAGTGAGTACAAATCGTCGCAGAGCTTAAAAGGCAAAATGTGAACCTCGATTTTTGGCAAGCAAAAACGTCTGGAAACGAACGATGCGCTGATAACGTTACTCACAGTATTGCGTTTTGTGATTAGGCTTTACTTTCAACGAATCTCACGAATAAAACAGTGTTTGCGAAAAAGTTGATGTTTGTCATTCAGTCAGATCTTCATTATCCTTTAAAGATCGTGTAGTGGCATCTACGGACATTTTCAGTTGTCGTCCGATGGAGCTAGAGACGGTGTTCAAATCTTCTAAAGAAGCAGAAGGTTCGATATATAAAAATTCGGGTACTTTTGGCTTTGAACTTTTCTGGGTCATTGCGATGTCACGGGGTGGTTATAGTGATGTAATCAAGGCCTGAAGAAAACTATCAGGTACCAATTTGCCCGTTTTTAAGAAATAAACTTCGCGAAAATCCGCATCCTTAGAGCCCTTGACCAACCATCAAGCGTTTTCCGTTGGCAAGTTATGGCAAAAAATCGGTATTTTTTGGTTTTTGTTATCAGAAATTTATAATCGATATAATTCGGGAGACATTGTTTTTAGAGGAATGCTGTTGTCGGTCGGGAAACTTTTTGGTGTTGTATTTTGCTTGAAGGATTGTAAGAAAAACCTTTTTTTGAAAAACGCTCTGCGAGAGATGAAGTAGATGCTTGGTATTTCCACGTTCCTTGCCGTTTCATTACGTTTCAAGCTCCAACGTAAATTCATACGGTGAAACTACAATAAATCTGGCCCGAAGAAATTTGAAATGTTTTTTGAGTTTGAAATGTTTGAGTTTGAGTGGATTTACTTTTAAAGCTCTTGGAAGTAGAATGCGCATTCACATTCTGCTCACTTTCAAGTCGTGAATTACCAACAATATTGTTCAGGTACTACGCCCTGCAGCGGTCGCCAAATATTGAACAGACAGGGTCGGTCGTGACCCCGTTGGTACTTTCCCTGCTCTTGGCATGGATTGTTGTATACTTCAGTATGATTAGAGGAGTTAAATCATCAGGGAAGGTAAGTGATTTTCTTCAAAAAGGTTTGTCATAAACGAAAAATTTTTTTCTTAATCGATCATGAAAGGAGTGAAATCAAGGAAGAAAACACAATCCAATAAAACTAGAAGTAAAATCACATTGGGTTTGGAAATGTTTTTTAGAACAGACCACAGAATTTCAGGTAATATCGTTGTTCTTTTCGTTGTGGTTTCTGGTGTTTTGAGAATGTTTTTGAAAAAGGAAACAAAAACCAAAATTCCTGAAATATAGGTTACAAAATTATTTGTGCTTTATGTTGTTCAGGCAAATGAATTTTAAAAAAATGTGTTGAAAAGGCATATTCTTTGAAAAATACTTTGCAAATGGAATTAACGTGGCAAACATTTAATTTCACAATTTTATTGCGTGTTTGCAGGTCGTTTACTTCACGGCTCTCTTTCCTTATGTGGTTTTGTTGATCTTGCTGATCCGAGGAGCAACGCTACCTGGCGCGTTTGACGGAGTGCAATATTACATCGGTAATCAATCTGATCTGAAAAAACTACAAGACGCCAATGTAAGCAGCAAAAAAGTAATCGTTTTTTAACATCATGAAATTGCAACTGGATGGCAGTGAAAGTGTTGTGTGTGTTTGACTGCAACACAGTGACTTTTAATCATACTCATCCCGACTTTCGCGCCTTGGCTGCTTAAAATGTCACATATTAGAAACTTCCCAGTATAGAAATATCGGGAAAGTGTAAATGCAGCCTCAGTTAAATTTGATGAGAAAAACATGGCGTCCAACACAAACGTACGTTGAACTTTACTCCGTTATGAACAACATTTACTAAGTGCCGTACGAGTTTGGTTTCTTAAATATCATATGACATGCAACTTTAAGCGTAAGCATTCTCGTGGAGAAAAACACATTTCCGTGATTTTGTCATCCGTTGTGTGTTTGGTGAGAAAGCAAGATATTTGCTCGCAAATGAAGCAAAACAGGAAAAGTAACTTTGAATCTGTAGATGATGAAACATGTACTGTAGACCCATCTCAAATTATTACGTTTTTTTTGTAGAAGCTCTTTCCCGTTTAATCTGCTTTACTTTAGAAGTTGAACATAGTTTTAAAACCCTTCGTAGTATTTCATATTTTGGCTATTTAACAAAATGTATATTTTCAGCCAGATCATTGTTACACCAAATCAGCTTGTCCAACCCGCAGTCCGCAGGTAGTATGCGGCCCAGTTTAGGTTTTCGCTTTAGTGTGAGTAGCCTATACATACTGACAACTTGCCCTTATTTTGATAAATCTTAAATTTGACATTTTTTGATGCAGTTATCACGTCTGCACGGCGTTCTGGGACATTCCCGCATGGCCAGTGACACCTTGGTGTGAAACGTCTTACTAGTTTCCCGATATCAACCCTTGTTCATTGACACTAAACTCGCCCATGAATCACACTTACGGAGTGGTTAAAGGTGCCAACAAGTCGTTGCCGTCGCAGTTAGGATTCGAACACTTTCAGTGCGTTTGCTTAATAAGTTTTTTGTCATTTTAAACATTTTCAATCTCTGAAGCTTCGCTTGCGTTTTAATAAAAACATAAGATATTTTAAATACAATTGTTTTGCATTCCAGGTTTGGAAAGATGCTGCTACACAAATATTCTTTTCACTGAGCGCAGCCTGGGGAGGATTGATTGCACTTTCATCGTACAATAAATTTCACAACAACTGCTTTTATGACACAATAATCGTGTGCACAGTCAATTGCGGAACATCGTTGTTTGCCGGATTTGCTATATTCACAGTGGTTGGAAATATGGCGTTTATTTTAGGAAAAAGAGTGGATGAAGTTGTTAAATCTGGTGAGATTGAGAGTTACATTTACAAGAATAAACTATGGTATATNTTCAAATTCCCGTCTGCTTGTGTTAACGATCTCGGCGAACTTAGATTTTGGTCTTGGCATATGTGATGAAGTTTTTTTGCTAANAGGCTTAAATTGACTCATGTGCATACAGTTCATTCAGTAGCCGATGTTTTCGAAGAATCGTATAAAACGATCACAATACAAAATACTTTTCCATTTCTCCTCGCCTTTTCTTCTGCTCGTGAAATCTGAAAGAAGTCAAAAATGTCGCAAGGTCGTTCACAGGCAACTCTTGGTTCAATGTTGAATGCTGGTGATTTGTAACAATGACTGGTATAAATCGCCCTTTCCTCTGAACACATTTTTCAAACCGCTTTCCATCACCGTTGTCTCGCTTGCTTACAGCACGTGCTTTTATAAGTCGAGTTGGTCGGAGATGAATGTCTTAGTCATGAGTCTATCATACTGATCAGTGGGGATTATGTACTGTTTTCATAATCCCCACTGATCAATATGATAGACTCATTACTGACTGAAATCACTATGGGAAATAAAATTTGAGCAACCTCCCTGCTAGCAATTGATTTACAAGCAACTAAATAGAATTTCAGTAATGTTGTCATGTAATACACGTTTCCCCAGTACAAACAGCCAACGTTTCATGACACCAACTTTGGAAAAATTACAATGCGGAAAGAAATCTTGCCAACAAAAATAATTTACAAATTATACAGCTTTGCAAAAAGTTTATGATTTTGTTTTCACGGCCAAAAAGAATTGATTGACGTTTCTTGTTTATCAGACATTTTAAGAAATAAAAATGTTGCAATTATTCATAAAGTTCTAACTACTGTTGAAAATTACTGCGTTGCTCACAAGCTCCTGAACAATTTTTTTGTATATTTTCTTTGAGATTATGAAGGTATGAAACAAGCACTGCTTGAGAATGTTCTGCCACAAATCTTGAACATGTCTTTTTAACATAGGCTGCTATCCCGCTATTTTTGTGTAAATGAAGCTGGACCCAAACTTGCGTCTCTAGTGCTCAGGCCATATGGTGCTCATATTCAGCGAGCCATGAAAACATCCATCAAAACTGCTCAGGAATGCCACTTAACTGCTGGACTTTGCCTTGCGACATGTCGGGATTATCGTTTGAGCACTCAGCGCTCTGTAAACGCAGACCACCTGCCTCTGTCTGCAGTGCGTGGTAAAGCGTCGCTTCATTGCGAGTCATACACTGCTAAATGTATGTCTGCCACTTAAACCCAGTCAATTCAAATGCAGAACGTCAGGAAAGGTTCGAAATGCTGCTTTCATTCCGTTATTTTGAAGTCGTTGATGAAATGAAGCTTTTGCATTCAAAATATTCAAAATTCCATACACATGCCCACTTGCCTCTTGAAGATTACAGAAAACTTCAGATCTATTTATTTGAATATTTTTGGATGATTTTCGTCAGGTGTTAAGATTGATTGAGATCATGACGCTCACACACATCTGTCAAGAAAAAATAAAATCATAGAATTATACGACGTGGTGCGAACACATCACTGGCATTTTTACATAATTCAGACATAATAAATTTGTTGTGCTTCAAGCAAGTTTTACGGAAACTTTTCACGTGCTCTGTGGTGGGCTGGAAAGACTATGAGGAATTACCGTATGGGTTATACATTTTCCCTCTAGACGAAATGTCATGGCATATCTGTTACGTTCGTTTCGACATCAGAATTCTTTAACCAACTGCTTTCCTTTCAACATTTCCTGAACTTTGCAACACGTGCAGTGATTTTCAATCTAAGACATTTTGTTTAAAGCAACAGCCTGCCGTTGATCGTTTTTTTCACGAATTACAGTTTAATAGGAAAAAAAGAATTTTTTGATATTGCAAAGTTTGGATTTTTGTGAAGAAAAAATAATAATATTGCTTTAGCTGGAGGGAAAATTAGAATAATTTTTCCTTAGTAATCACTGTGCTGCAATTTGTTTTGTGTGTACGTTTTTTAAGTTTTTGCTGTGTAAACTTTGACCTCGCTGTGCTGCAAACGTTTTTACATTCGTATAGTGCTGTGCAACATGAACAAAGAAGAATAACAAATTTTCAGGTTTCAGTCTCGCTTTCGTCGCTTACCCGGAAGCGATCGCACAACTCCCAGTGTCTCCGCTGTGGGCTATCCTCTTCTTCCTCATGCTCTTCACGCTGGGATTGGACAGTCAGTTCACAGGCGTTGAAGCAATCTTAACTGCATTCACTGATCTCTTCCCTCGGCAACTTCGCAGTAGGAGATCGATTCTCACACTTTCCACCATAATCGTTCTTTTTCTCTTGGGAATTCCTTGCGTCTGCCAGGTATTTTAATGAACTTAAAACAATAGACATTCAATCTGCTTTGCAGGACAAAAGAATTCCCAAATCTTATTCAATTGCCAAATGAGCGGTTTCCGTCAAGCTTATATGCGATCCATTTGAAATGGGCAGAGACGCACTTAATATTTTTGTTTTGCTGAAAAAATGAAGTACAAAATCAGCGTAGAAAATGCATTTGGAGTTCGTACAGTCTGTATAATGTTCAAAAAGTTTAAAAGTTTGTTTTTTTAGAATCATGAGTATAGGACACGAAATTCGAGTAACATACCACCAACCTATGTACCCAATGATCAAGTGCTGGTTTCTGGTTTTGTTAATGGGCAACACTACGTGATTTCACCTATCAGTGTTTTTAAGTTATGTTCTTATTCAGTCTGGGATCTACTGGTTGAACTTAATCGATTGGTATTCTGCTGGATGGGGTTTGATAATCATAGCTGTCCTGGAATTGATTGGTGTCATGTGGGTCTATGGTGGCAACCGCTTCATTGAAGACATTGAGATGATGATCGGAAGAAAGCACTGGATATTCTGGTTTTACTGGAGAGCTTGCTGGTTTTTTATATCTCCTCTTTTGTTGCTGGTGAGAGGCAGACCTATGCTTTTTGTGTTTCTTTCGTTTTCCTCAGTGCAGATTAAATTCATAATATATTATATTTGCATTTGATATAACAAAGTACAAGGTGACGTAACAAAGTACAACGTGACGTAAAGAAACAAGTCGTACATTTGCTAATCGTGTATTAAAAAAAAAGATTGAAATGTTGTACGTGGTCTTTTTCACTAAAATGTTTTGCCTGGCAGCATGGGTCAAGTATTTTGCGAAAAGAATTGTTCACCAGTTGAATTATATTATCACACCGAAACTCCGGATGGCATGAGCATCATGTGAAGACCATGAAATTTTGTCAATTGTTTTTTACTGTACTTGCTGCAAAACAGATATTTAATGTTCGCAGGCAGTGCTTATCTGGTCGCTGGTCACTGATACGCCACCTGACTACGCTGGTGTCGCCTACCCCGGATGGGCGATTGCACTGGGATGGCTGTCTGTGGCCGCCGGTTTGGTGTTCATTCCCATCATGGCAATCGTTGCTGTTTTCCAAAATCGAGGAAATGTGTTCGAAGTAAACATAATTTTCTTTTACTGCTTGGGTCATTACATGTGACTAACAAGCAAACAATTGTGCTATTTAAAGTAGCGTTTCTTTTAAAATGACTGGAATACGTTTTTAATTGTACAGTAAAATCGCGTGAACTATCGCTCCGACCAATCAGTTTATGTAGTTTGCTAATGCGCCATTTTATTTGTTGATGTTGTCCCGGTTGACATCGTAACGGCGGCGCTAATGACAAGAAACACACCCTTACTTTCAAAAAATGCTTAACCTTCATCACTACTCGCAATGAACAGTCTTGCAGAAAGGATGGCACGAGCATGCTCTGTTTTTATTTCTATCAACCAAAACGCGCTGGGTGAAAACTGTGTGTCACCTGAAAATGATGTTCTTTTCCTTAACGTTTTCTTCATGGGTGTTTTTTGACATGTCCGTCTTTGCCAACAACTGCTCACTGCATTTCAGGCGTCCGAACCAGCACCAGACTGGGGTCCTTACTTAAAGCAATATCGTGGGGATAGGTACGCCAACATGCATGAACCAGTTGAGGCTTTGAACCATTCCAAGGAAAACATAACTGAGAAACCTATGGAATTACCAGGAGAAGCAAATCCTGTCTTCGAGCAAGATGAACTTCAAACCAAAATGTGAAAAACAAAATCCTTTTCATTTCCATGAAAAGCTCGATCTGTTTGGAGCCGAACTTGATAACGGCGTGAAATCATTTGTAGCAGCGTTTCGTTGCATACATTGACCAGTACATCTGCAAACAATGCTTTCCTGTACATTTTTTTGGTGTAACCACCAGTATATATTCTATTCATCACATTGTTGAAAATTTCCATTGTAACAACCCGTGTGTTTGAAAGGCTTTATATCAAGCCAATGAAAACAAAAAGTTAGATTGCAGGTGTGTAATAATGCTGTTTTCAGAAAACCTAGCCGTAAGCTCGATGCTTAACCATGTGAATTGGTAAAATGCTCACAACAAGTGAAATGCAGCCCTATTTATGCAGAACGGGCATTTTTATCAATGACGCACGAAGTTTATGATGTTTTTCTTCTAGCTTGTGGCGAAAGATGTGTTTACTTCCTTTGGCTAACATGTTTAAGTAAATACTCTATTAATGGTGGAACAATGACGTTGATAAAAACGTATCAGGTCCTGAAATGGTTCTGATGTTGGCTGGCATCTGTCCAATTGAGATGCTTCGTTTTTTGCAATAGATATGCATATGACGTTGGATGGAAAAACGAAGCATTTCGAAAAATTCAAAAAAACGAAGCATTTCGAAAAATGTTGGTTGTAAGAAAACTTAAGTACATAGACTAGAACCGATGTGAATATTTTTATGTCATGATCATTGATCAATATCAAGAATTTCCATGTCAGTTAGCGTTTTAGGCAACGGCGTTCTTGGAACATATCATGCTGCTGAGCTCTTTACCGAATGCAACTAAATGTGAACGGCTGCTTTGCAAAAACGCACTTTATGTTGGAAGAGGTCTTGACCGAATAACACATTCTATGTGTTACAATAGTCATCGGTTAAAATGTAAAGCTGCGGTGTCTTAACATCATTTGAGGCCAGAACAACCGTAAACAACAACATTCCACTTTTCCTGACCAGTTTGAGAACATTTGAATCCTTTATGCAATGTTGAAAAAAGGTTTGAGAATTAATGACACAGGCTCCTTAAACAGATTAAGCAAACATCAGGTTTAGTTCGCAAAAGCACATCACTGTCTATTTTCTGATAATTTCGAAAAACGAAACGCTGTTAAATTGAAACCAATTTTATGCAGCACTTACTATTTATGCTGTGGCTAAAAATCTGAAGCTTTTGTTGAAAATCAGTGAAACCACGCAGAAAAACTCCGAAAGACAATAAAATCACGTAACACAATAAGGATAGTGTACAAATTTTCGTGTTAGAAAATACTCAAAGCTAGCGTTGCGGCCAGTGCATTTCTACTGCTGCAATGTACGACTCTCTGCACCGTTAATGCTACCGACGGCTTGTGCTCAACTTGTTCTGCGGTCCACGGTTGTTTTTCTCCGTGATAACTCTGTTTCACTGAAAATCGATTCATATGACGCAATGACATACTGTATGTGCAATGGCCAATGAGATGCTCGCACAGAAATATCAACTTTTGCTGAACTTCGATACAACGCTGACAGTTAAGATGGTTGCAGATTTGGGTCCAGTCGGAACTTGCATTGATGTTGTGCTGGATTTGGCGTCGACAGAAAGATTTTTTGCAAACTTCTCCGAAACGTACTTTCCAGAAGCGTTATGCTGACCTTTTACTAAGGATTTTCGGATCTTGGAACAGTTTATTCAAAAACGAAAAGTATGTAATTGCTTCTTGTTTAAAAGATGTTCGTTCGTTCGAAAGTAAGAAAAGAATCATCAACTTTCTTTTAGAACATTAATTTTACCAAGAGGTCGAGCTTACGCCCTGAGTTGCATCATAGCGCATACAGGATGTATAAAGTGATGACTGCTCGGCGAGTTGGACGAAAAACCAGCAACGCGACAAAAAATGCGCAACTGACGTTGATGTAATCAGGAGCTGTTCCAGGAAAGATTCAGAAGCTGACATAGGAAGCAATACTTTCGCAGCAGGAGCCAATAATGTCAAATTTAAATCTGAATTGCTTCTCACATTTCTGAGAAGGGATTTTGTTTCGCACGCACTATTATTGTTTTGAACAGGTGATTTACTCACATTTTTTCAGCTACTTCTAACAGCTATCCGAAATTACAGAAAAGGAATATGCACTGAAGGTGCTTTTGTGAACAATTACTCTGGAATTCGTTGCCTAAGCAAATAAATGGCTGCTTTGAGAAGCTCATCCAGTTGCTAAGTTCTACGTAAAACAAGATTTCACTCTCGTGAGAATACATTGTGTGAATTTGTTCAAAAGTGTGAGAATTTAATTTCAGAAAATAAAGTTACTAAAAGGTAGCCATGTGCAATGGCAGGTAGAAACAGTATGTTTCAAAATTTTGAAAAGTTTTGAAAGAATTCCATTGCGCACTTATCAGTTTGTTCGGGAAGAATTGTTGTCAGAAAGTGTTTACTCAATAAAACATTTGGTTCTCTGAATAATTTGAAAAAATACAGTAGTGTGCTTGGTTTGTCACTTTATACAACAAAACTTTAAAATAGGTTCAAATCACTTGAGACAACCACACAAAACCTGCTAAAACATATAGTATTTGATGTTCCCTCTTTTATTGTGAGTAGACTGACTGACTGACCATGCAGATGAAGTTAGATTTTTATTTTCTGGCCCTTTTTTTCAAGGAGCACGAAATCCTATGAACATTCTGTGTACCTCGGTGAACTCTCAGCGTATTGCCATCCAACCAACGCAAAATGTTCTGTTGGAAACATAATTGTATACCACAGTAACTGTCTTTTTTGTCGATGTAAATATGTTTTTCCACAACAAAGGTGGATTTCAATGACTTGATCTTGAAAATGAAATGGGTTTGAACAGCAAAAACCTAAATATACTTTTGTCCGAAAAAAGCATGAAAAATCAAAAGCCCAAACGACGATCTGGAAAGTTGTTTTTTCTAACTTTTTTCATAAATTTAGCAATTTGTTTTAGTGCAAGACTCCACTCTAAAACAACAATGACATAAAGAGACAGGCGCAATTCTGCCAGTGTGCAGCAAAAGTGGTGGAAGGCATTCTCTGCCAGTGGTCCTGTGAAGTAAACAACATTCTGTGTCGTGCCTACGTATACTGACTAACAAAGAATAAGCATTGACTGTCTTGTGTTAATAGCCTTATAACACATGGCAACACTTATCGAATTTCGTACTACATGTCGTAGAACATAAGCGCTCGTTCGCATCAGGTCGGCCATTTCCCAAGACATTTTTGGTTAACTTTTATACACTGTTTCACCGATTTGTATCTTCGTATAATATCTTTATCCAATTGCTCCTAATGTTTGAGATATTTTGCAAATATTGATTTTTAGCCAGAGTGACATGTTGCATGTCAAGGATATGTCGTCGCAGTATCAGAAGTATTGTAAAGTTTTTTCTCTCTCACAGTTTTGGACCTTGGGTGTATATACTAACGTCTCCTCTCAGTTGCCTACAACCAAAAGATTTTTTGTGAACTATTTCCTACCATTGTGAAATGGATCTTGCGATCAAAATGTTTCACAACTAGTTTTAATCTTTTGTTTAGTTTGAAATAAAGAAATGATGTGGGATTTCGTTTTGTTTTCGATCAACCCTAACTTATAAACGCAACAGATTTGGTCGCAAAGCTTCATGTTTTTATGGAAATGCATGCTACTCTATTCTGTGAGGTATGCAAATCGTCTTCTGTTCATGATGGATAATGTCGTTTCTGCAAAAACAAACTCTTGTTTGACCAATATTGCAGTTTGGTGAAAAGTGGTTCACAGCGTTATCAAGTTCGAAAATAAAAACATTAACTATTTCTGACGTTGCATAAGGAAACTTCAGTTTTGAATGATTTTCATTGGGGGGGTCACTATAGCAGTATTTCGGAAGCAATAAGGTTTTTCCGACAGAACAGAAATTAGTAGCAATTCCTTTCGTCATTGCTGCAATTCGTTCTCTCGCCCGAATCACTTGAAAGCTTTATTCGCGAATAGTTTACGTCATTTTGTACGAAATGCGACAGAAAGCTGCTCCGTTCCTGCAACATCGGTTTAGATGAAAACGTGTGTAAGCAACTGTTTAAAACCTAAAAAACAAGTGAGTGATTTTGATGATCGATTTTATCATATAAGAAAACCTACAACTGATCATCGATCCGAAATTATGTTCAGCAAAAAAAATGAATTTTGAACATTGTTTCGAATAGTACCCTACACACGAAATTCTTTGTATGTTTACAAAGCATGCTGTAGGTGGTTGACATCACTATACCTGATTAAGATAAATTGTAAGTCAATTGTTTCCGAACCAAATGTCAAAAACTGAAAGTCCTTTATATTTTGGTGCCCATTTTCTGGCTCTTCACGAAACCATGTTCATGTCTAGCGTGAAAGCAAATATTTCCAATACGACCTTTATTTAGGTTATGAGATTTTACTACACAATTACATAATGATTTTACTCGTGATAGTGAAGCAAACGTATTCGCTCTGCTATAAAAAATGCTGAAAATCAGAAGTTAGTTTTATATCCAAAGCAGTTGCGTTGCTGAGTAAGTTAGTTGCAACAGAATTGCTTTTGGATTTCAAGTAAGACTATCTTGCAATGAAATGAGATCATGCAAAGCTTACTTCCTTTCTCTTTGCAAGTCTATGACAGCCACGATTAATCAAATGCAAAATTTTTTTCGAACGCATTTGGAATAACGAGAATGCAGCAGACAATTTTGTTAGCAAAGTGTCGTTCAAAACATGGTCGAGAGTTTTTGGGAAACGAAATAAACAGATCTAGTTGAAAATGTGGTAAGTGCAAACGATTGTTGCGGTGGTCGGGAGAGTTATCAAAGGTTTTCATTAGTTTTGTCTGCACAGGTTGGACAGAACAAGGTTATGACATTATATTTGCGGCCAAATGTTCGTGCTCTCCCGGAAGAGAATTCTACCCCATGATACAGTTGAGGTAAAATTATAATTTAACGAACTAGATTTCGTCCAGAACATCACGGTCAGCTTGCATGATGTCACAATGACACGAGACGTCACAATGTCACGTGGAAAAATTTAATCACAAAATAGAATCAGGATTTTTCAAAATAACTGTTTCATAATGGGCAATTTGCTTGCACATCAACACATTTGCAGATCAGATTAACACGACACAGTCTACTAGAGTTCGCAGCTTTGACTCAGGTTAGAACATTTTCGAGCAAGGAGACGAAAGGTTATGGAAACTAGTTTAAAAATGATGTTGGACTGAAAAGATAATTCTGACTGTTTCTTTGACAAACCCCACGCCAGTTCGTACAAAATACATGATTCAGAAAACGCTTCCCTTGGACTTGTGTGCGAATGTGCCAGTGGTTACACATATATGCAAATGCATTTTTCCAAGCAACAGGGAGTTGTAACAGCTTTAGTTTTTTACCCAGGTTTAGTGATTGCAAACAGTGGTCAGGAACCTTCGATATCTTTCTAATGCATTTGAGAGATTTTTCAATTGTTAATGAGATGATTGACCCATCTTTGTACAAATTAATGTGCAAACGTTTCACGTTTGAATTCAAGGTTCTAAAAACAGATTTGAAACTGTTTGGTATCCTGCCCTTTGCCTTTGAATCTCTTCAGATCATTCGGTGAATTTGTTCCCTACACTTTGCGCCACAATCTAGACGTTCAGATTCTACTTTTTTAAAAATCACTGGCATTTAACCTTTTTCTCCGAAAGACCTGTAGCTTATGGAATTCTCTCCCACTCGAAATTAAATCTTCTCCAAGTCACTCAAATTTCATGAATCGTTTAATGTCCTACTACCAT
>JGI24158J21664_10004248_pt1 | contig 18370 bp, 13 predicted proteins | sample Ectturendosymbi3_FD_21664 | JGI IMG/M metagenome (IMG submission 21664)
CAGTAAAAGTATTGCAACTGAGGCGGGGCCCCTAGACATGGCTGGGCCCCCCCCCGGCCGGGGGGTGCGGGGGGCGGTTCCCACGGCCCTGGCTACAGTTCAGAAACAAAAAATTAACGAAAGGCATTTGCTATGACTTTACAACGCTTCCATTTGAGGCAGTTCTGTTGATTGTTGTTGCCATTGAAAACAATCTCAGAATGACATGATACATTCACACATTACCTAAAAGCGTATTTCCCTAAACGCTGCTAATAAAGATAGAATATCAATCAATACCGTTTCATAAGTTTAGACTGCTGATGTGAAGAAAAAACGATCAAACCCACTAGAAAAGGTTATGAAAAGATTATGTCCCTGTTTAACACAAGCAAGACACCGACTGCCCATTGTTTAATAACTTGCATTATATACATAATTCAAGCTTTTTGCTTGTGATATGTCCGTCTACCAACATTTTTCTCGCCTTTTCAGCCAACGTCAGCGCAAAATTTACCAACCAAAAATTCTAAACTCGTCATCAATTTATTTTACGAAATAATTGAACCTAAGCTGGAGGATATCAAGTGCGATTTTCGTCCTAGGTGTAGAACTACTGACCAAAATTTCACTATCCAACAAATTTTTTAGAAAAGTTGGGAGCATGCAGAAGATGTCTGTGCTTGCTTTGTCGACCTCGAAAAAGCATACGATCGGGTCCCTTGTGAAAAGCTGTGGGAATGTTGCAGGAGTGCGAAGTTGACTGCCGCATTAAAATTACAACCGTTCACCGTGGGTTAGAGATGCCACGGTCCAAGATTTTTTAGCCCGAACCGCACATAGCCTGCAACAACCAGCTCATTAACAACCCGTGGACCGAGAACATTTTTTCATTTTCAATCCGGCTCTCCCGTGGCCCGTTAAACAATTGGCAGTGTCTATTTTGCCTCTTATCTATTAATTACAACAAAACCAGCAACATATATTAAACATACCTAAAGGTGATACTGTCACATTTAATATCTCTATTAACAGCCATCAAGTTTGTGAAAAAAATGACATAAAATATCTAGGCATCATTCTTGACAACAAACTTAGTTGGAAACCACATATTGCTACGTTAATCATACAAATCTCGAAATCATGTGGAATATTATCCAAATTAAGACATACCATCCAACCTGAAAACTGTGTATAATGCATTGATACACCCTTATCTAAATGATGCTGTCTTGAACTGGGGCAGGGCTTCAAAAACTACTATTCAACCTCTTGTAAATCTACAAAACAAAGCTGTGAAATTTCTGAAAACATTCAACAATGCCACTCTAGATGAAATCTGTATACAAAATTACATTATAACAATAAAAAATTTGTTTAAAATGTCTACTGGTAATTTTATGCACTCTTATGAAAACAATCAACTTCCATCACACTTTAACCAGTATTTCAAATCTATTCAGACAGTTCATAAATACCCCACCAGACTTGCATGTTCAAAAAGTTTCTTCTTACCCAGGTTAAACTCTTCCCAAGGGCAATGGTCCCTCAAAATCATTGGACCCAAGCAGGCGCGTAGCCAGAAATTATATAGGGGGCAAGCAACAACCAAGTCTCAATATTTAAATATTTAATGCCCGTTGTTTTTATATTATCATCCATAAAACGTCCATTTTTCTGGCGCTTTTTTCTGATAATTAAGTTCATATTTAAGCCGGCAAATAGAAAGTCTATTTTCGTTGAGTTTTTATTAAAGTTCCTAGCTTCTACTCAGGATGAAATCCACCATTTGATCGTAAAATTTTCCTGCAAAAATGCATATGAAAATCTCGGTGTCACAAGTGCAAGATCTGCAATATGTTTTTTTGCAGCGAATATTGAAGTTGAGCAAGAACTCATCGCGTCTGCGATTATGACTGCACTTTTTACATTTACACGCTTCTGATGTACACCAGTAGTACAAGTTCAATCGAAGCCAAGTAGGGACTTTGCGTTAAGACACCGACCCCGAAGTTGGTCTACAAAACTTGGGCGCATATAAGACGTAGATCTTGTCCAACCTTTGAGCGACTGGTTGACGTACGCAGCTGATAGCGTAAAAAGGCTAGAGTCCATTTACGCCAACGGTGCACAACCTGCGGCCTTCGATAAAGAAATTTGCGGCCGTCCACATGTAATTTAAAATATAAGGTTTGGCGGCCGTGCTGGCGTATATTGAAGCAAAACAAACGCAAGGCAAGAAAATTAGTCGAAACGATGCGTAACAATTTGGATCGTGATGTCACAAAGAGTTATAGAATGAATACACAATTTATGTTTGTAAATGTAAATGACATCCGATATATGTAGACATATATATGTAGACATGTATCGGATGGTGGCGGGTTAGATCTTTCGGTAAAGCCCTCACAATTGTGAGGCAGGAGTTCGACTCCCCTCACTGGTTGTACCCTTGAGCATGGAACCTAGCACTCAGCTCATGGGCCAATGCTGCTACCGCCCGCGGTGGCCCAAAAATTGCGACTGCGCTTTGTGCAATTACGTGCTGTATGCAGGGCATATGGAATGGAAGATTTGATGTATGGAATGGAACGAATCTACTATATTCCATACTTGCATGTTTTGACATGGTGTTGCTGAAGTCCCATGTTTTGACATGGTGTTGCTGAAGTCCCGTTTTTCTTTCAGTTGAACATATTAGCAGACAGAGTTTGAGTTCGACAAGAACAGTAATTCGTAAACTGAGGGCGTTCTTCGTAATCTCCGTCACAAACAGTAACGTCGACGCGAAAAGGACTTATTCTGATTCTGTTCTCATGGGGACAGGGGAGATGTCGCCAGACTTCTGCATGTTTACTTCCGTGCTGCCAGCCTGCCATTGTGCAAGACGAGATAGCTACCTCGCTAGCATTGCCAGCAATCTCGCGTTGAAATCAAAGACTTGACCTGGCATCCTGTGACTTGGCATCCTGTGAGGTGCAATAACTGAAAGAGAAACTATCATTGCTCTTTGTAAGCGAGCCATAAAGGCGTGCTTGCTGGCCGTGGCAACTAGTAAACTAGTTTTGTTTCAGATACTTTGTGTAATGTTAGGCAGATTCCTTCGGAGCTGTTTCGTCACATTTCTGTAAGCTGAAGTTAGTCATACTCAAATTGATTAAAGCGAATTCTGTTGCCACTGTCAATACCGTATGCTAAGTAGGTTTGCTAACTTACGTCAGCTTTCGAGGTCACACTTCAAAAGTGATGTGAAGTGTCTTGCTGAAAATGAATTTCGGTTTGCGCACCAGTGCAGTGAAATGTTTCATTGCGACGCTCAGCTTCACTTACTAAGTAGATAACTTTGTATAGCTTTTGTTCACTTACTTCATTAGCTCACACCTGTTTTCTGCTGTAAGTAAAAGGTTAGGCAAAGGTCAGCCATGATATGAATTCTCCAGCATTTACACTATACACAACGTTTGATGAATCATGGACAATTGGTAAACCATACTTTTATAGGGTTCCACTAAAACCTTTTATAAGGTTCCACTAAAAGCTGAAGCAGGATAGGTTCCTTGAGCAGTTTCGTTGATTTGAACTGAAGTAGTTGTTTGGCTTACACATCAAAAGCTTGATTAACCTGAAAAATTTTGGTTCAACTTTCGGATGGGGGGGGCGGCAATTGCCCCCCGGCTACGCGCCTGGGCCCAAGGTATGTTCAGGAATACCTGGCCACATCAAGTTTCGATCTCACTTTGATTTCAAAATCTGTACAAAAATTACGTACACTCTGGGATTTTTGGTGCAAATTAACAAATGGAATTTGTTTAACTCATCTTGTGTTGTCTATTCTTTGTGATTTGTATGATGTGATTTTTTCATCATTGTCATGTGTTTTGCCATATATTTTATGCTTATCATGCATATATACTTATTATGTGTACATCATCATGTGTTTTGCTATATATGTTATACTTAACAGACACTGTAAATAAGCTTACCTTTATAATCGGGGTTAATCTTCTTTATCTGCCTGTCATTTGATATTTTTCCACTTTGTTTTTTATCATATAATAATTTGCATTGTCAAACAGATGTACATTAATTTTAGTGTTTGTTCTCTCCACACCTGTGAAATTAAATATCTCATCATGAAAACTATGTGTACATAGGCATGCACTCATCTGTAAAAAATCATGTGCCTTTGTTTTTATCACCTTGTCTTTTCTTTCACTGACTACTTATGATAGTACTGAAAGTTGTATTGCTGGGTTGGTAGATTAGATGACCTCATGGTCTTTCACCAATCCTTTGTGACAAAGGAACCAGTAAATGTTCATTGCTTATGTAGAAATTTGCTTCAAATTATGCTATACCTTCCGCATTAGCCTATATTCTACGCAATGCTATATGATCTACTGACTGTGCGAACCACTGTTTTGTCGCAATAAAGCAATACACTTACTTCCTGAAGTAAAATATATATTTGGGACTATTTTGCCTTTGGAGGAACGTAGAACATGATTGGTTGAAGTGGTCACATGACGAGCACAGTACGCACTGTGACATGTTTGGATTAGCGTGTAAGCCTAAAACCCCAAACATGAAACCCTTAGCATTACAATTCCTCAAAGGTAATCCTAGCATGACGTCGTGTATCATACTTGTCACATCATCTCTCTTCAAGTGTTCGACTGAAGGCAAAATAGTCCCAGCAGAGCTTTTCTCTCAAGAGGCAAAACAGACTCTAACTAACTAAACAATTATACGGTTTACTTACAAATATTGAAAAAATAAATTAACTTGCAGTATAAAGCGAATGTGGTAACACCTATTAATTTTAAAGTATTAGCTAGTTTTCACAAAGGCGACTAAGTTGAATCAATCAGCTACGGTTACTTTTACAAAATTCATAACTATCGATCAAGCGATACTTCCACTATTGCTCTAGTATCTTGTCAGAGTCATATCATTTTTTCAAATTAGTTGATCTGTTCAAAAGTAGAACAGAGTTCTGCAATCTAGTTGCCCAATAAAAGATCTGGCTATAGTTTGCAAATTTATGTCTTTCAGTTAGGCTATATTCAAAGGGTTCAAACAAAGACCAAAACCCTGGACACAAAAGGTAGCCAATTATCTATGGCTTTAATTGGTGGTTTTTCCATCAGAAAAAACATTGTTTTTTTTTCTGAAACAGCTTACTTATATGGAGAATCTCCAGCCCAGGGTAATTTTCTGGGTGCTTCTCCAGCCTTTTATTAAAAAATTGCACGCCATGAAGCGTGGCATAATAATCATTCACTCCGAGAAGCCACTCAGCACCGAAATCGCGGTTCGCCGCACTTATGCAAGAAGTCATCATCGTGTAAAAGGGAAAGTTCTTAAAGTGTACCTGTCAGTCGTGCATGACGGAGTTCATTAAGGCTGACATATGGTAAGAACAAATTTGCCTGAAAATGCAGCATCGGTAAAGCACAGGTTTCACTCACTTGTATTGCCATCGAGTGGTTCTTTCAAACTTAAAAAATTTTGAAAGTTTCTTCAACATTGACGGGCAGTAGCGGCCCGGTGAAATCGAATCGCTAAAAATATCGTGTAGCGGCTCGCCCAAACACCGGGCCATTAGCGGCCCGTGCCACCTCTACTGTGGCCATGTTGGACTTCGACAAGCATGTGGCTGTCACCACTCCTCTTCATAGTCCGTATGAATTGGATAAACAGCAAGAGCTGAGTCAGAGTGTCGCTGTTGGAAGCTACAGAATCAGTTGTTTCCTTTATGCCAGGGTCTCCCAACCCTACGGCCCGTCATTTCATCCAGCCCTCAAAGGCACTTTATCAATAATGAAAAATAACATTGTTACAAAAATTTGTTGATTTTGTAGAATGTAACATATCCCGAATCAATGACATTATGCAAGAAGGTCAAGTGAATGTCTGTTGACAAAGTACTACCGCGCTGCAGGCTGGCCTAACCCTACTCGATATGTTGTTCCAATCTGAGGTCTTTGTTAATATAGCAGAATTCCCTTATATAAGAGTGGTTTTCAACCTTTTTCATGCAGCGACCCATTTTGCAACCCAATTTAACCTAACGACCCCCTTCCAAAAATTTCCTGTCAGGCATATGAAATGCAGTTGTGTTTGCACAATAGATATCACAATGGCTAAAAGTAGCGTACGACGTCACTATGTTGAAAAAACTCATTTATTAAATTCGTGCACATGGCAGCATCAGTGAGAGAGACCCGTGCCGTATGCAAATCACTTCACAGCACAACTAATTGAAAACTAGAATAACTCCAAAGTTAGCTACCACATTCAGATATCTAACTTACAAACACAGCACATTCTTACGTCACAAAGTTATTCGTGCGTTGCCAAACGCAACAGTACTGTAATGGTCATAATCGCACTTAAAACAATTTTGAATGAAAAGGTAGGCTATCATTGTTTGGCCTATTGTTTTGGCTACGACAAAAAGTGGTTCCATGTACGAAATAATTATAAATATTTTTATCAGAATCTAACGGCCAACAACCCCCACGGGGACGCGACCCTGGTTGAAAACCCGCTGTCCTATAACATCACTTGGTGGGACCGGAGAAAAAGCGTCGTTATAGGCGAACTGTCGTTATGGCCGAAGTCGTTCTAGGGCTAGGCGATTTCTGCTGTGTTGCATACATCCCGTCTGAAGCCATATTTTCCCACTATGCTAAAATCAGAGTAATTTTACCACTTTTTAATAAACGAACGTTTGTTGTTGAACAGTATTCGTGTTTTAAGATTGTTTTACTTTGGACCAGGAGTTTATGTTCGGCTCTCCAACTGTGGTGTAACAGCTTAGGCTGCCCTCGGACAAAAATGTTTGGAGACCCTGCTTTATGCGAAGGTTTTGGTGCTGCTTGCGTCCTCTGAGCGGGGCCATCAGCAGTTGCGTAAGAGCTGGGGGTGAAAGCGCCCCGCCAAAAGTTTTGATTTGTCAAAAATCTGGGCGAAGACGTTTCGACATTTTTAAACAATATTAATGAAAGCACACTGTAAATAAAAAGTTTATGTTATAGAAAAGGCATTAAATATAAATATAAAATCACAAACTTTTTTGAATAACTCCGAGTTTTAATTTATGAGAGTTATTGAGTAAATGACTCACTTGAAAGTTTGGGCAAAAAAAGGCATTTCATATATGTGCTTGTTGTACAGTACACAAATAATCGACTGCAGGCACCTTCATATTAGTGGAGTTCATGCTAGGTAAGTACAGAAAAGATTTTGTTTTTAATTGTAACTACACTGGCCTTCCAAAGGGGTAGCATTCAGTGCAAAAGTAGCAGTGTGGCCTGAGGCGCAGGGTAAGCGGTGATTGGCGCTGGTAGATCACTCCCATCACCCAAAAGGAAGTTTTGCTGCAAGTTACGTGAGCTAAATCGAAAACGGGCGTATTGGCTGCGGCATTTACGAACCATATATAATTTGTCATTTCGTTATCTAGGCCAACATATCACAACGGAAGTGTACACTGTAACAGAAATCCCAGCGCTGATAGCATCGTTACCGTTTTCAGAGCAGATAAACTCCGGCTTTTTGCAGAAATCGTTGTACAATTAAGTGCTGCAATCAGACAGCGTCGCCAAAAAGTTAGAAATTCAATTTCAAGTAGCAACAGAGTTCACCCATCGAAATCACTCTGTCAATACATGTTCACCTTACTGTTATCTAGGGCCAGGGTAGGTCGTGAAGGTGCTTTCTGTTGGTGGTGATCTTGTATGTCACAGTGATTCGCCGCGACAAAGAGCTTGTCAGTTTTTGCAGAAAATTATTTACGTGTAAACAGATTCTTTAAATTTCCAGTTGCAAGACCGGGGTGAGACGACGCTTCTCTCTGCAATATTTCTCCAATACATTGTAAATGCCGGTAAAACTGCCTGTAAGTTTGCAACAAAAGTTGGAATTCCATGCGATCTTCAGTCGCTGTTGCTCTAGCTATCGTTTGGCATGTTGCATCATGGTTCAATGCTATTTGATCCTTTTATATCAGCATTAGTTCCGACTAGAAACTCAACCACTTCCCTTCGTGTTGCAAAACTGGTATACAGGTCTGTGTGCGCCACTGCTCTGGAACTACACAACGCACCATAGCGTGACCCAGGCCCGCAGCCAGGTTTTAAGGTTAGAGGGAAAAATACATTTTAGGGGCAAGATTTTGGTTTTTATTATGTTTAAAACAAATTTTTATGGACACAGCAAAATTTGGGGCACTTCCCCAGAATTCTCCTCCGTGGCTACGCGCCTGAGGTGACCGAATAAATCCCAGCATTTGCGTGGTTGGCAAACGAGCAGATCACTTCTTCTACAGAAGTGTATACACACTGGTGACAGGTGAACTATGCGGTTAGGTCTAAAATAGTGTTTCTCAAACTTTTTTATTCCATCGCCCCCTTTTCACCCTCGACACGTCGTTTTCGCCCCCCAAGCCTGATAAAACAAAGACAAAATTTTATTTAAAACAAGTATGAAATAGCTGAACCCAGCCATTAGATAGCTGAACTAAGCAACTATATTACGACGCTAATATTACGCTCAGAATTCTTGTGAAATTAATCCACACTGTAGTCGGAAACGTAGACGATCCAGGATAAAAATTTAACGGATAAATTGCTTTAGCAAAAACCTCCAACGATTCTCATAGCAAATAAAAATTGCAAGAAACTAACAAGTCATAGCAGGGGTATTGGAGTTAACTCAATTATCGATTAGTGGTTGAGCATTTTCGCCCCCTTGCCTCTCAACACCGCCCCCAAGGCGGCGATTCCGCTCACTTTGAGAACCACTGGTCTAAAAGGAAATTGCGAAGATATTCAATCAGACCTTCGTTGGTGGTATTGGTGATACTGCATGGCGGGGCCACAAGAGTACAATGATAGAGGATGTGACTGGCAGATTGGATGTCGCCGCACACACAGTTTTTATTATCAGCCAATCCCATTCTGTAGAGGTTTGCGTTAAACCGGCCGTGTCCCGTCCGCAAGCGTTTAAGTTGGACCCATGCTTTGCGCGGCATCCTGGTGGAGAATTAGTGAAACTAGAGATATATGACTTCAACGAATCTGGAGGGGGGAGCTGATCACTAATGCATGCTGACTTGCAGTTGATCTAACATGCTGCTGGATCCGCCCATAATAAATCTGTTCACGTTCAACACTCAGGCATTTGCTAATACCCGTTCGACACGAGGTGTTCACTCGCTCAATACACCACTCACATGACACCATCCTCGATTTTATCGGTATCCGGACTACAGACTCGCAATGAATTTGTATTTGCAAGTTCAGGCCCAATGTTGCAAAAAGCATTGATCACAACTTACAGGTATTACCTATATCTTGACGGTTGTTTAATTCTTTTCCTGTCTCATCTGCAATGCTTTCTATTGAAGATTTACTTCCAGGATTAATTTCCCATATGCTGTGTATAGTTTTCCTTGTGATGACTTCATAGACTCTCTAGCGCGACCGGTCGGCGAGTTGTGGTCGTAATTGCCTCGAGCTACTGCAGTTGCTTTTGCGATCCTTTTAATAATCATTCAATCAGGGAAAGCAGGTAAACCATAAACAAAACTCAGCCTCGCTTCGCAGCACAAGAACATCGCAACTGGAAGATCCACGCGAAGTAAACACGAAGCTTCACAAATTGGTGACTTTTTATTTCCTTGATATTATATCGTCGCGATATAAAGATATACCAGTGTTCTAGTACTAAATACTATGTCATCAAGAGTGACTTTTACGTAGTTTCCCCATAAGACAAAAGCCATTCATCCGCCTTGCTTGAAACATACAATCTGCAGCATGAGAAGCACCCGAACTATCGTCACACACCACCGTCGGAGTTGCACGAATCGTGAACAAAATTATACTTGGCTTCACATGATCCGCACAAGTCAATACAGATTGCTCGACAAATACTGAATGCAAAACAAACTGAAAAACTGTACACGAATAATCAAGAGAAACTTTGCCTTTGCATCCAGACGGAACAAAGCTTGTCACGAAAGCCCATCAAAACCAGCCAAATCTTCTTTGATGGAGAAATGCAGCCGTGCTTCTGCTTGGAGTAATGGCCAGGGCTGCGTTGACTTGACAGTGCATTTCAACTCGCCAAAGCAATCCCATACATTTTCGCTGCTGAACATCGCAACTAACTGCAGTGATGAACAGGCGTTCGTCATACACGCAACACATGCTTCAATAAAACGACTGACATCTCGGGCAGATCGACAGCAACGATGGTTTAACGCGCACATGATTTTCACTAAGTTTAAATCCATGTCAACAAGCATACCGAAAAATTTTGAAAAACCTATTGACAGTTTTTGCCAAACCAACTTAGGATACATCTCGCAGCATTCGCCGAAAGTTTGAATCAAAACAAATCGACATCTAACTTGAAAAACACGATATTTTTGACAACAAGAACGTAACAAAACATAATGCAATCAGCTACTTTATCAGTGCCCATGCGTCAACCTCGACAGGTGTGGTTGACTTGAACCGTAACAGTTAAAGTTATACTTATTTATATTGCTCCAAATCTAGTAAAGCGTTACAATAAAGAAAAAAAACGTTCACCGGAACTATCCAGCAAGGCGAGACACTGCGTCAGTAATACAAGCGCGTGACAATGGATACTTGTATTAGTTGACTGTCTAAATGCAAAAGCAAACATTTAAAACAGCACAGATTTTGCCGTTTGCGTCAAAAAGCGATTCTACCAATTACTGGTGGCTGTATGTCGTGGTGTTCAGTTGCACGCAAGCTGGTGAATCGGAATATGCGACGACACCAAAGCGAACCATCGAGTAAAACGGAAAATAGCGCGATGGACGATGTACTCGATTACGTCAACGAACTATAAATCAATATGAAATCATAATCAAACGAGCAAGTAGATCACAAACATTGCATAAGACACAAACACGGCAAGTCGTGATGCCAGAAACCGGTGACGCGAAGCACCACTGACGCGATTAAATAATAAACTTCACACAGAGATCGCAAGGCAGGTCGTTGCTAGACAAGGACTTCATACTCTGAAACTTTCACAACAAAAATTCGTGGTTGGCACATGGTCGCCCCCTAGCGCTGTTGCAAAATCCGTCGGGCTTCGATTTTAGCACAGGCGGAAACGCAAAGACGAAATACTACGATATAATAAGAAACTCTTTTTTGTTTTTCAAGATTTACTGATAGTAATGCCTCCCAGGCAGTAAATTCAACCAATGCGCTCCACGCCAGCACACCGGTGCTGACAGTGGCAAGCAGGTGTTTTCATTTACATTTCATAGTCAAGATGCTTTCACATTGTATAAGATCAAATTCTCAACACGAAAAAGCCGCACGGATATTTGGAGAAAAAACAACCCGCTCAAGAACGAAGACAAAAACCTAACGCTCGACGTACTACGAGCGGAGGTGAAGGCGAGGAACTGTAAGATGCTAGAATTGAACAGGACGTGGTTCTGCAACAAACAAATTTACCTGAGCTTCTTGAAAGCCCACGTTTCACTGAAAGTACAATACAGTCAAAGCACAATGATCGATTTCAATTCCTCACAGGCAATAACATCCTGAAGCAAAACCACGGTTTGCACGCGTTTTAAATTCATCAAATAACACAAATGGGATTCGTACCTGATGCTGAGGATTAGTTTGCACACTTTGATCGTCCAACAGCACTTACCAAAAAACCTAAACCTTTAAGCAAAACCCTGACTCACGGATGTGGTCAGATAGGAGGGGGAGCTGCTGTGAACATTGGCGGTGTACTTACGTTATGACGTAACTATGCCCTGTTTTCTCCAACTTCGATGTGAGCAAACTCACCGCGCTAAGAAATGATAAATCAAAGCAAACAACTTATGCGAAACTCCGATCCAACTGTTAAGCAATTTTGCTGAATCACGATTAGCGCAGCATTCTTCCGGTCACAAAAGCCTCTATGACGCAAACTTTGAGGTGACTACCGCTGTCGCTCTTCACAGTCGTGCGTCTGACCAGACTCAAAAATGCTTGAGCGACACAGCGAGTTTCGACGCAAACCAAAAGTGATCCCGTGCGTACCGCAGTTTGATTTTTCCATGGCAGAAGAGGTAGCTAGTATGAAGCAAAAACGCATTTCATCTGCGACCTGCAAACCGCAGGACCGACACAAGGAACTGACGTAGGGGGCCACCAGAAGACAAGAGGACCATCTGCGCATGTATCTGATGAACAGCCAGACCGATTTCAATGATCGCACAACCAACGCTGCTACAGCGCAACAGGATTCTGCTAACAGCGGCCGTATCAGGTAGTTTTAAATGTTCCAATAAACAAATTCACGTGCAGACGTACACGTTGTACAAGCGTGTGTACATGTAAGTGAAAGCAACCTAGCACTTTTTGTTGTCGCGACAACATAACAATTGCGGTAAGAGGAAGAATAGTGCATTAAAAACTCATTGCTAGCTCGACCAGTCAGCAAAAGTGATGTTTTCCACGCGACCCTCAAATTAAGTGACCAAACATGATTTCAAGGTCGATAAAAAATCGACCAACAAAAGCCCATGTGCTTCTTGTAGGTTGCAAAATTAATTGACCTTCAAACGCAGCCCCAGATATTGTCACGTTTCTTCGAAAGGTACCCATCGATCGAAGTTCGACAGATGAAATTGGCAAGCACATGAAACAAGTTCACCAGGAACACTGCACAACAGTGAACAGCGACCGGCTTTCGGGCTCAGGTCCGTGTTGCTGACCACTGCGGCGAACAATCCGCAGCAATGTTTCTTCAGAACGGCAGCTTAATCAGAGATCAGCATGGCAGCATAATGTTCGACGATTAACGCGATCGTACAGAAAGCGTCCTTTTTGCCTGGGCTTTGTACCTTTTCACAGTTGAGAGGAAGGGGCAGCTTTGTAAGAAGTCCCGATTTTGGGGTCAATAAACCCACGAGACCGGCACCCACTGATGCATCCCTGCGATTTCTTCGATTGCGTTCTGCCGAAAACAAAGTAGAAGATGAAATTAAGCAACAGGGTAAATTGCTCTTCTGGCTTTTCGCACACGTGCATCGTGCAAACGTCTGAACTGACTTCTGCCACAACACATTGCTTATATTGCGGTCAGCATTGCTCTCATATTATCAACGGTGTTAATCATTTGCTCCCATGAGAAATGGTTTGTGTCTCACGAGGGTTTTAAGAACATGAGCTGCAGCAGCTAAGAATAGGCACCACTGCACCGGTGCCAGGTAATACTGGAACTCCGCACGACGTACCAAGTATCTCGCATGAAATCCGCAATTCACTCTTGAAGACAAGCAGGGCGTAGGTATCAACTTCTAAACCAGCTTGGTAAAAGTTAACCGCATAACAATAAACAGATGTGAACAGCAAGGTGCTCCAAAAATTTGTTATCACTAGGCTATCTGTAAAACTGACTAATTATATATGAAGGATCAGAAAATTTCACCCGTTGTGTAAAAGCAAACCACAAACATGTTCCATGTATTCATTTTTCCAGGTATACAATTATGCAAATGACATTCACTTCAACAGAAAAGGTGTTTTGTTTGTTAGAGTGTGCTTGAACACAGTCAAACAAGACTCAAGATAATTCCATTAAATAGAACCAGCCGCAGAACCCATTTTCAAATTGCACAAAACGTTTAAACAAGAAGTTACAAAATGGCCGCCACATTCCCTTCATCTGATACGCTGGAGGTTACTACTGAAGAGATTGCAGCGTGTTGGGAAGGAGGCTTAATGTGTGCCGTGTCACAGGTGGTGCGATTATTCAAAACTTGTGATATCGTTTGCAAAGACCACTTACGTTTGAACTCCTCGATCCCATTTTTGTGGATAAACTCTCTTGATTTACACGCCTAGAGTTTGTAGTTACTCAGATGTACGCATCTCAAATGATAACAAAACTTTTGGAAAACCTTGTGTATAATATGCGTCATCTCTTATGAGTTCCACTGCAGCTGTAATGCGCTGTCAAAGCAAGTGAGTCAGCACTCCATGCTACTATTTGATGCAACTAAGCAATCCGCTAAGGGTTTATCACCTTTTGAAGGATCAAAATGGCACGTATAATATATTCAAAACACGGCGGTCCGCTGTCAAGCAACTTGATCGCGGCGCCTACGCTTCTAAGAAATGCCTGGAACGAATTGGGAACTCGGAAGAGATTGTGTGCCGGTTCGTACGCAGACCATTCACATTTATATTCAAAATATGCTCACTATCACTTCACTCTTGCGCATATTTTCCATCTCGCTATGACAATGCAATCACAACTGGTTATTACAGGGCCATATCTGCTTTCTGATTTCAGCAATGTTGAAAATGTTCATATGCTTGAGTTTAGCCACTTGCACAATACAATTTGTTTCAACAGAGCAGCAACGTACTGACCTCGAGCACTGATATGGTTTCGTCGATATTGTTGTTGATGATGATGAGATCGAAATAATGCTGGTAGGCGTCCTTAAGCAAATCAGATTCTTTCTGCAGTCGTTCCAAACTCTCATCCTGATGGAAGAAACAATTAATTTCCAATATTCAGGCTTATGTTCTATCAGTAAAAGCAGAAAAACAAATATTTTATTGGAAAATAAATTTCCACCAGCGCGAAATTAAACTCAGCGTCGCACAAAACAAGTCTCCACGTGAAGTAGTAACAAACTAGAGCCGAACTTATTGGTGATCGTTCAACTTTTTTCAGACGCACATTGTTCGCAAAACGGCTTCTGGATTTCTGCTCACCTCCATGTGGTCGTGCCAGATGGAATCCTTGACAGCATGCGTGGAGACACAAAAAATAACACAATTTTTACGGTAATTACGTCACTACTGCACGTTCACAAGGCAATAACAAGCTCAATCCATTGTCAACACGTGAAAACGCAACTCGACAACATCTGGAGGTGTGAGTTTAACCGACATTCAATTTCACGAAATCCCGCCTGGACTGCTTTCGCTGTTTGCAGTTCGGTAAGTTTGACACGCTCTTGTTTCGAAACATTCATATCGTGAACGTACTTCTTGGAGTGATGTCGCGGGTACGTCGGGAGCCGAAATGAAGACGACAAAGGGCGCGAATTCTGCCGTGCGTAAAGTCTTCAGCGCCTGCGTCAACAAAAGATCCCGGTCTGATGGAACCACGAACCGCTGGTTTGTTCTTACCGTGAAGAAAATCGTGAACAGCCATTTAGGAATTACATATATTAAACAAACAATCTTTCCACCTGCGGTTCGACGTCAAGTATCGCCATCTGCCCATCCTGGTGGATCTTTCGAATTGTGTCGAGCTTTGTTCCGTAGCAAGCGTTCTCGTGCGTGCCATATTCCAAGTAAAGGTTGTTCTTGATTTCATGCATCATCGTTTCGTACGTGGTGAAATAATAATTGACGCCAGCTTGTTCTTCGGGCCTCTGCGGTCGCGTCGTGTCTGCCACGAAAGTAAAGCGGTTGTGAACCTGAAAGGAGCAACGCGCGCGCCAGCTTGCTCGCCTTCCCGGAAATGACTCCGTGACTGCGCAGTCAAGCGTGCCGCACAGTTCCGTTGTCACTACGAAGAGCGAATGATAGGGTTCCCAGACATTTTTACAAATCATTTTCCATACTTTTTCGATATCTTTTCAATACTAAAATTAAGAAGTTCCATACCATTACTTCTCTTCATTTTCAGAAATTCTTGATCATAAAACTAAATTTTACATATTGCATTAAACTGCATAAATAATGAACTGCTTTGCCTTCAGTAAACGTCTGCTCAGATACTTGTGATTTCTTTTCCATTGAGAATTTCAATACTTAATGAACATTTTGGCCAAATTCCATACCTTTTCCAGGTCTTGAAAACACCACGTGGGAACCCCAGAATGATCTGCATGGTTCGAGAGATGAAGCATCTCGAACGAAACCATCATAAACAGATGTTTGAAAAGCTATTTACCAGATATTTGCATTTTTAATCAGATAAAGCTGAAAGCAGGCCCGTGGATGCTGTAAGGAAAAGTTCGTGGGAGTTCATCGAGTTTTTTGTCAAGAAAACCCAACAGCAGCTGTGGTTTCATTCAACAAAGAGCGATGTAAAGATTTGCATGAAACATGTGTGCAGGTAGCATTACCCGCTGAACGAGACATCAGACATAATTCACTTTGGCATTTCCGCTCGCCAACCTCCAGCAAGGTAGTAGAGCGCGAACTGTTGTTGACTGACTATGTCGTTGCTTTATCGCAAAAATGACGGGTTGATCGTAGAATCATTTTAAGTACACATAGTCATATACTTTGCTCAAACACTAATATTTCACATAGTCGTACTTTGACCACCCGCTCATTTTTGCCTGAACGGTGGAGCGCGTGACATGGTCGGTACTTTACTGCTTGCACCAGGCGAGGGACAGTCATAAAATCAATCAAATGTGGCGCTGACTCTTAAGCCAAGGTCTTCTAGAGAAAAAGGCCTTGCTTAAACTCGCACTTCCGCGTCTATTATTGGTGCAATAAGAACAATAGCTCTACGTCACGAGGCAGGGTCTCCTATTTTCCTATTTTCCGGTCGTTTACCTGAAATGGTCAAAGAAAAAAGCCTAACACTTACGTGGCACCGGATAGGCAAACTTTCCAGGATTTTGAGCGATCAGTGAGTTTTTTATATGTCGACGGCCCACACCGTGCGCTCCTGCAAAGATACCAAACGTCAGTGAAGGAAGTCGAGGAAGAAATAACTAGGATTCTTAACCGGGGGGCGTCAATGAATTTCCAGGGGGAGCGAGTCCTTACGCGTTCTACAATACGGAAAGTTTGATCGTTAAATTTACCAATGACTACATTTGTTTTTACAACTTATTTGAAGTCATGCGAGCTTGAAACAAAGGACATTTACTTAAGGGAGGCGTGGTAGAGAGAAGGTAGAACCACTGAACTAGGATAAAACCAAGTATTCACTTTGATAGGAACACTGAACAACTGGTGATAGCAATTAAATCACGTGTAACAGACGCTAAGTGAGACGAGTCACAGTATTACTCGAGGCAGGCACAGCCTTATTAATATTGGAAGTTCTTTTGAGCAACACTGTGCAGTGCGCATATTCTATAAATAAATTTCGTCGTTCAGATTTCACTTGAATGTGAAGTGTTTTGTACGTAACAGTCATAACACACGTAATTTCACAAACTGTGCAAGCAGAACAAATATTTCACGTATTACTTAGGGGCAACTACTGAACGTCGACAAAATCTCAAACTAAAAATCTTGACAAACCTAGTAAAACAAGAGTTTTTCGCTTAAACACAGGAACTTTCACCACTTCTTCGTACGTCACCAAATCCAATTGATCGAAAACTGCAAAAACACATTCGCAGAAAGTTACATCACCACCGGCATATATCTGAACTGAAACCATTCAACTACCAGGTTAAAGTCACATTGCAATGATAGGTGTGAATGTCGTCACTGCGATGAAGTCACGTCAGACAGTGGCCTGAAAAGTGCACAGTCATGCTGCTGCACAGACGTTCATTCGGAATGCAGCGCGTTAGTTCATGTAGGAGAAACAAAAAAGTTCGTTAACGTTGAGATGAAGTTCGAAAGGTAACGAGGGGGCTTAGCTTGTCAATGACGACCACACCGGCTGCGAACGCACCAGAGTTGTGCTTGGCGAGATATTTGTCTTTCTGGGGCTTCTTCTTCTTGCCGAACCACGAGCTGCCGCCGGTGTTCTGCTGCTCCTTCGCGCGTTCCATCGCAAGGCACGCCACCCTCCTGCACATGAACAAAGATCATCCGGACAATCAGAGCAAGAAGCGCTGGACATGTTCTTAGTTCGAATGCGCGATGCTTTGAAATTTCAACATCGCGTTCGGCCCGGATCATCTTCTCTGAGACAACGCCGATGTTTAATACTGCGGCGCCATAGGTCACCACCACCTTTTTAACGGAATTTAATATGACGCTTTCAGCTACGCACGTCACTTGCACGTCAAGCTGTTGGTAAAACGTCCGACATATTGGTGGCGAGATTTGAAAATGGACGTGAAAGCACCGTTGCAGCTGGTCTCGATCACACAACCACCGCGAGAACATCGCACGCGCTCTGCAATCTTTTACGCATTCAATGAAAACGAGTCGAGCCGTTCAAATCAATATCAATTACAAGTTTCAAGAACGCGCAATGCACTGCGCGTGACTCGGATCAAGACCAGGTCCATTCGCAGAATCGATACCATAGCGTGACGGCAACGCGACGTATAAAGCAACGCCACCAAAACAGGATGCTTGTGCGTAGACGTTTGGGCGCACTGTTAATGAGTGGATAAGAATTGCTTCCTGTGCACGTGTATATAAATTCACTTCAA
>JGI24158J21664_10004250_pt1 | contig 18366 bp, 11 predicted proteins | sample Ectturendosymbi3_FD_21664 | JGI IMG/M metagenome (IMG submission 21664)
AGAGAACCTGTTTCACCAGGCACCTCTCTTGTAAAGTATGACAAAATGCTTCCAACCGAGCCCTCCCCTATCACGAGATCAAGGGGCATGCCTCAGTACAACAAGCATCTTGTCCATACAGCAATTTCATTTTCCGAATTCTGACCTTCCTTCAAAATCTCTCGTGTTATATAGGCAGTATTTCGTCTTTGTTTTCATTATGATGTCACATGCAAATTCGCGGCAAGTGGCAAGGTCGGGTGTGAAACACCGTGCAGGACACCGCGCAAGACACCGTGCAAGACACCGTGCAAAGTACAGCGCAAGATACGGTGCAAGATACGTGACAAAACACATTGTCAAGCGGTAATTCCTGGTTTAAAGCCATGGTAAAGCATAGTGCAAAGCGGTTGCAAAACGGGGTACACAACACCGTGCGAGGCAGGGTGCAAAGCAGGGTGCAACACGTAGTGCAAAGCATGGTGTAACATGGGTTGCAAAATATATCGCACGAAATTCCGCAAACGTTTCATGTGTCATTATTACATAGCAACTTTCTTCTGTTACTTTGCTCTGCGCCTCACACGTGCATGCCCGTTTTGCTATCCGGCGCATTTTTTTTATGAAGCTAAAAAGTACCTATTATTTTATGATCACTGTCAATTTATCTTCATAATTCCAGGTCTGAATCGCTTATATCTTCGTTTGTGTTACAGACAGTGTTTAGCATATTTACAATATCGGCGTTTTCAACACTATTTTTTATGTCTTGAACGGACAATATTTGGTAAGTAATAGAGTAATACCAATGATGCAACATTTTGTTTAGCAACTCTGGGGTATTGCGTACATATTGAACATAAATCGCGTTTTTTTGTAGTAATAACCCAAGTGCATATACTGTTGGTTCTTGGGGTTCAGCCAGACGTAATTCAATTTGTTTTCCATTCTCCCCATGCCATGCCAACCAGTTTAAGACCAATGCCATGGCCTTTGTGTCTGTTAAATCACTCAAAGGTTGCTTTGTTTCTTCTCTATCGGCGACTCCGACAATCCAAAACGTTGATTTTATATTGCGTTGCTCTTGACAACTTTCTTTTAAATTTTCTATTAACTCCATTTGTTATTTGTTTAATAGTTTCTTCTGTAAAATATAACTTTGTAGTTACTCAAGCTTTGTTATTGGTTATTGAATAGCTTACTTTGGCGTCATATTTTTTGTTGGTCCAATTCATCAGTATTTTCATAAAACTATATACACAAAACACACAAATACGTTATAACTTATGACATACATGATACACATGAAATGTAGGCGCACCGACACCGGGAATAACACAACATTGGCAGGAAAGTTTCATTTTTTTGGCACTTTTATTTTATATAAGGTTTGCGACTTGTTTTCATTTTACTCCCCTTGTTTCCAAGACAATGCGGTTTGCAGTACTTCTTCTGTTAAGGTATTCACCGCGTCTGCGCGTTTCACGCTCCTTTGCACTTCATCATGGGTCCACGTTTTGTAGCTTACTTCGTTAGGCCAGCAGTGTACTGCTTTCCCAATTAGTTCCGGTGCTCAACCAGCTCAATGTTAGTTTCGTTTACTGTGGCTGTGTTGTCTCAGCATCGTTACTGATCTCACACTTTCGTTTAAATGTTCGACCACCACTCTGTAAACGTTTTACTTGCGTATTTCTCTTTCTGCAAAACATGAAATGGTGATTCATGCAAACTTTATAGTCTTGCCACCTTCTTGCATAAATATGACATTTCAAATGTCTCGTTCTTGCTTTCATATTAATTACATCTCAGTCAACCTTTGTTTTGGTCTCAGCAGTTGCTTCCTTTTTGTAAGTAGGGTTACTTAATTCAATTGTTTCTTTTAGCTAGCTCATTACTGTATAAAAATTTCTGTAAAACATAAAATGACAAGTTACATCGTGGTTACATCTTGCCACTTCCATTCGCAAATATAACATTCGAAATAAAAGTTTTTGCTTTTATTTTAACCGCTTTTGTTGCAGTTTTATATTTAAATCGGCAGTTACTTTGTTTTTATGAACAAGGTCACTCAATTTAGTCGTTTCTTTCAGCCATTCGATTATTGCCACAAACTTTCGCGAATGGCCTTTTTTGTTTTTGAAATACTTTAACTTCCTTGTATATGTTGCGCTTCCCTTGATACGCCAAATATATATCATACAAATTATTCATACTATTATTTTCACTATAGCTTTTTGTAAAACACTAATATAGCACATGATTAACACACACACAACACATTCTGTCATTAATTGTTTTATCTTTCAGTTCATTTTCTCCATGCCTTTGTCAGCTTGTAGCTACTCATACAGTCTTTTTGTTCAGTTTTGGTTCGCTGCTAATTTCGCTGTTTTCCAAGCTAATCATGTTATGGTCACTTGTGGCCATAACATATCTTAATGCTGTAATCAAGGAACAGTTCCTGGGATTTGCTAATCTTGATGATTCATCGGCTTCCCCAACTGCTCACGAAATTCTGACAAGGTTAACGTCATTAGGTATTTCAATCAAAAGTTGGGTAGGTCAAGGCTATGATGAAGCATCTGTGATGTCAGGCAAATCAAACGGAGTTCAGTCGATTATCAAAAAAAGCTCCAGCTGCAGCGTACGTGCATTGTGCGAGTCATTGCTTAAACTTGACCTTAAACCTTGCATGCGAACTTGTTCCAATCCAAAACATGTTCAGTATAGTAGGGGAAGTCATAAGTTTCTTTAACGACTCACCGAAAAGACGTGGGGAGATTGAAGTAACGCTACTAAGGATATGCAATATGAGATTTGTGCAACGGCATGATTCAATCATGCGATTTGCAAACAATATCCAGTCAAATGTAAGTGGTTTGGAAAACATAGCAACAAGCTCGAATTTGGATTCAAGGTCTAAAGCAAAAGCGGTGTCTCTGTTGGAGTCCATCGAAAGAAGCACTGTTTCTGTTGCTTTGGCATGTGCAAAGAAGCTTATGGCGTTAACACTTCATTTATCTAAAACGCTGGAATCGATAGACGTGGATTTTTCGGCAGCACTGAGAGAAATGGAAGAAGTACGGCTAACAGTTTCTGGATGGCGGTCTGGCACTGAAGAGCGGATTGATCACAACCTTGCAGTCTATCCGCAAGCAGAAACTTTGTGTGGAATGCTGGGTGCAAGCCAGAACCGTCGCCAGATAGTCGCCAATAGGGGGCTTTGCGTTTGTGCAAGGGGGTTGACATTCAAATTTAACAAAAATTGCAATGACTTATATTATTTCTTATTTTAATTTGGGGGGCTTGGAGCTTTGTTTGGGGGGGGCTAAGCCCAAAAAATCCTCCCCGTGGCGACGGGACTGGTGCAAGCGTAACATGTCCACGTGGTGTGTTCTCTCAGGTTTACCGTGCCTCGCATGACAGAGCCGATACATCTTAACAGTATATCAGGTGGTCTATTTGGTATCCCAATTAGATTCAGCGCTAATGCATATAAACCAAATGTTTGGAGATAAATCAAGAATGCCAATAAAGCTATGCTCCATACTCCAGTGTTCCGAAATATGTAACAAAACGTTTCAAGAAGTGTACAAGTTTTACTGACACGCAATTACGTGTGATGAAGATGTTCTTTTCCAAGAACTGAAAAGATTTGTTGTGTTGTGATGTTCGTCAGAAAAAACGTTTAGACTGCATGACCTTTTAAAAGAACTGCCTCTCTGATGTCCGAACGTAAAAAACTTCCGGTGACTTCTCTGGTTCGGGCCCTGTAGCTGCTGCAGGCCTGTCTGCAAACGTGCGTTTGACAGTTTTTCGACCAGCAGTTTGCTAAGTTCGTCTTTGTATTTAGCCGAGTTAGATGTTTTGATTGAAATGGATTGGAGAAATCAGTATGTATAGCGGTATTGCAGATCGTTTGCTGATCTTTCGAAATGTTTATGTTATTTTCAGTGCTGATGGCGAACAGCATAACATGGCTCGCAGATAGTTTTGTATGTTTGCAAAATCAAGGATCGGATTGTTAGTAAGAGTCAGTAACCCAGTAGGCTGCAGTTGTGTTCTTTTGAATCAAGCTTTGAGTGGTCAAATTCGGTCTAGGCACGAGTTCTTTTAGTTTCAGCGTGCAAACTTTTAAATTAGACAGGGTACAGTGGTACGACTGATGAAACGAAGAAACGTCTGACCAATTGTTAGCAAAAGTTAATTTTTAGCATCTTAGCGATTAAGTACTGTGCAGTACAAAAATATTTTTGGCTATGGTTTTCAATAAAATCAAGTGTCATGTCAACAGCTCTAAGTCTGGTGGGGGAATGCATCCCCCTGTGTCCGCGCCTGCAAGTGGAATTGAGTATATGTAACGTTAATGATATTTGATAACAGCGAACGACTTGCGTAAAATATCTGGGTGTTTTACGAGACAGAACTTTATTGGTGTTCACATGTGCAATATATAAAATCAAAACTAGTTAGAGTTTTATATATTTCAAAATTTTGTATCATTAGATGTTTTAAAAAGTTTTATACTTTCATCATGTCACTTACAATCCTGTATTGTTTTATGGTGTACAGTTTGTGAGTCAAGAATAATTCAATCAAAGTAAATTTTCAGCAGCAAAGGCAAGAAAACTTTGCCTTTGAAGTTAGACAATTGTAAGCAAAGCATTACATCGCAATATTTCTTTTATTTTCTGATAACTTTACGATGTATTATATCCAAAGAAATGTTTTAAGATTTTGCAATTTTGTGTTTGTCTAGTAGTTTTGTATCAAATCATATGCATTCTTCTGTCTGTCCTCTTTTGTATTCGTGAGTCCGTTCCCAGTCACACCTTTATGACGTTCTAAAACTCAACCCTGGGAGTGCGTGCACCAGAACGTCCCACAGCTTGTACCTTCGGTGGTTGTGACCAGACCTGACAAGATAGGAATGCGGGTACGCTACATTTGGGATCTTCACAAGGTTCTAACAAACCCGTGCTTCAGAAAACAAGGTGCAAGTCCGGCCAATTTTGTGCTGTTATCGACAGATATTTGCTCCTTAAAATTTTGTCATTCATAATTTTGCAGATGATCTGGGAAATTTTTGCCTATTCTTTCACTTGTTGCTACAGTTCGAATTTACTACCGCAATTTGTAATGTTGCAATACAACAGTTTAAATGTTAAATCGTGACTGAAACTTCGAAGTGTGGATAGCTTCACGCGAAACGATTAGATTCTTAGTTCTACGATGGTTAATGATGTCCGAGAATAGAATGTCCTGACGTCAATGCCATTTGAAGTTTTCAGACAGGGTCTAGAGCAGGGGCGAGAAACCTACGGCCCACGTGACCATTTGGTATGGCCCGTATCAGTATTTTCGCTACCCAAGAGTACAACATCGCGTCAAAACGAAACGCCACGATAACCAAGTACAAATACTTAGACAGTGAGTCAAAAGAAGTCACTCTTCCTCGCTGTTAGATAAAGCTAACTTTAGGACAACATTAATTGATTTTGTGGCCCGCCAGCGATAATGCACAATTCATTCGACCAGTGATAGTAAATAGGTTCCCCACCCCTGGTCTAGAGACAACTATACGCGGGGCCCGATTCAGCTTTCGACGCCCCTTTACTTCCAACTCATTATGCTGCCATGAACGGCCTGGGTGGCGACGCCCAAACTGACTTTGTCCCCGGGCGAGGGAAACTCCAGGTACGCCACTGAGTGAAAGGACAAGAATCTGAGATCAATGCAGTTTGAACTTACTGTAGTCAATAAACCAGATCCGTTCTATGTTGAAAAAAGCGAGTACTAAAGTCGCGTTTTTCAGAAGCTACACTAAGTCCAAACCACAAGAAATCGAATGAAACATTTCCTGGCAAGAACATGTTTGTGGTCAGCGTAGCGGAGCAAGACTGAGCTAGTAAACTCTTCTTCCTCAAAATAGGCTCACTAGACTGCTTGCACCATGACACAAGGATGCGTTTGGGACAGGAAGTCATCACCAGATACAAATATTTGTATTTTCGCAGCTTCGCAACGCAAAAACAGTCGTAAGATTAACCAAGTCGCACACAAGACCACCCACGATTGAATACAAAATACTTTATGAACAATGGTTGGATCGACGCGGGTTTCGAACACCCGAGCTATATACCTCAAATAACACGCTGGGCCGGTTAGAAGCAGACTTAACAGGGCAGATGCACAAAAACACTGAAGACTAGAATGAGGGTGTCTCGGTACGTGGTCCGCTAGGGAAGGCGCACGGCACAAAGGTATCACGAGGTGTTGGAATGTTAAACTTGACAACTCAAAACCCATTCTTGTCCTTGAACAAGCAGAACGCGGAGCGAATGTTGTTCAACACGAAAGGTCGCGTTTGACTTTAAGTGTCAGTGCATGTTGATGAAAAAGTCGCTGTTGGCATCACGCGACGCAGTGGCGCGTGACTGCGGCGTTTCGCGACAGGGAACGAGCGTTGAAATGATTGCCTGAGTGCGATCACTGCAAACGAGCTATCTGCCTGAACGAATCAACTCGCGCGGCTGTAGAAAAACTGCGTACTGCGAACCCAGGGTCGGTTCGCTACTGCATAAGAGTCAAGCGTTAGTAGTAATGCTAGAAAAGGCACGAATCAGCGCGTTGCATTGTTTGGTGTCTTTCGGTTTCATTGATCGTCTGGAGAGAAGGGCATGCGCCGCCATTTTTTGCGAAGCGACCTTATATGTACAAAGGCAACGCACCCAGGAACAGTTTCCGAGTCTGACTGGACAAGTGGTTTCTTCAGCTTGGTTAAAGTTCGAGAAATTTCGATAGTGTGGGCAAATACGCTTCCAAAATTGCGAGCGATTAGTTACAAACGGAGCATGAGGAATGTTACTCTTTCGCCAGGAAAAATCAGCAGTGATACAAAAGATGCTTTTGCCGTGAAAAGACTTGAACGAACATCGATAGTGGCAACAGTGGACGTTTGATGCAGGGAGTGTGATCACGAACTACAGCGCGACGTTGAACAAATGACGTTTTGCGCGAATGTGTCCGTATATCACTCAATGAGGATATGCGTGTTTCTCCATCGGCAGCTTCTTTTCTTGCACCTACTTCACAAAACCAGCTCCGGCCAGTGATCTGCACTGACATCGTGTCAAGTTCCTTGCGCCTTGGACGCTTGACAGCCTGATGTGTTGTTGTTAAGACCAGTTGGCTGCACACAAGCCATTTCGTTTCAGGTTTCAATGCATTCTGTGTTTGCACGCAACACAGACCAACATACAGTTGGACAGAGGTTAGTAACAGAACGAAAAGTAGCGCAAAATGCGTCCAAATAACTGTTCGTCGATTGCACGCCTGACGTGCAATCCAACAGCCACAAACCCGGCCACAAACGTCATCGACAAGGAGATGATAACTATCGCTTCAGTGTGAGAACTGTAGCTTGCGATTGACGAGTCGATAAAGGCACGAAACACCGAAAAGGACTGCGGACTCGAACGTTCTGGAACCAATTTTGAACCGCCAATGCCGTTAGTGATTAAGCTCGAGGTTAATTCTTTCTGTTGAGAGAATGAAACTTACACGGCGCGCAAAGATTACACAATCGTGGCAACAGATAACGTCTGTAGCAGTTCTCCCGCGAACCACGGCACACAAAAAACGCGTTCTTTAAATCTGACAATCATTTCTACGTGAACCAGTATACAAGGTCACATGACATGCAGAACGAGATGTGATAGACGAGTCACGCGTCAGAAATGACATGCATCACGGGACAGCTTGGAAGAATCACAGCGTGGTGCAGACAGCTGTCGCACAATATAAGAAACACACAATGGTGTGATAACGGCAGCTGCAACGCATCTATCCAGGGTGTGATTTTCGAATTACTGGATGAAAATGGAATAACGGCGGCAATCGACACAAGGACCTCGGCTGGACAGAACCACAGTCATGTCAGAGGCTCACAAAACAGCGAGTGTAATCATGGAAGGAAAGCATTACAGGCGCCTGCAGGGAACAGTGATATGAGGGCGTTTGCGTTGTGAACATACTTAAAGCGTTCGCCTCATGACATTAACATCGGAACTGAACTTAAGCGTGAAAAACTTTTTCAGATTTTTCTTTTTGCCATGCTCTAAAAAAATTCCAATACTAATCAAAAGATCTTTCTACAGGCGTCCATGCTACACCTCACGGCCTTTGCAAGGCAAACCATCACAAGCACCACGACTTAAAACCAGCCCGCCAAATTAGCGTGTGTGCCGGTGATTAACTGCATTGTTACTGACTTGGAATCATACACTGTGGAGGGAGAGGGGCGTGAGTGGATAAATCATTCTTTGAAAGATGCAGGCAACCGAACCTGGCTGTTGCTGTAATAACACGCGCTCATGGAACAAACTGTCGACGTTGAACAAACCATTTCTCACAATATATATGTCTTACAGGACGGGCGTACAAATAAAGGGACAACACTGATCAAAACACAACGATCTACAGCTAGGAGAAGGACAACCAACTTACACCGCTGGGGCCGGAGATCTATGCAGGTTGGTCAGACAGTCCCAGACCAATCTATTGCAGTAGTGCTGGGGTTGTTTCTGCGGCTGCCGGAGGGCCAGGCCGTGCCTGGCTGCAGCCAAAGCGAATAACAAGGGCACCGAACAAGCTTGTAGCAGCGCGAGACTGCATGACCAACCTGTTACGAGCAGCAGCGGCGCTGGAAAAAAACAAGGCGCACGAATCAGTGTCAAGTTTCCTGATATTTTGTAGCTGAGGCGAATGCTCTCACTTCGGACAACGTGAGGAGCGAAACCTGATTAGAAAGACGAAGTAATGATGGGAAAAAAGATCATCGAATGATTGACTAGGGTAATAATAGCAATAATAATAATAATAATAATAATAATAACAATGTCAACGATTAAGGAGATATNATACAAGCGTTGGTTAAGTCAGCACTCGTGCTGCGGAACGCAGTCGCAAAAGAATCNCGTCTCGCTGCGCAGTGGGAAGAAGCATACATGAGGGGTGGAGGGCGCCGATCGTCAAGCGTCACTTGTTCATTTCGTCGCGGATCGCTGCAAGGAGACAAACGAATGTAAACAAGTCAAGCAAACAAGCGTGAGGTTCAAGCTTGGCCCTTTGGTTGCGAGACAAACGCGCTGACGCGGTTCATGACGCAACAGGTGATGCTGGTTAGTGGTGACCTCAGCAAGTGGCACAGCTGCATTCAACGTGTGCGAGTTTGAGTGATCGGGCAATTGGATCAGGTTTGCTTTGGAAGCTTTGGCAAAGCGCGTTGGGTTAACACCGAACACAAACATTTGAGGTCAAATCACCAACTCCGCCAGACGTGCCTTGACCATCTCGAATGCGCTACAGGGTAACACGGTGGGTTGGGACAAATTTAAAAAAGTTTAGACAGTTTGACGTTTCAAACCCCTGTCACGGGTCATGACATGCGTGCTGGAATAAATCAGTAGAGTTCGGAAGGAAAAACAGAAAACAACGTTAGCGAAGCGAAAACGCAAAACTGGGCAGCAAATACACCGCACACGTGGGTCATTCTGCGGCATGCATTGCTGCATGTGTCAGCTCACTGTTCAGGCGCCAATGCTCGCGCGTAGCGACAGGGATTTATCCATTTGATTAAATACGGGTGAGAGGAAAACACAGACAGCATTTGATCACAGTTTTTTAACCACAGCCTCGCGTTCACGTTATGATGAGCTGCACGTTCTAACCACATCACTACGTCGCTTACCCTGAATGATCTCCGCTTTGGTTTTCTGGATTTCGCTGCGCATTTCAGTGATAATTTCCTGCACGAACAAAGAAGCATATCGGTATAAAAATAGCCCATGTACACCTCGAACCGAGATATTCGACTTAATATCATGAAAAACAGTTTACCCGTACGTGCCACGTGTGCCAGTTTGTAAACGCATGCTTGTGGGTTAGTGACGCACCGTACCAACACAAGTAAGCGCACAACGATCAACCTATTATGAGTTCTGCAAATTTAACACTTGGAAGTCTTTTCGAATTGCGCACATTTTCAGCGGTTCAACTTCAAATATTGGACACACTTTGCAACTATACGGTGGTAAAACCCAGGATATGAATTAGTGCATGAAACAAGTGAACAGCTCAGGCCAGGCCAGGCCAGATACTCTTACTGGGAAACCACGGGCTGCTCCGTAAACACTTTTTACACAGCGCAGGTGAACTCTTGGACCTTATACTGCGTACTTGCCTTGCAGGTCACATTGAGCAGGTAAAACTCGAATAGGTACGGAAGAGGACACGGTAAAAAGAGATTGAGAAGTTTGAGACGTCTCAACCTTTTCTACAATTTAACGAACAGCAGAATAAGTTATTGCGCCAACGAGGTTTCAGTCAGCAGTCGACAGAAGTCAGTTTACCGGCTAATGTGGCCCAGAAACGCATAATGTATCTTTTGCGACAACAACCAGGGGATAGCCGGACACTTGAACTTTGCCTAGATCGCTACGAAAACATGTGCGATGTTGACTGTCATGCGTTTTAAGCTGCTGTATTAGTTTCATTTTCGGTGTTGTTTCCTGGTTCTGTAGGTGTTGTGCAAATATAACTGCTAACAAATGCCGCACAGAGGGAAGTGACGTGCGACGCAGCGGGAACGCGTTAAGGAACCACTTCCATCCAACAACGTTTAGCAGAAAATGAAAAAAAAAAGACTGGGACAAGACTGCTAACGTTAAATTATAGCTGATTCACATGGTTATAGAGTAGTTACCAGGGCAACCAACTTTTTGACCTAAAACCTTATAATTTTTACTTTATAATTTACAAATTTCGACTTTATTCAGTTGAAAATGCGGAATACAAAGCATATTCATATGCACTACAGTATTAGAAAACAAACCGTTAGGTTTAGTTTATCTGCAAAATCTGGTATAGCATGTTTTAAAAATGTCTGGCTACTTTCAGTTTCATGAAATGAACCTCGCTGATGCTTTGCTCTACGACGATGTGCTTCCACCATAAACCTTTTGTCACTTCACTAGCTAAACAGTCACACACTTTGCAGAAAAATTCACCCTTAGGTGTTGAGGTAAACTCAGAAGCATATTCATGCACTATACTTCGAACTTTTGAAGAATTGGGTTGTTTGATATGTTGATAAGTACATTAATAACTACAGTAGAGTCAAATCTGAGACTACCATAAGTTAAAACACAATATATGCATAATGGATTGAGCATTTGCCCAACCAAGTACTGAAGACCACGTTTCTGGCATTGCCATATCTAGTCTATTCAATCGACCAGTTGTGGACTAAGCAACATTATTATGTCAAAAGTCGCAACAAACCCATTACATTTCAGAATTGCTACTCAACTTGCAAAAACATATCAAAATATGCTGTTGTTACAAAACTTTATTAAAGTATCGATAACGAGAAAAAACTCTGCTGCAAGAAAATTTTGACCTAACGATAAATTTTGACCTAATCATAAATTTTGAATTTTTTTTACCTAATAACTTTCGAGTGGCTCATGATATCAGCGCGAAATTTGGTTTGTGGACGTTTCATAAACTTTTCAAAAGGCAGAAAAAAATTGACTTCATTGACTTTGGTTGCCCTAGTAGTTACTTTTTAACCGGTGACAACATTAAAGGCCACCTAGGAATGTCATTGTCAGCTTAATTGCTATTTCGAAACAGTACTAAAGGATTTAACAAAACTTGGGGCAGTCGGAAGCATTAAACTTTTGCTCGTAAACATTTGCCAACAGCCCAAAACTAAAACAACGAATTTAAATACTGTCTAAACCGGTCAACGTGGTCAAAGTGAAACATCGGTGGTCCACAGAGAGTTCCAGGACTAAGATTGAACAAGCCCTTGATTTCACTGACTTACGTGCAATACAATTACAACTAGTTTTTCATGAGGTGTCAGCATAGCAAATTGGTCCATAGGAAACTTTTTTCTTAAAAAATGGTCCACGGGCCAAAAAACGTTGAGAATAATGAGAACCACTGGTCTAGGCCCATGGGAGCTTTCACGCTCTATGCGAAACGAGGCGATATTGAGCGTCACGCGCAACTCAATTTGTTTGAACACCGACCAACACTAACAGAGCGAAATTTACAATATCCTGAAGGGAAAAACACGATTTTTTTTTTTTGCAAAACATTTACTCGATACACCCGTTGTCCGCACGGAAACAATAAAATACGACTCCAACTTGCGGTTTTTACAGAACACACGCAACTGTGCACGCTCAGTCATTTCACCGACAGTCTCCGCAGCGCAGTCGATCTTTTCCGTGTATGACTTCCAAGATGACCTCACCGCGGACACACACAAAGCTGGCGCGTATGCCAACGTTTCCGTTTCGGTTTTCAATAGATGCAGCGGCGTTGCTCGCGCCAGCTTCCCGTCAATCTGCTTTTTGTGTGTGACCGTCCAGAATGGATAATTCTAAAGCGTGAACCACTGCAGAAGGAGCTGCAAACGCTTTGCGCTATCTTCCAGTTGGATTGCTTTTTGGCGTCACAAATGTAATGCACTGTCAGTGCGTCCGCAAAAATATTGTACAGGGGTCTGTAGGTGGAAGAAGAGAACGTGGCAACTGCTTGGATCGGCAGAGCTTTGAAAAGCAGATAAGCAATCCGCGCTAATGTTGGGTCACTTCGGGTTTGTCTCAGCTTCACTGTGAGGAATTTCCAGGGTCAAGCCATTTAAGTCCAAGTTCTGGGATCACGTGGGCATTGAAAAATAATCATAACAGCATACGTAATTAAATTGCTTGCGTAAGATTTTGTCAAAGACGCTATTACAGAAGTTGCTTTTGATCAACGCAAAAGCTTTCACTATATAGTCATGACGCATCCATCACAAGAGATTGAAAATCTCAAATCTAGCGCCAATAATTCCCCCATGCATTTATTCAATTTTATTAGCTCTTCACTAATTTTTATTCAAAATCGACGGTACACAAACCACTCAGCCCGCATCAACCAGGCTACATTTCTGCAATACAGCAGTGCACATTAGGATGCGCTGCGACAAGCTGCTTGTTGGCGTTTCCGGCTCAATCGCCAGCGTTTCTTCGATCGAACAGTCACGCTCCAGATTAGGTGAGCGCCGGTGCGCTGCCAGTTAATCGGGCTTTGTTTTGAAGGAGCTTTTTACGCATATGTGGTAGAACGACGACAGAAAATTTTGAGTGCAACGGTGAGTTTGTGCAATGATACGTTCATCGAGAACTGACATCTTATTTTATTCGGACAAGACGGTGGTAGCGTTTGAAGGGGGGCATTTTCGAGCGAAATCGTGGTTTCACGTGCAACTCGACGATATGGTTTCAACAGACATGCGTAAGAAACTCTGCTGATAAGCGCCGAACATTGAGGCAGAAGCGTTTTACAAACTGGTTTAAAAAACTCTTACGGTTTTTACGGCAAAAGTTACACCCAAAATATCGTTTTGTGACGTTGTTTAAGCTTCCCTTGTGTCGTAAACAGGACTGTTGCTGGGGTCAAAGCCTAGTATCAACTGAAATTTGACGGATTCTGCTGATCTTGCCGTGTTTATTGAGGAAGCACGTCACCCGTGTCAACATTCGCTCCACCAACAAGCTATGACTGACCCATCATGCGGCAAAGGATATTATACAGTGTGCCCGAAAAACTGTTTTTTTTTTGGCGTGAAATCGATCGGCACTGGCGCGTCTAAGGATGGGGTTGTCAACGAATTGCATTCCACCTGATTTCGGTAAAATGAAAAACAGTAAGATCGGCTGCTCTAAAACATATCAACAAGAAGTGAGTTGCAGTGTGCTTGCATAAAACCAAACACGGGTAATCAGATTATGTTGCAGTGAGGGTAAACGATGCTGTTCAGTTTTGAATGGTATTGCCATTCTTACAAAAAGCGCGTATTTGTCACATCCTTACCACTGGAAAGACCCAAGCAAAGCGTGGCCGCCATGCGCGACTTTCAAACGCAAGGAATGCAAACGTTTGAAGAGCTGCGACTGCGTATGCAAATCTTTGTGGCTGCGACAAACGCATAGGTTTTAAATATTACATATCCGAAAGCAACTGGCTTTCGCACCAGAACGATTTGGGGACGGTTCATCATTACCGGCGATCGCAACATGGTTTGCTTTGCCGGAAGCTCCAAAAGTACCATTGAATTTGCTTTAGACCTTGCTCGCTAAAGATACAGTAGCACAAGGAAGGGTTGTTAAATCTGTGCACAGTGCAGTTGCCAATCGAAAAACACGAACCTGTTTCATTTGTTCCATTTCAGATCCAGTTGGTGCGCCACCAGACTTGCGACTGCAACGGAAGCAAAGCATTACAAAGAAAACACTGATAAACGAGGCGAGCAAATCACCAGAGCAGCTAAAACGAGGTATTGCCGGATAGCGACCGGCGTATTGATAAAAGTCAACTTGAGTGCACGCCGCTCTCTAAACGCACTGCCTGGCGTAAAACAACTGCGCACAGACAGCTTAACCGGCGTTTACACAAGTCCGTTCTAACAGTCGCGTTCACCAACACTGAAAGATACAATCCCCTCGATTGCGACGCTTCACAAGGTTGGAATCTGAACAAACTCTGATCCTGATCGCGCATGCAAGTTCTAGCTCAAGCAACAGGAGAAGGTTGTGTTTAGCAACAATCACTGGCGTTACTTTCCGATACGAATGAAAAATAAGTGAACATAAAAACAACCTTTCAATCATCCACAGATTGCAGCTCAAGATTTGCAAATAGTGTTAATTGGACGTCCTTTTCATAAAGGAGCAGCAACCTGTTGTCGTGCAGCAGCCTCAGTTAAGTATTCACCGTTGCTTTCGCTCCAGCCGTTAATAATAAGCAAGGTGAAAAATCAAGGCGCTCAAGTACTTTATAGCGCTCATCATCGTCACCGCGGCGAAAAAAGCAAGGATGTGCCATCACCAGTCATGGAACACGACACTACAACCAGCAACTGTGCGAACCGCAACATCATGTCATCCTCACAAAAAAAAACAGAGTCAGGATCGCAAGCGCATGATCAGTACAAATCAAAACGACAACACGAATGCGTAGCTTACTACCATCTACAAATTCAAGGGAGGTTTGACTGTCATTTTGAACTGTTCGCAACTCGACACTGATTCCATGCACAGCGTTAGTAGAGGAGTTGAAACAGCTCTAATGCAGAGTCGTTACACTCCAAGAAAAAAAAAGCTTTCAAAAATTAAGAAGCCTGTGAATCAAGGCACAAGATGCATTTTCGGTCAGTTGAAACAAGGATTTGGAAATTTTTAGATAGTCACAGCAAAGACACAGGCCTGAGATTCACCGCTTTGAAATCCACCCATTTACTTACTGCCCAAGAGAAGGTCTTCTGGGATTGGTGGCTGATGTATCCGTGAAACTAGGTTGCCTGCCACATTCACGTATTGCACGCTGATACTTATGTTGAATCGTGTTTAGTTTGAACGAAATGATTGCTACACAAAACGTTTTTAAAGATCCTGGAACGAACGTGATGACAGCCATCACTGCCCGACTTATATTCCACGGTGCTGAGGTATTTTTTTTCGGCGTGAAATCGAAACCACTACGGAAATGAAGTCAAACGTGGGCTGAGTAAGCTGTAGAACGATTGCAAGGAAATACCTGGAATTAGGAGCATTGTTCGTGCTGTTGCTTTTCTGCCACGGCTTCTTGTTTTCCGTAGAAGCTGCGACACACGAGCAGCAAGTTACGAGCCGGTTAACAAGCTCTCACACTCGCGCTAGGCAGACATATCTTCGCCCCTCAATACTCGCGTGGCAAATGTACGCGTTTTACAGCAAAGTTTGTAATTGTTGACAATTATCAAGGCAGGAAACATTCAAAAGGATCTAAATGCAAACAATATAACAGTGGAGCGTTGTTGCTTCATTCGAACCCAGCCGACTGAGTAGTTTTGTGGGAGTTCATTTAAAAAACCACGAAGTGCAATTTTCAACAGCACTGTTTCTGCACGTACGGTAGTGCGATGTGCTACGGTCGCACTGGATAAATCAAAAAAATACTTATATTCAGTGGGTCAACACAACGCGTCGGTATGAATGGCACATGAGCAGTCAGAAACGAGTGATGGAAAAATTTCTAAGGCTCAACGTCAGTAACGATTTCACGCTACCACCTCTCAATGGTACTGAGTGACACAAGGCACACGTACGACCACACTCAATCTGGTGAAAAAAAAAACTCACGGGCAGTTGACGGTTTCGACGCGGGAGTGATGCTGCTGGCAGGCTTGGGTACAACGCCGCCACCACCGCCGCCGCCGCCGCCTGATTCCTGCCAATTGAAAACCAGCAAATTTAGGGGTACTGCCTACTTACAACATACCGCTCATTTGTACAACCTGGCAAAAAATGGTCATGTTCATCTTTATTTCAAACGAATACAGGATCCTAGCGATGATTCCGCCAAGTAAAATATGGCAGTCAAAGTTTATGGTGCATTTGACGTGCCAAGTGGTTGGAGAGATTTTTGGAATTGTAGTGGAGAGTGAAGTTTCGGTCACATTTGAACATGAGACACAAGTTTGCCACAAAAACAGAGGGGAGGAGTAAACAAAGCTAGCTTCCGCACAAGGTCGCTACTCGCAAGTCGCAGTTGAGGACGACTTATATTTTCAGTGACGGCTGCGCATCCGAACCTGAACACACTAGAAATTAGCGTTAGTCATGTTTATCAATCTGAGGCCTTCGAAAACGTTTGCTGTAATGCGAGAAATAACTTCAAGCAAGTTTTCTGTGCAGCGACCACAAAGACCTAATCAAGGCGGTGAGAAATGCGAAACTGCGGTGCAACCTTGCCAAGGCCCACTTGGCGCAGACCTCTTCAACACACCCGATGCCGCATGCCGCGCCTACACATGAATCGAATGAACAACTTACGCCGTTTTCTTGTTTCGCTCTGCGACGCCTGAAAACAATAAATAGTGTAAAACACGTGGCCAAAGCAAGAAAACAACATCGCGCAATCGCACTCAGCGTTGTTGCATCACAATATAACTTTACATTGTTAACCTTGGGACCGTTTGGTTCTCTTTATGCGACCACTGACGTAACATAAGCCAGGTTATGATGCATTTATGGGCGAGATACGAACAGCAATAGGATTAGACAGCTTCATGCTACTGTTGCGATCGGAAAGCCCGAGCGGCAAGTGCGCAAAGCATCACACTGTGGCAGCAAGCAACAATAGAGATCACCCGACGAGATCACTCTATTATTGTTTGTCCGCGCCACATATATATGGGTGTTGTTCTTCGCGCACGTAACGTTCGTGGTGAATCGCACATTAAACGCAACGCCAACGGAGAGGTTGCAACTTGCAACATTAAAAATCCATTCGAACGTTTGTGTGTGCGTATGAGTTTAATGAAGTTAAACTAACATTAAATAATCCTTACTGCATTCTTTTCTGTAGTTCTGCCATCATATCCATTCCTCCTCCACCGCCGCCGCCGCTTCCACCTCCTCCTCCACCACCACCTCCACTTGGTGGTGCAGATGAGCTTTCGTCTGGTGCCTGGAAATGAAGGCCAAAGCAGAAGCAGTCAAATGACTGACACGATGTTGAGTGTAGACGCTCTCACATCCTCTAACAAATTCAGGACGCCCTTTGTTGAACCAACGAGGATCAACGCAGCACAAATATTGGCAGCGTGCAGGAGACGACTACACTTGCCATCTTCCAGGAAGTGAGCATTTTCATAACGCTACGCAAGACCATTTAAAAAACATTTTGCATGAAACCACAGGGTTCAGTCAAATTAACCAGCAACACGACGCCTATTGATATACTACATACATACTGCAAAGAATTGCCTAGGGGCCTCGTCTTGCCTTCCGTGTTTTCCCGGCGATCATCAGGCTACACAAAATGTCGCAGTACGATACGCTAGAAACCAAGGGCATACGCAAGGGGGGGGGTTTGGGGTTAAACCCCCCCTTGAGATCCATATTTTCCAAAAACTTCATTACTTGCGCAAAGGAGATTACTTGTTTGTGCATACTTTTTGCTTGTTAATTTGTCGACTTAATGCAAATACCACGGAATGAATTATGCAAATTTCAAGAAACATTGTAAATGGCCCAAACAGTCATAATTAGATTTCGGGGGAATCTGCGTTATGGTCTGCATCCAGAAACCACCTCACCACTTCTTGCAGACACTTCGTCCACTACGCATGTTTAAGATTGTGCTCCGCGATAGCTCAATTTATCCGAAACAATTGCCTTTATTTTGTCTGCTAAGGCTAATCAGCGCAAGCGCTGGCCGCATTGGCTACATTACCAATTTCTGTAGCATGATGCAGTTGTTGCACGAGCTCAAAAACCGCAG
>JGI24158J21664_10004252_pt1 | contig 18359 bp, 12 predicted proteins | sample Ectturendosymbi3_FD_21664 | JGI IMG/M metagenome (IMG submission 21664)
GATTTAAAACATGAAATAACTTTGGCAAAGAATTTGCTTCAGAAGGAGTCAAAGCTACCTATATGGCCCGAACAAGCTTTTTGCATTTATAGCTAGTTACAAAGTTGCGTTTGATTGTTGCAGGTAACTGTAACTCTTCCCATCCAATGTTCCCTCTAAGCCGCGCGGTTGCGCGGCCGCGCAGCTGGCCTAGAACCCCCGCGCAATACTTTGGTTCTGCCGCGCACTGCATAAGTGTTGACAAGTGCTTTCAATCGGAAGCAAGACCCACCTTTGAGATTTGAGCTCACACGGCCTTCCATTCCGCGCTCACTAAGCAAGCTCTTAGAGGGAACGTTGGCCCTGCGTGTCTTACGTGCTTGTGGGAATGCCAGGTTGTCGAAACGCCACAAGACGCGCTGGTATTTGAAGTTTATCGTTGAGCGCGTTAAGCGTAACGGCACACGCGTTGCGAAGATTGTCGCTAGATTGTGCGTTTATGGTGTTCTTGTTGCTACAGTCAACATTAACCCAAACGTTTTTAGAGTGCTCCAAAATTTTACGTATAGCCAAAGTCCTGAAACTACATTGAATTACCTATGTTTTTTTTTCCAAATGACTTACATCCAATCTGTTTGCATCATTCCGAATTTTCCCATTTTAATCATAAGGTCAGCGCGGATGATTACAATTGAATTGTCGGATTTGCGTCACCTAAATATTGTCTCGCAGAAAGGTAGCTGTTTCAAGACCGTCCAACCTAATTTCATTTCGTTTGGTATGTATTTGCATTTCGGTTTCTGACAGGAATTTCTAAAACGTCCTAGTTCTCCTAGACTTTTCATATCTTTCAGAGAGATGTTAACTTGGCCATTGTCAGAGCTTAAAACCGATGTACAGCTGAATGGCGACATTCCTCGTAGCAAAAATGCGATCTGAAATTGAAATTTTTATTTTAACTGGAGTCGGTTACTTTGACATGGCACAGCTGGGCAAAAAAGTTGCTGCTTGAATTTTTTCCAAATCTATCCCAGCGCATATATGAAAACCGCTTCGTGACAAATCACAGTAGGCATCTACGAAAGAAGCGGAATCAAAAATGCAAAATCTCAGTAAAATACTAATCGTTGGGATTCATGCAGAAAATATCCATTCGAGCAGTTATTGTCGGCACCGAAAGATTAGCAATTTAATGCACCTTGGAATATCACATCAATATTACAGGTTCATTAAAGCTTGTTTGGTCGAAAATAAGCTTTTGCGCTATGTTTGCAGGTGAAAAGCATGACACGAAACTATTATCAGTTTCCTTTTTTTCCTATGATCTCCTTTTACATATATCATAGAAGCTTATTTGGCAAATACGAGGGTGGTCCGAACAACCAAAACGCAGTGTTACGAAGTTTAAATACCTGATGAATGCAGCCCTGAGTCACCCTGAAAAACATCTTTGCAAGTAACCAGTCGTATTCGGTGTCGGCCGGGGTGAAAATCGACGTCTTGTCACTTGGAACCAATTGTATGGCAATGGGTACAAATTCTCCACACGAAGTCGAATGAAACAAGCCAAGACAATTAGGGGCAACAAACTCGTGAGTTGTGAATGGGATGGTGTTTCTCTTGACTGGCCCTAGGTAGGTGTAATCGACCATGTAAATTTTTCCTGCCTGGAAATATAGCGGATATAGTTAACATAAAAGGGCAAGAAAGACACATTAGTCACTAAAATAGCTCGTGTAGCAAATTATCTTCAATGCACTGCTAAATATCTTACTTTTTGCCACCCGTCATTATGAATACTTTAAGCTAAAATCGTGCAGCGCTTGTTACACAAGAAGAAAACTCGATTTAGATTATAACATAAGTTTTTATATGATTTCTATAAGCACGCTCTTCTCAAAATACACAATTACAGCAATATACAAAAAGAAAAAAACAGATGTCTTGATGAATAACAAAGCACAGCATCAAATGCTGTAAGGAGATGCTATCTTATCTTAAAACAGTGTTTCCTGAAGTATTGCCTCAATACCCCAGGGAGTATTGAGATTAGATGTTGGGGGTATTCAACAATGTTAATACTCAATCATTACATTCGTTCCAGCAACAATGTACCCACATGAATACGATTGGTGCTGATGAATGTGATGCAGCCTTTGCACTGAACTTTCTCCTCACTGCCCTGGTGAAGATTTCTTTACCAGTTCTCTTTTATTTTTTAGAATGTTTCTGTTATCAAACTTTTGAAAAGTGGTACCCAAATTGACGAAAATTTGTCTTATATGTATTGATATTGAGACGTTCAAACATTAAAGACCACTCTCTTAAAGCCTTCTTCAAGAAGTACTGCTTAATAGCAAGAATAACATGCAATTCTGTCCCACACAAATCAATTTCTAGCAATTGTGTCCAAATCGTTAGCAAACAGTCTGAACTAAGTCATTGTAAGTCAGTCGGAAGTTGTCAGGTCGCAAGTGATAAAGAAAGCAGGATCAAATCTGCATTTTGGCACACAAGCAGAATGCAAGGTAGCGTTTAGAGTAGCTGAAGCAGTAGGAGGAACATCAGCAGCTAGTGTAATTGTCACCGCAAGATGTCCAACGTTTATTAAAAGTTGTAATTATTATCAAAAGTTTATCAATTTAAATTTTCGCCAATTGTATCTTTGTGTACCAGCGTTGGGCCTTTCAACTCGGTGATAGCATGACGCCGAGAAAAAAGATACTTCAAAATGTTCATCCGCAAAAGTTACTTTCTGTTGATTCACCTTCATTTCTGCTTCGAGGGTTGTTCCACAAGGTAGAGACTTCACTACATCCGCTGCAGTGATATTGCAGTTTGATGGCAATGCACTACATCGCTGGATAGCCATGGGTGATACTCCTGACAAGATTTGTCGACCCATTTCTGCATCGGTTTTCCAGCTGTAAAAATAAATTGCATGTGCAATTGTGGATCACGAGCAAGCTTTCAAAAACAATCCTACTTGTTAACATTGTTGTCTGAATTGACAAAGTCATTATTGAAAAAATTTAAATGCATAAAGTAGCGTTATTACTCTCATCCGCTTTGCTAACGGAGTGATTTTCTTAGTTCGTGTCCTTAAATTCAACAATTTGTTTTTAAAGAATTGTGAATAATTGAAAAGAACAAGATTCTTCTATTAAACACAGTAGGCTATTACATTTGTAGGTTCGGAAAGTGAACAAAATAACCCGTTTTCATATTATTTTACTATCACCAAGTGCATTGTTGCTTTTGATGCAACAACAAATACAGGAGCTGCCAGCTAGACAAGATGAGGCAAATTGTTTGCATAGTGTGTTGTCAGATAAAACTGTGTTATTGTTAAATGAAACAATGTAGTTTGCCTGTTTTGCAGGAACTTACTCTTTCATAAATGGGGGATCGCTGAAACCAGTTCCGTGGTACAACTTGCTGTAATCATGCAGGGTTTTTAATTCCCCAGTGGATCCTTTGAACAAATGACATACACATTTAAAGAAAATATTCATATCTTTTACTTGTAATGTTATGTATTTCCCAGTGGACTCAAGTTTACCGAACAATTAGTAATTTGTCAACAACAATATCATAAAATTTGTGTATTGCATCTCATTTCAACACAAAAAGAGATATTGCTGATGCATTTATGCAAAAATACAAATTCTTCATCGTTTTTTTTCTGAAAAATAAACGGAACATGGTACATTCCTCCAGTTAAACTTACCCTTGAACAAGTTCAATCCAGTGTTAATGCCAGCACCCAGACCAACATTCAACACTCTTTCTGTCTGACCCAATGTAAGATGAAAAAGATCTGGAAGCGGTTTTGTGAAACTAACTTTCAAATAACGATTAATTCCCCATCCAAGCTCACTTTCGGATGTTGGTTTTGGGTTCCAGTCGTAAGTTTCATGAGCTCGCTTTATAACATTCGCCCTCATATCTTTCAAACATTGCAAAGAGACGTGCTGGGGTAGTGTTGCTGCAAAGAGAGGATGAAAACGTTTGGAGATGAAAAACTACTTATCGGTTATGTTAATGAACACAATCATCAGAGTTGCTAAATACTAACTTAACCCTTTAACGCTTGCGCCGGTCACTGTGATGACCGGTACATTTTTGGCCATACCTTGCCAGCCGCTTGAGCTAGAGAGTTGTTTAAACCCTCGGATTCGGGAAGGCTTGTTCTTCCGACAAAAAACATTTTTAGGTTTTGCGTTTGGGATTATCTGTGGGTGGCATCACAAGTGGGGTAGTTTTCGCATTTTAGGCCGATTTACCTGACTCGGGGCGCCAACCCAACGAGAAATTTTATGGCTCATGCTTGTCTTGGAAATTAGGCTAAACTCCGCGTCTTAAGAGCCCCTGATTGGCCCTTAAGCATATCTGGAGCCAAATTTATGGCTCAAAAACCCAATTTTCCACAAACATATAAACTTTCCACAAAAGGTATGATTTGTCCTATCAGGGAAAATTTTGGCCAGCCATATCTCGCCTGGTGATTGAGCTAGAGAGCTGTTCAAACCCTGTAAAGACTCGGAAAGTCTTGTAGTTTGGAAAAAAAATTAAAATTTGGGTTTAGGGTTATTGGTCGATGACGTCATGATTGGGGCAGGTTTTGCCGTTGTTTTGATGACGTCATCAGTTGATCGAATGAGTCGATTAGTGGCTGAAAGTTTTATTGGAAAGTAGGCTTTTATACCAGTCTTCAGAGTCCTTGATCGACTTTCTAGCGTTTGTGGTTCAAACGTTGTGGAAAAAAAATCCAAAGATTTCAGGAATTCGCTAAAGAATTTGCGGGGATTCCCTAATTAATTTGCGGTATTTCGGCTATACTTATGGAACCAGAGACGCTAGAATATCCATCAAACCCTCTCAAGACTTGTATTATGGCCTAGAATAAAATAAAATTTGAGCTACGAAATAGGCTCGTTTGGTCGGATCTCAGGGGTTTGCGTCATCCAAATGTAAACACAATATGCATGAACATACTCCCATCATGTAAACATCAACGAAAAAAACGACATATAAAACTAAAATATGTTTTTTTTTGCAAATTAGAAGACTTTCTCATTTTCAGAGGGTTTGTAAAAATTTCTAGCTCAATCTGCTGGCGAGTTATGGCCATGGGTCAAAAATACCCACGGTTACCCTTGGTGGAATTTAACTGTTTACCAATTTTTAGTTTTTGAGCCATAATGTTTGCTCCAGATCTTCTAGAAATCCAATCAAGTGCTGTAAAGACTCGGATAATAGCCGAGTTTCCAAAAAAACTTGAGTCAAAAAATGGCTCGTTGGGTTGGCGATTAAGGCCAGGCAAACTCAGCCAAAAAAACGCAACCTCCCACTTATTACCTCGCGCACAAAGAACCCCAAACCAAAATCAAATTTTTTTTTACTCGGAACTAGAAGATTTCCCGATCTGAAGTGTGTTTGAACAGCTCTCTAGCTCTAACGGCTGGCGAGTTATGGCGAAAAATGTACGGGCCATCGTACTGGCCAGCGCGGACGTTAAAGTATCTCAAACTGAAATTGCAAATTACTGAGGCAAAACGCACAGAAGATCAATAATTTTGTAAGTATCGTCCACAATTGAGAAACCTGAGACTACAGTGACAGTAGCATCAAAATACTTTTTTCAAACTTGGTAATATTTAACAAAATTTTAAGAGGGCATTGTGCCTATCTTGATGGAATATTACAAATAACCCTGCTTATCACACCTTGTCGTATTTTTCTTATCCATACCAGTAATGTCAGAAATAGTGAGTTTATTTTTAATCCGCAGTAACAGAGAACACACTGTCGTTCGCAATGTTGCTGTTATGTCTAGTGTGAGGCTATTCAGTAGCGTTTAGAGGCAAAAAGCGAGAATACTTGCAGTCACACCCATGAGCAACAACAGGCCTCAGGGTGGCACAGCGATGGAATATTCAAAGCTGACAATTCTAAGCTTCTGCATCGGATAGTCCCCAAAAGAAACGCTTTCAAATAGCCTGAACAAGTTGCTTATCCAATGTGCTGTAATCAACTTATCTGGGATCCGTGAAGCAAGAGACCTTTCGATTGAAAAACAAATACGAATATACTTTGTGCTTTCATTGCAAAGATTTACTAAATGATTGACAATTGTTTTCATCTTTCACTGTCACAAAAAGACACATATCTGAGATAATATTTTTTAATCATTCATTCATTTTTACTGTAAATCCGCTTATCCTGCGGATAGGTTGCGGGACCAACAGTCCCAGCAGGACTCGAAATACTTCACAGTTTTCAGTAATATCTGGTTGTTTTTCTTCACAGAAAACGGGACCGACCGAGCTGAAAGATGTTATCACGTCACCTTGTCATTGGTCGACCTCTGGGCGGGATTCCTGTTGATCAAGCCAGCAGACCTTGCCTCGCCAATCCGTCGCTGGACATTTTGATCACACAACCGAACTATCGTAGCGGAGATCTCGCTATACGGAGAAGTGGCTGAATATTCATGATTTTAAGAATTTCACAGCTGCACTCTTTATCGCAAATTGTCAAGCTGTAAACTCTCTGCAAAAATCCAATCTCTTCTGCTTATAATTACGTAAGTACTCTCTTAGTCATCACCCAAGATTCATGACCATATGTGATAATCGGAACAAATACCGTTTCAAAAACTGATAGCTTTGTGGTGCTGCAAATCTCCTGTTTTGTGATCACAGAGAGATAAATCTCACGCAGAAATGCGTTTGCTTTACCAGTCTGTGCATCAATTTCCTTATTCGTCCTGACATTTGTGAATACCACCCGAAGGTACTTGAACTTTTCGAACTGGGACAGTGTATTGCCGCTTACATGCAGCGCGACCCGCCGTGGATTTCTTGAGAGACAGAAGTCGTCGGTATTTTTAGTGCTGATTTTTAAAACTATCAAGTGAATGTTGAAGACCCTGTTCAGATGATGCAAAGCAGCACCAAATCGTCCTCAAAAAGCAAACGTTTCCTGAAGCTTCCAATAGTGACACCACGTTTGACTCGGCTGTGCCTGTCTATCCAATTCATTAAGACCCGTGACAGTTTTTGCTTTGAAAATATGAGATTTTTTTCCTTCTTACTGGTAATTGGCAAACACCTTATCAAATATTTTTCGAACATTTGAAAATTCATCCAACGTGTTCATGAAAAAGCATTTCTTCAAAAAGTTTTACGCACAGCTTTGTCATTACTGAGTACCCTTATTAAAATGCTCTTGGAGATGAAATATATTTGCACTGGATAAATTGCCTCTGCTGGTTCGGTTTCGAACTTGTATCCTATTTGCGGAAATCAATATTGTATTGTTGGTCAACATCAGAATGATCACAAGTTATATGAAAATTGAACAAACACAATGCTGCAGCGCCAGAAAGCGCATTTTGCAAACACGACTTATTTTTCTTGACAATCGATGGGTTTCGTACATTCTACAGTACAATAAAGAACTGTTCAGTGAAAGCGTAATCAGTTGCAGAGTTCGGGAAGGAATTCGTTTGTATTGATGAATACTGCAAATAATTCACCGTTTCGTTTTCACAGTTTTTTAAGGATTTCATAATCGTCATGACTTTACAGTTGCATAGGCGCTGACCCAGCGTACATCCCCATTAAATATCGTCGCAAGACAAATAAAGTTCAAGATGTCTGATTTGGTTGTTTAAAAACATACCTTTGCCAACCGCAAAAGAGGATTTTGTTTTTGTGATCCAATCGAACACTGGACAAGAATATGTCACCCCTTGGTATTCTACATAAACCATTGAGCACATCCAGTTTGCATCCATCAGTCCCAAAATGCCCAGTGGGTTGAGCACAATCAAGCCTATCAAGAACATACTGAGTTGTTAGATTGTATGAGTTTTTCAGTGTAAAATATATTGCCAATTGCAAAGCAGACAACCTTTTTAATTTACTTTTAATCACGAACTATTGGATACAGAAACCTTATAATCACTTAACATAAGCGATAGAAATTTCCCAGTTGGTAAGAATGCATAAACGAAATACAATGACAAGGACAAAATGTCAGAACATCAACGCAAACACAACAGAATGAAGCAAAATTGTGGTGGAAACTTTTCTCCTAAATATGCTGTTTTGGTGTTGCTGTTTCTAATGCGATATTGCAAGATTTTCAGTGTTGTCCTGTAGGAGAGGGCGACTGGCTTTGAAAATTTTTCTCTCATTTTTCAAAATGCAACCGCGTTCTTTGGTGATAATTTTGAAAGCGTGTGAATATTCCTTTTGAAGGTTCGCGTTTGAGATCAAAATTAAAAATGCTGTGTGCCACTGCGTTTTTCGAAAATTTGCTTTATTGTCTCAATTGTTCTCTGAACAAATTAAACCGCGAAAATTTATTGCCCCAGCTGCAGCTTTCATAAGCAACATATAAATCATAACTTTCGTCCATTCTACTTCATTGGAGGTTCCCAGAACAGAAAAAATGTTACGACGTAAACGGTTATGTCATGTTGCTAAACTTCCAGTCAACCAACATGCCTACCTCTTGGAGCAAGCCCGATTTTTATCACATTTCGAGTTCAACACGGCCAAGGTTTGCAAAAAATGTCCTGAGAAAGTTATCTTGGAGAAGGTTGGCGTTACCAAAAACAAAAATATCATTTGCGAAAAAATAAAAGATTTGCTTCCTGGATTTCCACCTCTCACTAACATAGACATCATGATTCATTTTCGTAATTTCGATAATCTTAACTGAAATAGTACTCATTCATTTACAATAATTATAGTTAGCATTTATTTCCAACCATTAGCATTAAATCGAAACTCCTCCAGTTGTAATTTTTCTCAAGCCTTTTGCACCAACTTATCATTTACAAACGATCCGAAATAACCACCCACGAAAATGCAGAATGGTCGGAACTCCTATTCCAGATCCACCGTGTTTGACTGTATAAGTCTCTGTGTCCCCAGCTTCAAAATCGTTGCGAAACAAATAGTCCATTGTGTGCCATCCAGTTTTCTTCCCTGTTTCTCCGGTGATCTTCACTTGCACCATGTCGTTCGTTCCAGCTCCAGTGAAGCGCTTGCTTGTCTGAATAGAACAAAATATAAAATTGTACGCAGCTGTGCGTATTTATTGCAGGGAGTTCTTGTAAATATGAATGCAATACATACTTAAAGCAATGTTTTGTTTTTGCACATCAAAAGGGCTTATGATTATTCAAAAACATCTGAATTAAATAACGTCCATGGAAAACGTGCAGCTAACGCAGCATAGCCGAGAACAAATGTAAATATTGATAATGACTTCAATCCAAAATGTATGGCATTGACGAACTTACGTATTGAAACTTCGTGTTTCAAATTTACTGTAACATAATGTTTTGAAATTACAATTCAACATCAACCAAAACAGGTAGTGATTGAGAAGATTTGTTTACGTAAGGTTTTCTAGGACTTGGCTGTTGCACTATCGCAGAGNAACANCAGACAAAGAACTACGTTCCTTGAAAAGCAAAAAATTTAATTGTTGAAATTAAAAATTAAATTTTCTAAACATTGGGGTATAACAAAANAATGTTTTTTTATCGTAGGTCTCTTTCAATATTTTCTGAGTTCATTTATCTAGTTTGCGCAATTCCAATGATCTTATATTTCTGCACTTAATACTTTCCTGAAAATTATGAGAAAATTCGTAACGTCAAGCCCTTGTAGGCTCATACAAAAACGCGCATGATATCGAACAGTTTAGTGCTGTAAGCTGTTGCCAAGAAAGTTTTATTATCTAGTTGCTTTTTATTATTTGCATCGAAAATGCTGCACTTCAGGGAATTCACCCCTGAGCAAACCTCAGAAAAATAAGAAATGCATAATGCCGGCGAACGACTTGTTTGTGAAAATGAAACATGAAAAAGCACGGTGAATGATGTCTAGTATTTCGCAATTGGTTGATATTAGTCTGATCCCAAAGAAAAAAAATCGATTGAAATAAAACTCTATCTACCACCAATCCCCAGCTTGCAATCAAAAAGTTATTTCTTCAACTATGAAGTCTTGGCTTGCGACATCACTTTGTTAAAAGTTAGTGCCGTCACTAATACCAAGAAAAGATATTTAAGTTTGTTTGCGGTACACAACTCCTGTACACAACCAAATCTGAGCTGGTCGTTCACAAGTAGGCCTACTTCTCACCGTAATAGTTAATTTGTATGTATCCATCTTCGGCAGTTTTGTTAGATCGCACGTCACGTTGCCTAACACTTTGCACGTATCTGAAAAATTAAACAACATTATGTTTACAATTATGAAAAGAATATGTACATTTGCTTGTTTTCTTTGGTTACGAATTCGGTTCCTATATCGATGTATCTTCATATCGACACAAGACAAAACAACCTACTATAAACACAATCTTAACATAGTTTGCTTCCCAGACGTGCATCTCTCTGTGAACTTCCACTTTCCGTGTAACAATTTGACTCCTACGCAGTTCAACAGTTTTTAACTTTTACAGGTGCAAGCAAGGCGTATGGCGATATCCACCCATACCTCTTGAAAAAAAGCGGCACTTGATTGCTTTTCAAGCTTTTCTTAACCTTATTTCGTACTGATGATGGAAAAAAAATTGATTCTCAGAATTGGCAGCGTCCGGTGCAATTCGATGTATCGCTGAGTTTCAAGCGGGTAAGCCGGATGTTATGCAAACTTCTAATGAATGGTGAACGAAGGAAGACGGAATGGACACAAGTGGGTTTGAACAATTTTGATTAATGCAACACAGCCTATCACAGCTTTACTCGATCGTCTTCGTCGTATCGTCTGAGTCGAACTTTGCTCACACTTCATTCAGCCTTTCAAACTTCGGAACAGGCTCTTTTTGCTTTCATCTTTTAAAACTGCCAGAAAATATGCCCCCTAAGGATGTCGGTATTGGAACACAACAGGACTATATAACCTGCGGTTTGTTCCTCGGCGCCACACTTACAGTCCGTCGCCAGTGCCAAGGCGTTTAAGCTCGATTCATGTTGGTCTTGTGAGGGGCATTCCAGCACCGTTCCTACTGGAGTTGGATATGGGATTACTGAGTCTGGAGTTGCTTTCCCACTACTCCGTGTTCCACATCTGGTCCGCTCAACGTGTAGTACAGAGGTTCCCAACCTGGGTCACATATAACCCTAGGGGTACATTTATTGTGCAGCCTAATCAAATTAAATTTTGGACATATAAACAGAGTCTACCTTTGCAGTTTTAAAAATCTGGAGGTTCTGCTAAAAATTCAGCGGATTTTTGTTATTTTTTGTTATTTCACCCAACCTATTTGCCAGAAGTAATTTTATGGGTACATGATCATCTGTTGAAATGCTGAAGTTTTACATGATTAGAGAAAGGTTGGGAACCCCTGCTGTAGCGCTACCGTCGATGTAACTGAGTAGTTCTTGCGCAGAAGGCGGTGGTCTCGATTGTAGCCGCCGTTGCCTCCCATCAAGTGTACTGGTGAGCGCGGTGTGGAATGGATGTCCAGGCTCCAAAGCGCGTCATGCAACAGATTAATGCGTTACCCGAAATATGGTGACTGCTATCAGAGTTTCTAAGCATGACTAAGTTCACATCACCTACTGGAGTCTTACAGAAGACTTTAAAACCCCTTGAAAGCATCCTTATGAACATCAAATTCCAACCAATGACAAGCATCGGAGCACACTGCTTTCGCACGACAGAAATTCATGACATTTTGGCTTCATGGTGTCCTTGAACGTGCATTGGGTCCTTGCGCCTCTTCCATGGACATTGTACCCAAAGATGAGGGCAAATACATCAGAATTGTGGGAGATTTTCGTGCACTGGGAAAACCTATCATAAAGATGCAGTGCACGCACACTGTTACACGAAAGCGTTTCGCCAGCTCAGCGCAACCTTTTCTACAGAGTTGTTGGGATTCCATGCTGTCAAATGTTTAGACATTAGTTTGGAGGCAATCCTTTAAACGGTTATGTATTGCGATCACGAAACACTGGTAAAAGTCTTTTACTTCAACAGTCAACGTAACAATGCAAGGAAGCGTGGTCATCTCAATGAAGTTATATCGCTCTGCACAAACTAAAAGTATATCAAAGAGTGTGACAATCAGACACGTAGCCAACTTGAGACACCAGGTGTGGCAAAGAGTTTTCTGGGAGGGGCCCAAATTTTTTAAACTATATCCAATAGTTTTAAACTATGTCCAACACACTTTTCCAGGCGAAGCGAAAAAAACTTTAGGCTCCCCCCAGTTACGGCCTGGTGGCAATGTGGTAGTGGACACTGTAACACGGGCAGAAATTGAAGTTATTTTTCATCATGCTGCTCAGAATGACTGGAATGATTTTGCTAAACTCATCGAAACGACTCTGCGTTGAAATGATACTTACATGAAAACAACTTTGCTATTGTCATTGCACATGAGTGGGACGGTGTGGAAATACTTTTGTGATGTTTCACGAGCTGGTGTGCCGCGTCCGTTGGTTCCTTGTGGGTTTCGACATATCATTTCCGGTAATTGTCGCAACTTGACACACTCTGCTTTTCGCGCTACTATCAAATTCATTTCTGAAACGTACACTTGGCAATGCAGATCCAATCTTGTGTGACATGGTAGCAAGCAAAGGTGAGGCCGTACAGGTCGTCAAGTAAAAAATGTGCACTCACGAGTGAGCTTTTCTCGGAAATCCACATTGACTCGATTGGACCCTTGCCTTTATCAGAACGCAATCGTTGCATTCTGATGTGCGTTGATCAGTTTGCATGCTGGTTTACAGCAAGTGCTTTGCCCAGAAACGACTTTCAAACTGTCATTTCTGCATTTTTGCGTAGCTGAGTCTCTAAAATTAGGACCCTACTCAAAAAGTCAATGAGCAAAAAATTTATTGAGCAATATTTGGTAGGAACTTATATAGTTCCTCGGCACATCCTTTCGGAATCCAGCCCTTACCATCCCCAAGAAAAGGCACAAACAGAATGATCGTGAAAAATGCTTTTAAGTCCAAGTGGAATGCTACGAGTTGCGCTTACTAATTGCCTGTAGTGAATTTGGCCCTACGGACTTTGCATCGCGAAAGTTTTGACGCGTAAGCAGGAGTGATGTTGTATGGTGTGAGTACATAAACAAAATGTAGCTCAGATGTCTTATCAATACGTTGCAACGCGCTTTCCAAAAAATAAAAATTGCACATGAATCATCGTTGGCTCACGTCTTTGCATGTACAGTAATGCTTTCTAATAAACACAAGAGGCGTCCACACGAGTCCAGATGAACCCTGGACGGGATCCCGGAAAGTGTTACGTCGGTGTCCGTAAAAATTCACTATCGATTGGAAAAGAAGGGCTTACATAGTGAGTGTTGACCGTTTGCAGCCAACTCANGTGTTGGCTGACTTTGCGGAACAGTCCAGAAACAGCAATAAGCCCGAGGCTGTTTGCGGTGTTACTCATTCTGCACGGTGTAATAGACGTGTGACTTCTGCATCGCGCAAATGCGGCAATTCTTCTCCCCTGGATGCACATTCTTCAAATTTTTCTTCGTCTTCTGATTCGGAGAATGCGACCGATGACTCGCTATCAGCTGCCGCGTTGCTCCCTAACTATCGAGTTCACGTGCCTACGCTGACACGCGCGGTTCTGGAACCTCAATATTTCGCTTCTGATAAGTTCGTCAGAAACAATGAACCATGCGGACTTTGTCCGGGCAAAAATCACAATAACGAGTGTCGATAAATCTTCCTTGACTCGTTTTCGTTTGATATACAACCCCGTTACTCAGTCACCTATCTTTGTTACTCATGTCACCTGTCTTTGTTCATTATCTTGCTCTCCCCCTTTGCATGTTCATTTCCGTCCTCTGGTCTTAGCATTTCTAATTTGGACTGCACAATGTCTTCGTCAGTGACGCAATAGCATAACACTGCCTTTCACGCAAGAAATTCCTCAACAATTCGGCCATCAACTCTAAACTACGATAGAAAATTATGAAAATGAAGTGTGCTAGACAAGAAAAACCGGTTAACATTTTTTTTGGTTTTCCAGCGCTTCAACCTCAATTAATGAGGTTACAGCGCTGGAAAACCAAAAAAACTGTTAACCAGGTTTACAACAACAAGGTTTACCTCTCGATTAGTACGGATCTCTGCGGAAGCGATCGAAAGCTACAACGCGTTCCTCACAGCGTTCAAGTCCCTACACTCTCACGTGACTTCAAACACGATAAAACTTTATCCGCCTACCACGGACCTAAAATATAATTTGTCACAACAAAGTAAACTCCTTTAGAAATCAAATACGGATTTACAATCTGTATATCACAAAGAAGTCTGGCTCCAAATGCTAGTTTTGACATTATATTAGATTCAAGGTGAATAAATTCTGTCATGAAAAGATCATTCTGAGTGGAGTTAGTTCACGCCTTAGATTCGTGGATGAGTGGGTTTCGTTGAATGGATCTTTTTTGGCTTTTCACGATCAAGTCACGGCTGAATCTTTTCAATAGCATCCACACATTGCAATTAATTTTTATTTTTATGCGTGGGTAAAATTCCTCCAGGACTTCGGACTTCTCCTGGCCAGTTTATGATAAATGTAGATGTAGTTTTTGACTTCATGATTCGTANAGGTAAAGATTGGTGTCTAGAGCAAAATCTGCCTATTCCTTTTGAAGCAATTAACTGGTACGCTCACGACGTATTTTTGGCTACTGCAACATTTGCAGTGCTTAAAGTTCTGTTTAATATTATTCCAGGTAATTTTCCATATCTTGGTTTGAGAGTTAATTTTGATAAGAGAGTACTTGGTGCGGATAAATTACCAGTTCTCAGTACGATGTCACTGAAAAGTAACTCACCCCTAGATTATCATATTCAAAGGATTGTAAACATGCCTCTACCACGAACTGCAAAAGACTTGCGCACATTCCTTGGTATTGTACGTTATAAACAGTTTCACGTGCGGCCTTCCTCTGAGTTTAAGCTATTTGAAGCACTTCCGCAGAAGTTCAGACTCCTGTCGGAGGCAAAACAAAAGGAGATGGAAGCGAACGTTTTACAGCCCACAAATGTGGTGTTGACAGAAGAAACCATCAAAACAAGTCAATACCGTGTTGTGAACGTAACCCTGTATCAAAAAACAGCAGTGCTTCCAAACCAAAATTTCCAGATACCGAAACCCGTTTCTTTATCATTTTCTACTACCGAAAAAACAGGTTTGAAAACCCACAAACCGCATTTTTTGAAAACATCTGGAAAACCAGCTGCATGCAAAACTTCCAAAGAATTTGGGTTGGCTGTATGTTATTCACTCTCTGTTTTGTCATTATTATTTCATCACAACAGCGTGTTTTCCAAACGAACTTTTGAAAAGTCACGCTTTAATTTGTATGCGTCGCTATGATATACGAATCAGTGAAAAACTGTGTCAAACTGTGTCTTAGCAATAAAAGTTAGGAATTTCTGTATTTTGGTTGTCTTTGCAATCTATTACTAAACTTATTTTGTGGTTTTGTTTCTTTCATTTGTTTTGAACTTGTTCATTTTGTTATTTGGCAAATTTTAGATTGTTTTGTTCATTTCATTTTAGCCTAGACCGATAGTACTTTGGTGTGGGATCAACAGGGTAAAAATGATGCCGAAAGAAAAGAAGTAGGTGATTTTGACGATTTGTTTTTGTGGTAGGAATCTCAAATACCAGCAACGTTTTACCGCAGGTAGGGTTTCTGGCTGCGGATTTGGTACCATTGCCTGGCCATTCAGAAAGCGCTTTTGAAAGTTACTGGAAGATATCTTTGGATGAGTTGGAGAAGTTTCTTCGTCTAATCATTTCATCTTCTTCGTCTAATCAGAGTTATAAGTTTCTTCGTCTAATCAGAGTTATTGGTGGTCAACATTACCCATCTTCAGTTTGTGGAATAGTTGTGGGATGTGCTTTGTTTATCAAAAGTATGCCTCGTAACAGATTTGTTGAGATTAAGAAATAGCCAAGGTTCGACGTGAAGTCAGGAAGAAGACGAAATATACAAAATGACAAATTTGCTTCGTTGCAACTTTGTTCATTGTAATTGTAAGAAGGTATTCAGGCCTAACGCTAATATTGCCATTGATGAGCAGCTACTCACGTGTAAGGCATGGTGCAGGTTGCGTACGCCCTTGATCCGGTGTCGGCAGCCTTACATCTTAACAACAAGGAAGCTAAACGGGAGCCTAAAGTTAACTACAACAACGAAACCTGCGCTTCTGCTCAGAGACCAAATACCTCGGAGTAACGTTGGACAGGTCGCTCAAGTATCGCCGACACCTTGAGTCACTTCGCAAGAAGCGGCTTGCTGATTCCGGTTGGGGTGCTGGAGTATCAAGTCTGCGAATAACCACCCTAAGCCTGGTGCATTCAACTGCAGTGTGTTGCGCGCCTTTCTGCTGCTGCAGAGGTCATACCAGCCTCATCGATCCGCCATCAACGACGCCTTGCGAATTGTGACCAGGCACCTGCGCCCTACACCAGCGGACAACCTTTCCATCCTCGCAGGCATCCAACCTGCTGAGCTTCGTCGCAATGGAGCCACACTACCTCTGGTACGCCGAGCAATGGAGCCTGGACATCTGCTCCACTGAGCGCTCACCTGTCCATCGAGTGCAAATACACGGTTCCTCAAATCGAGGCACCCGCTTGTACCTGCCGTACGACATCTCATCAGTTCATCTGACAACAATAACATACGTGCGGCCAGTGGGCGGATCACCCATGGAGTGCATAGTGGACGGACAGCACCACAAGACTCCGCATTTTCATCCCCGACACCGGTATCCACCCCCCGGAATGACCCTAACAAGAAGAGCCTGTGTCCGGGTTAACTGCCTCCGCACCGATGTCGGACGTTTCCGCTCCTGCTTATACAAATGGGGTATGGTCTCCTTTGCGGCCTGCGAGTGGGGCGCAGAAGAACAAACCGTTAATCATGTCGCCATCCAATGTGCAATCCATCGACCTCTTCATGGACTGCATGTCCTGACGGTTCTGGACGATGAGACAATCGATTGGCTGCTCAACAACTGCCCCGAGATCTAATGCGCCCAAGCAGTGGTTGGAACAACTGGCTCAAAAGGCCAAGAAGAAGAAGCCACTCTTTCGCAAATGTGAACAACAATCAAATGCAGCTGATTATTTTTGAAACAGTGGACATACAAGGAATATCTCCTATCTTCTCAAACATTCTGATTAGGGACCCAGTTCTTTCACCAGACAATACGGAAGCCCCATCATACGCTTGAGGTAGAAAATAATGTAGGTAAAGATCTTTTAGTACCACTAACATTTTTTTGAAATAAGAAGGGCATCTAATCGGACCAGCTCAACAAATCCCACCAATTTTCTTTCAAAAATTCATTGGTTATTTGCAAATTGAATCTCAACAGTCAACAGCCCAATACCACACTTATTTTGAATTTCGTCACGTGCTACTACAAACAGTTATCCGGTTTCGGATGATTTGATTTGTTCCATTACTATTGTTTGCCATGGATGCCAATGCTGAGATCATTTTAGTGTACAGTGTTTTTTAATTCAGAAATATAGCCTTCTTAGCTGTCAGCAACNAGTCTTCGAAATTTCCATGGATCCAGGTTGGGATAACTATAATCAATCATTTTCAGGAAAATGCCAGACTGAGTTGATCCACGTTTTTCATTATTAGGCCTACCTCTAAACCCGACTTCCTTAACACTAAAAGCCCGGTGCGGTCATTTTTGACCGTTTTTTAACTTTAGCGTTTCGTATTTTCGCTGTTGTTGCAATTTGCTTCGTCACACTCCTTGACTTTTCCTAACTTGGTGGTGAAGTTTTTACAATTGGAATTTTTTTGTTAGAGCTCTTGGAAACAGAGTATTTCGCACATCTACCTAGAAGCCCTGAACGGTCAAAAATGATCTGCACGTCATCAGGAGATTATGTTTCTTAAAAAAATGGTTAGAAGCTTTAGTAGTTTCTTTCGTAACTATGAACACAATTACGCAATAGTGTAGTAACAATCGATTGATTTTCTTTTGAGAACCAGGAACTACTAGACCAGGGTTACTCAAATGGCGGACCGCGGTCCGAATCCAGACCTTTGGATGGTGAGGGCCGGACCTGGTCCGCCTCTCAAAGGTGTATTCTATACCAAAATTTTATCCAAAATCTTGCGCCTTTGGACGTACTTTTAAAGCAAAATTCCTCGCTATCTGCATAAGTGATAGTCAATCAAAGTGTTGGTTTGGTGTATATTGCAGCGCACACCTGATTTGGGCTTGTTATGTACAGGGTGTTTCACAATTGTTGAAACAAAGCGGCAGCTTCTAAAACCTTTATCGATGACCTTATTCATTTTTCTCTTTCCAGATTGTCATA
>JGI24158J21664_10004253_pt1 | contig 18359 bp, 10 predicted proteins | sample Ectturendosymbi3_FD_21664 | JGI IMG/M metagenome (IMG submission 21664)
TTTTTTTATTTTTGCTATATGCTACTTTTTGTGACTCCATTTTGGATTGTTTGTGTCTATGATATCTCTCTCTCTTTAACACTTCTGTATCTGCATCGTTTAATTCCTGTAATGTTAAAGTAATTGCACCAAACAGAAGTATGGGGCGCCGTTCGTAAAAATATTACATCTGACAGCACAAAAACTGCTATCTCTGCGCATATTTAGCTGTTTCTGCGTGCATTTAGCTATCTCTGCGCAGAGATAGCTATCTCTGCACGCATTCAGCTATCTTTGCGCAGAGATAGCTATCGTGATTTTTTTGTTCCACCTGATTTTTTCAGTTCTTAACTTGTTTTGAGATGATTTTTTAAGCAAAGCATGTTAGAATGTGTTAATCTTAGGGTTTTTTTCATGATGTTTGCTTAGCCTCAAAGCATTTTTCGCATTTGCAAAAGCAGAAATTTTGCCAATGAAAAAAACAAAGAATTAGCCAACAAAACAAAATGTTAAGCCATTCAGATAATAGAGGACATAAACTCATAAGCCTCCGTTCCACAACATTAGATAAATTAACAAAACCAAGCTTGGCTGTATTATCTTGATATTTAGATATGAATAGCTAAATGCATAACTCATGAGTAAAGAGATGCTATCAGATAAAACAACAACGTTGGTGCCACAACAAATGTTTTCAACAGTTAACAAGTTTTTTTTATCATAGTGAGCTGTTTTGAACAAGAAATATTTTAAAAAACTGAAAACTTCATTGCTTAGTAACTATCAATTAACTGTTTAAAGGTTTAATATGTCAACTGTGCTTGACATTTTTTGATTTATTCTTATGAATTCAGCATGAACCATAGAAAAAAATTTGAAACAGCTGTTTATACCAGTATACCACTCATGCATTGAATGCTATAAAGCCCATTCCATAAATTTGATTCCATGACCAAATCAGTATTGAAAGTCAATCTATTCTCAAAACTTTGCACACACAAAGTTCAAAATAAACTAATAATATGTATAAAGTCATAAGTTTATCCAAGATTGTTTTTTCTAAAATGAAATGCTTTGATTTCTTAGTTTTTTGAAAATGCTTTGACATCTGTGATAAAATACTTTGATTTCTGTGCTTCCTATCTATGTTTCAACATGGGATGTGTTTGCTTACTAGGAGATTTTGCAGTTCTTGAAACAAATGTTCTTTTGTTTAAAAATATAGTTGATGCAGGTTGCAGCACATGCAAGAAAAAAGTAGTAGAATTTTTAATATTCAGAATTGAATGGATTATAGTTCAGACATGATAGGAAAAACATTTTAGGTGTAAATTAAAATGTTAGCAGGACATGATACTAGCATTATTTTGTTTGTGTATTTTTGTTTGCGCAATATTTAAACATAGGGTGAAAATTTGCCAAGTGGAATGAATGGTTGTGTAATTGTCTGCCTGAGCACTACAACATTTAGAGTGTATATATGCAAAATGTTTGAGTTAATAACAACAAAATTAAATCTTTCCTAATATGAAAAAGGAAGTTTTTAATGGAAATTACACATAATCATTAGTGCTGATGGTTCAGCAGAAATTAAAAAAACAAACTAACCTTGAAATGTGACTTCACGCTCACTGTGTTACGGCAGGGGATTTCTTAGATATAATAACTAATAATCAAGTGGTTGTTCTCAAATGTATTGTATTTTCAACATAAAGGCAGCATGATTGATTAAGAAAATAATTCTGAACATGAAAGTAATCGAATTACAGCTTTGCACAAAAACAGTTATTTTAGATCATAGGGATATGAATCTCTGAAGTCTTACTAAGTTGTATGCTGTGTAATTAACTAGGAGTCAATATTTGTTTGAATCAATAACAATATTAACCAGTTTTTACACTTTTTGCATGATCTCTTGTAATTACAGTCTGCCACCAATTCTATAGAGGAAAAAAGTTTATAAGTAAGAATCCAATTTATAATTATAAAGCTGCTTTTAAAAAAGGTTAAGATTGGAGAAATGATAATAATTATATGTTATCACAATGCGCTATTTTGTCCTCTATAGAAAGAGTGGTTGCTGAACCAACTAGATTATGGTATTGTTTTACAATATAATTTTATGTGATGAGTGACAAGAGTTGACATCATGAGCCTTGCTTTCAGTTTTCATCAACATCTTTGATTTTCAATCTTAATCAACTAAAGTCAAGCAAAGCTGTTTTTTTTCGGTCATAGACAGAAATGATTTTGAAATGACTGAAAAAAATTAAGTCATTTCGGTCAGAATTTCTAAAAATATAGGCTAAACAATACTGATACGCTGAGTTTTAACATAACTGTGAGACAAGTGACTGAAATTTTTCAGTTCAAATTGTCGAAATGTTAAAATTGTCTTAGTAAAAATGACCAAAAGATCTCAGCAAAAAAAAAAAACAGATTCAGCAAGGCTTCACAGCAAGGTTTCACAGATTCAGCAGCAAGGTGATTTAATCTTATACATAATCTCACACCTTTTTGTCTGCATTGGTTGGTATGGATTCAAAAGAGACTATGGATTGCATCAAAGAGCTTAAAATGCTACTTGCGGAAAAAGAGAATGATCTGCAGCAAGCAGCACGATATGGTGAGACACCTTGTAAATACAAATGCAAATAATCTCAAATGCTGTAATGTTCATTTTGTTGTTCAATGTGGCCATTTTAATCATCTTCCAATAACTAGTTTTTTTCTGGTATTAATGAATCTTTATTCTAAAGAGCTTTGATAGATGTTTAGTGTTCATTTTTAATAATTATGTGACCATTTGGGTACTTTGTATCAGGTGGAACGTTTGTAAGGTATAACAAAGATGCAGGAATATTTTTAATTAGAGCATAACATTTTCCTTTCACAGGTTCTTGTACACTTGTCTTGCATGAAAATGTCACAAAAAACTTTGTTTGATCATAGGTATATCTTCAATTCTTTGGTCTTTGTGGAGGCTGAGTGCACCATTGTTACATGAAAATATCATTATTTCATTACTCTTGCAAGCACTGAGTGCTACTGCTTGATGAAAAATAATTCAAGATTTGCTTATTGCTTAAATACGTGCTTAGCCAAATCCTTGGGAAAAGAGTACCGGTAATGTACCATAATTGAAATGCGGCTATTTAGGGAGCTACTGCAGCATATTATTACAAGGTAGCCCCTCTGTGAGGTTCAGCTTAGTTGTTGCAGGAGCCTTGGTTGTCTCCTGACTCAGGGGTCTGCAACTAGTGGGTTGGGCCCAAATATGGGTCGCGACACTTCACACTGTATGTCGCGAAGTAACATTTAAGATTGCCATTCTCATTAGAGAGAATGAGCAATCATTTACTATTTTATGCTCTAAGTTTCATACAATTTGGTGCAAGAAAATTGCTATGTCAATAGTAGTCTTAAAACTTCTATTTAATTATAAAATAGTTTCCACGAAATTGCACGTTCACGAAATGTTTGGGTCGCAAGCAGGCACGTAGCTAGGAGGGGAACAAGGGGGGCAATTGCCCCCTCAATTCCGAAAGTTGCACCAAAAATTTTCAGTTACTGAAGCTTTTGATATGTAAGCCAAAGAAATACTTAAGTGTAAATCAACACAACTGTTTAAGTAACCTATCCTACTTTTTAAGTAACCTATCCTAGCGGCCACCTGACCCCCGACTCGTACGCCTATGCTGATCTTGTATTTATAGAATCGGGTTTTCATAAGAATTTTTGCAAGAAAGTATTACGAGCATTATATCCATAAAATGGTGACTTTCAAAACTTTTAAAACTTGTCAATTAGGCCTAAATGAAAATACACTTTGTATTTGCCCACTTGAATCTGAACATAATTATACAGATAAAACACCAGAAAAATATACGTTTTATGGATATAATGCTTGTAAAAAAAAGGCAATTAATATTTGAATGTTGAGACTTGGATGTTGCTTGCCCCCTCCCCTATCAAAATTTCTGGCTGAGCGCCTGAAATTTTTACCGCCGATATATATTGGCAATAATATTTGCTCATAATAATGCTACGCTGTTGCTCTACATGGAGTGGTCGGAAACCCAAGTTGCTACTTCGTCTCTGACCCTGTTTGATTAACGCAAATTTCCTGTCCTGTTCCTAGTAGCGGACAGAGCCTTCATGCATAACAATCAGACCCCAGAGCAACAGTCACGACAAAAAGCTTTATGATGTAACATTCGCTCATAGGTTTTGGCCAGTGATCTCTATTCTAGAACTCCAGATATCTCTGGTTTTGGCGCTTTAAGCAAATGATTGTCTGTGAATAATCTAGATTACGCCCTTATGGGTTGGTTGGCTGTTTTACCAAGATGTCTTTAGGCTAGTAGACAGTCTTGTGTTCAGCGTGCATCAATAAAGTGCCTACCAGACAGTTAGCAGGATCCAGGTTTGCATAGAATTCGATGTTGTACGGTACTTCATCGCAGTGAAGTGGTGGTTTTAATACGTCACGCATTGTTTTACCTAATGACATCTGAGCGTAGGCACGGATGTCTACACAGGGAGTAGACCATACGCAACACATGTTTGCCTGTCTATGCATTTGTTGATTTAAAGTTAGACTACTGCGAATCCTAGAAATTGCTATGGGCTGCAGCAGGCATGGCAGATAAAACCATCCCATTAGTGCACATTTGACCTTTAGTCAAACACAGCTGGTGGAAACGGTCACGTGAGAAGTGCAATACGTAAAGAGACAAGGGTTTAGGTTTAGCCTACAGTTCACAAAATGCAAACAAAAACCTGCTAACAGATCGCCAACACTGAAACCATGGCATCACTTGCCTATCAGACTGAGCCGTTTACAGACGTAACAGTCAACTGAGACAGTCATGCTGTGGAAACTTGTCATGTGACCAGTTCAGCCAGTAATATTTGGCTGGTGGCAAAATAGCTCCAGGAGTCTATATTTTGCCTCATAAAATAATTGTAACTTGTGCAATTTTTTTCTTTGTTTATGTAGCCTAAAGAAAAAATGTACTGTAATGCGTTCAGCTGTAGTTAAAAAATTTGGGCTGAAGGCAAAATAGCTGTAGAAGTGTTANTGTTGCCTCATGAGAGAAAATAGATACTGCTTGAGTCATACAAAAATATCGGCATCAATTATCAGCAATGAAAATGAAAAACATCAGCATCGACCCAAAAAAACCTTACCGGTCGAACTCTAGGGATTTCCCCCATGGGCCTAGTTTGGAGACCCTTNCTGCAGGGAAAAAGAGACTGCAGACCTGATTAGGATTGAGAAAAACCCTTTTTTTTGTTGAAAAAAATGTGTTTTTTGGGTTTGAAAAAACAGTTTTTTTTTATTTTAAGAAAAACAGAAAAGCCCTATTCTGACTTGTTTTTGTTGCATCATGCAATATCATCATTTTCAGAATTGCACAAAAAAAGCTTTTTACACCTATATGGCATTCAAAATTGAGGGTAAGAAATGTCCCCCATCTTTGTTTTTGCAAATGTTGTTGGTCAGTTCACTCTAAAGTGGTAAGGCTTGGCAAGCATGTGTACAGGAAACAGAAAAGCCACTCACCCACAACCTCTGCAGTTTCACGTCAAGCTTATAATGCATTCCCTGCTATTTCAGCGTCTATATAGTGCATTTTTTCAAGGTATCGTTTGTTATATGACTTGGTATGGTCCAACATCAGAAAGAGTTTGGATGCAGACAATGCAGAAAAATTGGTTAAAATACACCGATTTTACAGAGCTGAAGAAGACAACCAGTAGACTTTACTTAAACTGTTCAATTATTCTTCTCTTTTGTTCAAGTCCTTCAAATTTCGTTGCTATTCGTTCTGTTTGGTTAAAAAAAGAATTCACAGTTAACTGTACAAATGTGCTAGTGCTACTTATTTTACTTCTTACTTTATAGAGTAAATTTTTCAATAGAAAAGTAAAGAATGTTTTTTTTGGTGGGTTTTACTGTTTTTTTTTAAGTGGGATTTTAAATAAAACAGGATGTTTTTTTTCCGGTCGGGTTTAATTGCATCAACCCAGCTGCTGATGCGCGGAATTTGTAAGCTGTCAGATTTGGCGAAAGATCCTTGCTTACGCGTTGAAATCATGACCTTTGTGAGTGCTGGCTTACCACAGCTCGCAGTTAAAGACTTGCGCTGCAACATTGGCCACGTTCTGGTTAAATTTGCACTAATTACCTTTTAGTGTTCGCAAGCAGTTTCCGTGAGGAACACAACGTTACAGAACTGTAGCTGCAAGGAAATCGTAATTTGCAAATAGGCGAAAGATTGTCAAGTGCGCATTGGAAATTTTGTAATAATTAGCCTCCCACAGCTAGCGATAAACGGCAGTGCTGCAACAGCTCATGCTGCATACGTGTTTGCAAACTTGATCATCAGCATTATTGGAAGTTTATGCAAGACAATATGACAAACAAGCTGAACATCAAGTAAATTATTTCTTGCGCACTTCTGCATTCGCAGGTCAGGGACTTCTTGAGACAAACTCTTATCTAGAAGAAACTTTGCAAATGGCTTATCAAGAGTTTGAGAAAAAACTCGAGGAAATGGAACAGGCCAAGCATTCACTGGAACTGAAATTGGATGTGAGGATTTTTTGTGTCTGAAAATGATTCAACAAAAGTTTTTTCTAAACTATTTGAGATATTACCTTTTTTGGTTATCTTTTTGCCGTCATGTTGTTTTTTAACGTTTTTTACATTTCCTGTGTTGGTAGTAAATCATAAAATCGGTTGCCCTTAGTACAGAGGTGATGTTTGAATGGGGTACATTGAAGTTATAGGAAATGAAGCACGCAAAAACATTTTGACACATGTTAACTTCAAAGTTGTTATGCAAAACTCTAAAATCAGTAAAACGTTTGGAAAATTATTAATTCTTTGTTAAAAACTGCGTGATTGAAAATTCTCTTTTATGTCATATATCGTGGGAAGTTCATGCGACGTTGTGAAAGTATAGCATGCTCGAGTGAGCTTAGCCAACAGCATGTTTGAGTAAGCTTATTCAATATCATTATCATCAATTGCCACCTATCAACAAACTGATGTTATGCAATTAAAACAGCCTTTGGTGCCAGGTCGGGTCGTACATGCCAAGCATGTAGTGCTCGGTAAACTTTGGTGCTCACTGACAGTTGTCCGTTATTGATTTTAATTACTCGCAATCAAGGTTTAATTAATTTTACCTGTAATCAATCTGAAACAGGCTCATTGTTATTTTTTATAAAAAATTTTTGGTGCGCATGAAATGGAGTTTTTTATATTTTGTGACATACTTTTTCAGTTCTCACAACAACACGTTTGCTTGTGCCGTATACTGCAAACAGGCAGATAAACAAAACTTTGGTGTGTTAGTGATAGACGAATTTTTACGATTGGTGGTGTAATTTTATATAAACTTCAGACATCAAACGTGGACCTTTCTGTCTCAACTAATCTTTGAAACACTCCTAACTACTGAAGATTCCTTAAATTTAAATTGTAAGGAATTTTGATTTGCTGAAAAAGATGTATGATTTACTTCAACCCTGCTTTTGACAAAAAATACATCAACCACTAATTTGTTTTGGCATCATCTAGATCAGGGGTTCCGAACCTTTCTTTTACCATGTACCCTTCAGCATTCCGAAAGATGAGCATGTACTCCTTCAGCATTTCAACAGATAAGCATGTACCCCTTCAACATTTTGACAGATCACCCCTAAAATTTCATATGACAATACATTATATCATGATTATTCATAGATATATTTAACAATAAGCATATAATGATTTTTGAAAAGAATATTCACTGACATATGTAAATATTTTGAAATAAAATAATGCAAATATATTTTGTTCATCTGTTGATAACCTTAAATGTACCCCTTCAGATAGGCAAATGTACCCCAGGTTGGGAACCCCTGATCTAGATTGTTTATTGGGGCGTTGAAATCAAACTAATTTTTTTTCAACAGGTGAATATCAGCCCCAAAACATGGAATGCTTCTGTACTGTATTTAATTGCTATTTCAATGAATTATAAATTCATTCAACTTTGTTAAAAGAAGACATTGCCTCAACATTCAGTCTACTTCCTTTACCCAAAATGACACCATGTTCATTAAAATGTTGTACCCATGTCCATGATATTATGCAGCAGTTATTTGCTCAGCAGCGCCGCCTGTGTCGCTGTTTCAACTGACAGAAACTTCTGATGCTGACCAAAGTCTGGTTTCATAAAAATGGGTTACTTATACATGTAATTGCAGTTATGCTTGCCTAAAATGGGATAAATATAATTCGAGCAGTATTTCTGCTTTTTTAAAAGCTGCATACGGGCGACCTACAACAACCGGTGTAAAATCATAGGGCTGTAGTTTTCCGACCACAAAGCAAAATTCGATAGACTTCTAAAGTGGCGAGATAAATTGAGATACTTTGTAGCAATTTAATAAATCTTCGTTAATTTGATGGAACGGTCTTTTGGTCTATTTCTGAAAGATCTACAAAAGTTGCAAAAAGCTGAAGAAGGTGCAACAAAATTCCTTATTTCTAGGTTTATCGTAAATCTGAAGAGAGATTGGAAAACAGCCTGTTGGAAGAAAAAAACTCATTGAAGAAGGTTCTTGACCAAAAAACTGAAGCTCTCCGCAGGGAATACAGCAAAGATACGAATGCTTTGAAGCTGAAGGTTCGTTTTGTTACGAAATAAAACCCAAGGTGCGGAATTTATGATGTTGGGTCGCGAAATGTTGGTGATGCACGAAATGCAATTGCTTGATTCAAGGAAGAAGTGAAAATATACACCAATACGAGGCCGAACATTACGTCACTATACAAGTACCAGTGGTTGTTCTAACCTCAGTGCGGATGACGTGTTGCGATTGGTGCAGATTATCCTAACAGTGCTTTCAAGCAGTTGAAGGTTTTCGATGCTGCTAAGCAGAAAATGAAGATTTTTGGATCATCGTCATCAGATTTGCGCAGCACTCATGCGTGTTACCGGCGCCGGCAAATTTGTCGATATTGATGGCTCTCTCTCGAAGAGTTGTAGTCTTCGATTATTTGCTATAGCTGTACATCGCGTTCAAATTTAGATCCAAGCACGAAATGTTCATTTCAGATCCAAGCACTGCAAAGTGAGTTGGACGAGAAGAACTTGACCGTCAACCAGCAGTCCTCGAAAATTCAGAATCTCACTGAGAAGTTATCAGTCCTCGAAATTGGTGCCAATGATGAAAAAACAAAGTATGCGGTGACGTCATCATGTGTTCGTTATTTGAAAATAGTTTTTGAGGCCTAATGGAACTTTTTTTTGAAGATGTTACCAAGTGCTTTGACATATTCATGTTCATATGACCTGCATGTAACCAGAGTAAGGGCGCGCATTTCATTTTAAACGTACGTTTAGAAATCGCGTGGTCGTTTGCTGTAGATCGTTATTACTCTGTCTTCTGCCTAAACTACGGATGATGGGAGAAGCCAACTGGTCACGCGTCAGTGGTTCGTGGTCTGACGCAATAGGATTATTTAACTTGAAAGTGAGAAGTATGTTTTATTTTTAATATATCTAAAGGTAAGGAATCGTTATGAGCCTGAAGCAATGGTAGATGCATTATTAGGATGAGCCAAGTGTGTGAGCGTGATAAAACAAATCAGTGCAGCTTATTTGCACTACGCTGCCGGAAGTTCGTTTTGCAGCGCGCTTTTCATATCATTAGGTTTGTTTTACAGTGTATCATTGAGTCCAGAGTTTACGGAAGTTACGTCGGAAAACCAGATGCTGTTTAACGAAGTGGAACGATTGCTTGAGGAAATTACCGGTTTGCAGCAAACTATTGAATCACTCAATCTAAAAGTAAGGGGTTGTCCCAGTTTATTATCAGCCGGTCGGTTCTGATTTTGTTTCACGTCACTGTCGCAAAATTGCGTAGTAATTCCGTGAGTTTTGTATCTTTTTTTCAAATATCGCTTCTGTTTCAACATATTTGTCTTTTTCTTCGCCACTTTTACTGTCATGCTAGTGCTGTGATTCATCGGTGGTAGCTTATGTCTACCAAAGCCAAGGCTCTGAGTTCGATTCTTCACTGGTGCCCAACATCTATTACAGCGAATGGAATATAACCACAGGCACAACTTTCTTTTTGTTTGGTCAATACAGGCATCGGTCTATTCTGGAATTGTGTAAAGTAAACCAAACGATAATAAAAAAGAAAAATTTATGTCTCAATTTTTTGTGATCATTACAACCTTCGCGCAAAAGGTTGTTAGTAGTAGAGTAATGCGGAATGGACCGAAAGCACATTTTGCTGCTTTCAAATCTTCGCCATTGACTTTTATAAACAATCGGTTGCAAAAAATTATATACCCTTGTCAGTTCTCGGTCTTTGGCAACAAACACTGCAATTCAAGCGTTGACCCATGGAAGGCGAACTCTACAATTTTATGCTCTATACTGTATACCATTTCGCTCGTGAGGTGTTTCGAGTTCTCGGGCTGATGCCCCGCGACCCACTCCTGGGGTAAAGCAGATATGAAAATGAATGAATATATCGTATATGGAGGAAAAAGGTCTCTACTGCAAAACTTTGACTCTTTATAAGACTGTCTTTGCAAACTGTTCTTGTACCTTAGTTTGTGTCCCACTAGCAGTTGATTCCATACTTGAAGTGGGCCGTTCTACAGATTCGCAACATGTGTTACCGTTGCATATGCAGCTGAGTTGCTAATTATCCACCGTCATATAATATCAACAGGCAAACGAACGCTGCGGTTAATCATACGTCCTTACAATAACGATTAATTGACGCAAGTGGTGCACGTGGTACTTGATGTACTACTGCGAGCTGATCTGCAATCACATTTATGCAACTAGGATATCTAAAGCAAAAAGAGCAGATGTAAGTTGTTATCAACAGGCGACAGTCGGTAGGTTCGTCCATTCTCTTTGGAAGTTGTTTTCGTGCCCTTCGCGTCTTTCGATTCCACAATCAGTGTTTTGCAACATCTGACTAAAACATGCTTGCTGGATCCTGATAGCAGGCAGATCATTCTACCAAAGCTGATAACTGTTGCTAACTAATTTTTACAAAACGTATTACGTCACTGTAGGCATTGCGACGTCTGTATCTTTATTTACCAAACAAACGACTTTTTGGTAAACTTAATTCAAACCTAATCCGGGTTAATCTTTTTTATGTAGAATACGTCATTGACAGAACGATGCTCAACGTTGGAGAACGAAATGCAACAGACTGAAGCTGAGAACGCGTCGTATTACAACGCTCTAGAAGTTCGTTCTTTTACTTTTTGCTGCATGTGATCAAAAGCTCAGAATCCGCACCTATTCTAAAATCAACCACTCTTGTCGTTCTTTCACATGTTCTCAGCAAAAAACTTGTCATTTTTTAACTATTTTTGCAAAAATGCGCGTTACTATGAAATGGTTGGCAGTTTTAATATTCACCAACGTTAGACTTTATTTTAAATCTTTTTGCTTTGATGCAATATGAGGACGTTTTTGCAGCAATGTCGACAAGAAAATCGGGAATTGCAAGGAGAAATGGAACTGGTTCGTTTGGAAGCTCTTGATCCAAATAAAAGGGGTAACTCCCTGTTTGGAGAAGTGGAAGACCGGCGCGTTCAGGCGGAAAAGAAGCTAATCAGGTGCGACGAGCGAGTCAATATTTGTTTATGTTATTTGGTAAATGTCCTCGAAATATTTGTTGGTTGCGTTTCATTTCGCAATTTGTGCCTACATATCGGTCATGAATCGTTTTGTAACCAGGTTTCAACAGCAGAAATTCAAAAAAATTGTAAAAACATGATAACTTTAAACAGGGTGCGAAACGCCGGAAAAATATTTCTGGGCTACGGGAATTTTAGTACACGCTTTCCATTTTTTGAACTGTGCGATGTCGGCAGCAAACCTGGTTTCTCACAGAGGTTAATCTTAAACCACCTGTGTTGAAGTATCGCCAAGTTCTGGAGTTGCAGCGATTGGCGTCGTATCTGAAGCTTGGCATGACGTTACGCTATGGTCCCGTCATAAACTGTCACGTCACCAGTTCCACCCATAATTTTTGCAGCGCCCAAGTGAAACTGAAAAGCATGGAACGCAAGTACAAGCACCAAGCAAACTACGCGGTTCAACTCAAAGTGAGAAAAAACTATTTTGCGAATCTTTTCACGCGTGGTGGTTTTACTCGTAATTACGCGCGTTCTGTCCGTTTGTAGTTAGAGAAGGGTTTTTTAAAGGCGTTTTAAGGACCCGATTCGGGTCCGTAGAATTTCAAATCGGGTTCCTAGAATCGGATAAAATTATCATCGGCTCCCTAGAATCAGAGAAAATCGGGTCTCTAGAATCAGAGAAATCGGGTCCCTACAGATCCATACCGGGTACCTAACATTTTCCTTAAAAAAAAAACCCTGAGTTCGAGCATATCTGCTCTGTGCCTTCGGTGCTTGCAACGTGACCAGGTATCGCATGTTCATAAGTATTTTAAGCTGTTATATTTTAGATCTGCCACTTGATATTTGTGTCTAGCCTCCACAGCAGGGGTCCGGAACCTATGGCTCGCGACCCACATGTGGCTCTTTTGAAGATGGCACATGGCTCGCTTGATATTTTCTAACACGACTGTCACTAAATGAAACTTTTTTTGTGATTTTCCACCTACCAGACTACAAAGCCATCAGCAACACCATGCAGCACCAGAAGTCGCGTGAACAGTAAGAAGCATGTTATAAGAGAAAATTCAGACATTTACCATTGTTTAAAATTGTTGATTTTGCTTAAAAATGCACACTTCAGTAAGTTAGTTCCACTAAGTGTTGAAAAATATTAAATGGCTCTCATGGAAGTATAATTAAAAACATGCAGGTGTCATGACTCCCTCAGCCAAAAAGGTTCCCGATCCCTGCTCCACAGCTTGTATTTATTGATGTTTTGGTGGTTCTGGTTGACGACCTTAGTATTTTTCTATACGTAGCTTCTGTTCAGTTCATGTGTCATATCTTTGGATTTGGAATATGGTTGCTAAGATCTCGTTCGAAAACAAAACAACTTGTGAATGAAGTTAAAATTTTAGATAAAGTTGTCTGACTCCGTCATTAACAAACGATTTTCCCTGAAAATGCGAAATGATTGCCTTGTGATTGGTTCGCCCGGTTTGAAAACCGCTTGCCGACCCCACCAGTGTAAAAATGTTTTAGAACATGTTTTTTTTTTTCATCTGAAATCGTTAACACTGCTACTCGACAATTATTCATGACCCTTGTTCCTTCGCCCTGTATTCTACCGACATGCGTTGGCACAGCCAGGTCATACCACAGTAATGACGGGGCTACCAAAGGTCACACTTGTCAAATTTGTTTGAAGATAGGTTATCGCTTTTTTCCACGACACAGATTTTGCTTGTTGCCAGAAAACTGTTTTTCATGTTTTTCTGTTTAAAACATACGCAGCCCTCACATCCTTAATTTCTGTTGTTAGGTTTCAATACTGCTTCACTTTACAGCTGCTGAATGACCACTGACCTCAACTCTGCATTTACTGAATTTCGTTTCTGTGACTTGAGTGAAAACTGGGGAAAATTAAGTCACTTAAGATAAATATTTGTCCATGTGTTCTCAATGCAACAAATTGCATTCGAGAAGTAACCTTTATCACTACTATTTTATGCTTATCCCGTTCGAGATATTGTCAAAGTGCAGTGGAGCGTAACCATAAAGCGCAATGGACGGTGGCTAAACACGTTTCAAAAACATTTGTGAATTTGCAACAGACGCAGATCGTGCAACTATTGCAGTCCGGTGGTCGAGTTGCTGACAAAGATCACATCCAACGACTGGAAAGTCAGCTGAGCGAATCGCAAAGCGACGCCAGAAACGTGAATGAGAAACTTGTTGAGCTTGAAAAGAAGGTAAAAGCTTTGTTTCATTGAAAATTAGAACTAGCCAGGAACTTATGATAGCATTGTTGCTGAACAGAAACTTATAATAGGATATAATTTATTATGTCTTTATGAAGTTTTGTCCACTGTAACTTACATACGACTAAGATAATAAAATATATTAAGTTAACATTATATGAAGAACTTGACATTTGTTTTCTGCGTGTGCGATAATGTTGTGACTATCGTAAGGTTGGCTTACATCACGTTTGCGTTGAGAAGCATCACCAACATGGTACTTCCCCAGTAGCAGGGTTCATTCCACCACGCACCAGGCTCTTATTACCAAAGTGCACGCAGCGATTAATTGCTACGAGAGAAAGTGCAACGCTTTTATTTCAGCAGCTTTATCACGACATCCATTCCATGGGCGTAACGAGGGGGCAAGGGGGCCGTCGAAAAGTCTCAACGATGTCACAAATTCTCTCTTCAACACAATGCATTTGCTTCTAAAAAGACCTCAGGTTCAAACATGCGGGCGCCAAACTTGCTTCTTGCCCCGGGCGCCATCTAACCTCGTTACGCCCTTAAGCGATACTGTTCTGTTTTTTTTTTTCGCTGAGACATTTTGGCCATTTGCCCCTTAAAATACTGTAGTATTAAAATTTTCTATGACAGTGTTCACTAGTCTATATTTTCTGTCATAATGATCAAATTGACTTGTTTTGTTGGATTCTTGGAAAAGGTCGGTCTGTGACTGAAACAAAACTTAAATTTTATTGGCCTTCAGTAGTCTTGCATCATTGCTGAAAACGTGGTGAAACTCATGTGCGGTTTCTGTTGAATTTTGTTGCATTGTTGTAATGTTGTATTTTAGATCAGGAAAACATCCATTGACAGAACCTAAATTGACTAATAATGAAGTGAAACCAACTTATTTTAAATTGGACCGAACTATCTCGAAGAAACAATATTCAATCCGGACGTTTGTTGTAATTTATTTAATACGTTCGGTAAGCATTTGCAGCGTCTGCCTCATTTGCAAGATAACAGCTGAGCGAGCTGCTGAATTTCTTCCCAAGTCTTTGCTGCAGTCACTTCTTGGCGCGTTGTCTGATTAGCGCCATCTTGTGTCGCGATAGTTGGAAATGAAGCATCCACTAGGTGCAGCACGGTGGTGCCTGATTACACTGCATGCAGTCTTCACTATGTATATCACGTTATTTGCAGTGAAGAACGAGATAGACGAAAAACGCGAGTAAAAACATTTGAGTTTACGTAGTTTTCTGCTTTGTAATATACAGTAGGTGAAGATGTTATCAGTTCAAGGTTTTTATCAGACTCTTTGGAAGTTTGCTTTTTCTTATTCTTGGAAATGCGTTGATTTGTTTACAATCCTTGTGGTGAGGTTTTGAATACATGTGGATGTTAGGTAAGATTTTTCGATATCACTTACTGTGGATATTTTGAGAATTTGATAAGGCTTTGTTCTCTTTTATATATAAGACGTGTATGGTGGCAGTCTGAGCTCCGATTCTGTTTTCACACAGACTATTCAGTGGTTTCAATCTTTTTTATGCAGCGACCCATTTTTCAACCTAATTTAACCTTGCGGGTAAACGACCCCCTTCCAAAACTTTGCAGTCAGGCATATCAAATGCAGTTGTGTATGCACAAACGAAAATCACAATGACTGAAAAATAACGAACGATATCACTGTGTTGAACAAAGACTCGTTTATTGAGTTTCTGCACACGACAGCATCAGTGTTTTCTGCACACGGCAGCATCAGTGAGGGAGATCCGTGCCGTATATAAAGCACTACACAGCACAACTCATTGAAAACTAGGACTCCAAGTTTGCTACCGCGTTCAGATGTCTAATTTACACACACAGCACATTCTTACGTGCGTTGCCAAACGTAAAAGTCTTGTAAAGGTCATAATCACACTCAAAACTTTGTAATGGTCATATTCACACTTACAACAATATCATTTTTTCCTGGTGATCCTATTGTTTTGGCTACAGCAAAAGTGGTATCATATACAAAATATAGAAGAAACTATGAAAAAATTGTCAGAAACTCTCGCGACCCTAGAAAAAAGGCAAACGACCCCAGGTTGAAAGCCACTGGATTAGTCAGTCAACGATGCAGTAACTAGTCCTACAGTACGTAAAACAAGTATCTGACCCATTTTAGGCACCTATTCACCGTCCACTTACATTTTTTCGCCTTGCGTTTGACTCCATAGACCACAATGACGTCACGGAGTTAGTTCCATCTACTTCGTGCTTTTAGCTTTTCTCAGGTCCTTGCAAGTCAAGGCTTAAACCGCTGTTTCTGCCCGTGATCGATTTTTCGTGCGTTCTCATGGCCTGCTACCAACCAACACATAACATTTACCTGATATCTTATCACACTGACTGTTAAAATGCTATGACGTTTTTATCAGTGGAAAATTATATGGTGTCGGTTGTTTGCTACTGATGTGGGCTCTACTGCAAATCAAGCTTTGTGTTTTTTTCGTTTCAATTACCAAATGGTCAGTAGGTGGCCGTTGGCAAGTTTCTAGGGCCTAGGCAAACATTCTGCAATCGCCAGCAAGAGTTTTTCTTATGTTTTGGGATATACTTTTGTTTTAAGCGTTGCAAACTGTCTTGATGACCACACGGTCAATTTGACATAGATTTTTCATCTCCAACTTCCCTCCTAACTTTCAGTTGTCTCGATATCAAAACAAGGAGCTGGCTTTAGTCCGCAGCAGTGCAGCACCGAAGGACAACGTGGCTGATCTGATGGAAATGATGCTGAAGAAAAAAGAGTAAGCTCTGTTCTATGGGATAAATCTAAGTGCTGGATATGACTATAGAACATTGAAAGTATATCACATGCTCTAGCTCAGGGGTTCTTAACCTTTTTCTCCAATTCCGCACTTTTTAGTGGGCCAACTCTCCATTTCCCAGTGTAAATGGTTGTGATTTGTAAAGTAAGTCAACATTTAGATGTGATGTGTTAAATTTTGAAGCACTGTCCCACCGGTCATTCCCCACCTGGCAACTCCGCCATTCCCCACCAGTGGGGAATTACCCACAAGTTAAAGAACCAGCTAGAGTCTAGCTTCGACAAATAAACACCTGTGTGATGTAATAAGGTTATGATATTAAGGCGAGACTTCGCTTGACGCGTTGATGTCAGCTTTAGTCATTCAAAATCTGTTGAATGCAAAGCGATTTTTAGAATTGATCTTGCCAGTATTGAAAAACTTTGCGCGCTGGGACTGTTGGTGTGACGACAAAGCGTTGCCTCTGACAATCCCGCAAACTTTACGACAATTTGTCGCGACTACGGCTGCCCAGTACCCAGTGGACTTTTGCTGAGCAACGGGCAGTGAAACTGTGATAACTTCAAGAAAGAACTAAATCACACATAGCCCACTTAATTATTTTAGTAACAACATCGTTTCACAAAATATTAAACATCTTGAAACACCAACCATTTTCTTCCATTCGTTTAACTTTATTGCATTGCAGCTTCCATTCAAATCATATTATTTTTAAGCAGATTTTACCAATGACAATTTATTGCGTCTATGTGGTATGGCATCATCATTGATAAAGAACCGTGTTAATCATCTCTCTCTATTGTTTAGGTTTTGCTTCTGTTAAGTTGTTTCCAGTTGTCATTTGGTCACCTGAAATTGTAGCCATTGCTGTAATAAAATTATTGTGATTAATAGAATATATTTTGCGCTACAGAGAGGAAGTTTCCAAGCTGAAAGAGGAAACACGCAAATATCGAAACGACCTGATGTCAGAAACGCGAAAGCTCAACCTATTGGAGCGTGACAATTACTCAGTCAAGCGTGACCGTGATCGTGCTCATTCGCAAGTGGCGAAGTTGAATCTGGAAATCACAAGATTGAAACTGAAATGCGGTGAAGAAGGTGAGTTGTGGCGATAGTTTAGCTTCTTTGAAATTTGCCCTATTTGTAGGTGGTTAAGGATAGAGAAAGAGAGCTTCTGTGTGTGGTTGAGAATCATGGATTTTACCATTTCTTAAATCAACTTCTCATTGGTTTCATAAGAAGTTAACGTTGAAGGGTCATTGCGCTTTTGCCACCAGAAGTTTCAAAGCCTTTTTTATACAAACCATGTTGACTGACAGAAGAATTGTTAGCTTTACGCAGCAGTGCCTTTTTGTTTGATGTAATTATAACCCAAAACTTAAACAAGGTTTGTTTGTTGTCATCGATGTTTTATTGTTCCCTTTCCATGCAAAAATTAAAAACCTTGGGTTGTTGAGATGTACAATATCGCCGCTATGGCATGTCAAATAGTATCTACATTGCTGAGTTTAAATGGACTGATTTAGAAATACAGTAAACCTCAGTTAATCCGGATTCGATTTGACCGACGATTTTATCCGGTTTAGGCGAAGATCCGGATTAACCGAAGATGTTTGTTTCTAGCCTGACATCATCTAAGTACTG
>JGI24158J21664_10004254_pt1 | contig 18358 bp, 10 predicted proteins | sample Ectturendosymbi3_FD_21664 | JGI IMG/M metagenome (IMG submission 21664)
GCATGAACCACACTGAGATACGAAGGAGTTGAGGTGGGAGTAGAGGGCCTCGCTTGCGACGCAAACTTCACTTCCAACTCAGGTTAGATTGTGGTTTTCAACCTTTTTTTGTACCGCGACCCACTGTAGCAACCCACTATAATCAAATGGCCCCCAATCTAAAGCTCGAATAAAGCAAATGTAATACAGCTGAGTACAGAAAATATCTACTCGCGACCCCTCAAAAAAATGGTTCACGATCCTTCTGGGCGTCGCAACCCTACGTTGAAAACCACTGGGTTACAGCATTCGACTGTTGTAGCATGGCCCAGGAAATGTTGAAATTTTTTAGAAACAGGACGGAGTTGTTTTTGTTTTGCAGAGCGGCAGGCACCAAACTTTTTGAACTGAGAGCTAGATATTGAGTACCGATTAATGCGAAGTGCTACCAGTTTCATACACACTTTTGATTGAAAAAAATTCCAAATTTTATGTATAATCGTGTTTTTATTACAATTAATGATATTTATCTGTGTGAAAGCACAGATAATGCCAACGCAATTTTTATAATATGCCCGCGAGCGGCCCTCGTGCCCTTATTAATCGTGACCCTTGTACACAGAGCATGGCGTAGCAGGCAAAATTAAGGAATGTGTTCCAATCGATATTTTCGTGATGCGGCATTTCAAACTACCGACAGTTTAAGCAGAATAACTCCAAGGAAATTTACTAATAATTGGTTTCTTACAAAAAGCAACATTTTTGCAACGATTGGTTTTCACCTGTGAAAAAACTTAAGCACTTTCACCGCTATTGCTAATCTTTTCATATTTCATGTTTACCACACTACAGTCTAGAGTTCTAAAGCATGTTTACCGAAAATGAAAGCGAAATTTCGTAACATTAAACCAGCTCATAGCATTAGTGTGGACAGTCTGTGAAACTGATCGCAACAAATAAATTTTTAGATATATAAAATGGTGAAACCAGTCATGCAAAACTGTTACGCACACAAGAGTGATAATACCAATTACCAAACAATTGGATTGCGAAAATTACAAACTTGTGTTTTTTGCTTTGGGAACTTATCATAGCTGTTTATCAGACAGCACCTTCAATAACGAAACGCCAGTCAGCACTACTAGACATATTACTGTCGTATTTCATTATATCTGTTGTTCAACTGAACAGTTAAGAGCACTGATCATGCCAGGCCCATGGTTGGTGCAAGATGATAAGACTGCAGTTCAAAGAGCCACGTACACTGTCATTTATGGTAGCAATTAACGCAAATCATCTCGAGAACAGCTGTCAAACTGACCAGTTGTTCACCAAGGCAACTGTCACCAAGAATAAGCTGCTACAACGAGATCGGTCACAGTAAAGCAGACATTAATGAAACACACCGCTAACAGTTTGTCCAAAAAGTGAACGAATGTCATACATTCACGAAGCATCTGCAGTTGTGGAACTTATTTTTAGTTAAAAATCGCAGTGTCACCATGTTAGTGGAAATTCATGTCGTGTTCAAGTTTTTACGTGTGACGACAGCTCCTGGGATCCATGCAACAAACTACTTTATAATAACCAACCCACGTACATCAGCTCTGGTAAAAAAAACTTGGCAGATATTTTGTGAATGTCTCCGAAATACCTTATGCTTACTTCCTGTGATTTGTCTAAACTCAAGTTCGAAGAACGGTCACGAGCGAAGTATGTTCATTTTCACACATGTGAACACTTCAGACAGAAGGAAGAACTCAAAATGCATGTGTCAATCAACTTGCAATCATGATCATCAAAGTTAACGGGCAACTAGAGCATCGTTTCAATAACCACATAACCACAAGCTCAGTATCTAAACTACTGCCACCTGCATAGTTATTACAGCAAAAGTTTCAATGGTGGCTCATATCTGAAGTTTTGCCAAACTTTCGAAGTCTTGCTAAATAGTTGTTTAAATATGTAGACTGGACTAAGCCCGAAATGCATTGACCGGACTTGGATTCCGACTAAGCTGCAAGATGATAAGCCTGCGACTCGCTTTTTCCACGTAGTGCTCAGTCCACCTCCATTGTTTCGAACTTCAGTTTGGCGCACCCATGCGTGACCTCTCAGTCCAAGCACCTATTAGCACATTGTTATATCTGGCGATCAATCTTGAAAGAATCCAATAAAAACGAACTGTCCTCGCCTGTCTCTCGGCAGGTGCTGCTGTCACTGCTGCAGCAACCAACTGACTTCTTCACCAGGGACCGATGCACGTCACGCGTAGCACAGACGGTAAACAATGAACAAACATCTGGCCCTAAAGATAGGCGGTTTCTTCAAAGAGTCCATCTACTCAACGTCCTTTCCGTTCAATCAACAGCAGCTACGCTGTTTTTTCACATGTAATGCTGGCAATAGCACAAGACGTTAAAAAATTATGCGATGACATTTGGGGATATTTTCTCCTATTCACAAGTTTCCCGTTGAAGTTCTGGCCGATTTGCTTAACAGAAAAAACTGCAGACCTGGCTAGCACTGCGCGGCATGTCGGTGTCACGCTTTTGCCTCAGAGTGCGACAAGGACGAAGCGTTAAATGCCTGCTGCCCGTTCCTGGCCGGGACTGAGCTTTCTGCCTGGTAGTTTTCTTTAATACACCTTCCTTATCACAACACTTGATAACAGGCTTGGCAGGTGCGGCTCCGTCCCGTCAGTAGAATTCCTTTCAGGCAAGCAGCTTGACTTGAAGTGGTGAAGAAGAGCCTTGTTCCGTTTCTCGATATCAGCTTTGCAATTATTTCAAGCTGGTATCTTACCAGTGAAGAGAGGAAATTTTCTTAAACAACCTTTTAAAGTTCTTCGTAAGTCAATAAAAAAACATCGATTGCCGAATCAACCGCCGTAATTAATTTTATCCACAGAATATGCTCATGCTGTGTTCGCACAAACAAGCGGAGTAAACTACGAAGCCATGAGCGATAGAAATAGCACCCAGGTCACGGCGGAGTCGACAACAATAAGCAGGAAAGTGCTTTCGCCGTGGGCGCTGAAAGCGTAGATCCTTATCAACAACTGTGAGTGTTTGAGCCTGTTGTAAACGGTGGCTATTCACACTAAGCCAGAAGCATCCGGAATCAAGGAACTTCTCAAGCGGCTTGGAAAGTTGGGCATCCTTGCAACATAATCCTTTGCAAGTCTAAAACAAGTAGGCTACGACCACCTGCTCTTGTGTCAGGTGGCAATGATTGCACGGCTGGATTTATTATGTTTTCTTTCTGAAACACCGAATAAAACATTTATCAGGGAGTACACTGTTGACACGTTTATCCAAAGGAAGTCATTTCTTTTGTTCGATAACTTTGCCATTACTTTCAACGACCCCGAGTAATGTTCGTTTCTTACGTTTTTTCCCAATATTTTGAAGTTTTTTTGTTCATTTAAGGTTAGCTTTTGATTTCGTGGAAACACAATATCTTCTGTGCCGCCACATTTTGTCCTGCATTAAATTAAATATCGTTTTCAACAAGTCATTTGAACCGTGGAAAATGATTAACGATAAATCCCAAAACGTTGTCGGCGCTCCGNAGCTGAAGGTCTTTCTCTCATCACGCAAATTTTTAAGCACCGACAGACAAGCTTACCAATATCTAGAGTGGAATAAATATCACCGTTGACNAAGCGGTAGAGTCCTTCCTGATGCTTGGACCTGGCTGCTAACGAGCTGCATATCTGCAGAAGCTCTGATGAAATTTCTGACGACCAACGGATGGCGGGACGCCGACTGACCTAACAATCTTCTTGTGCATCACCGCGGACAAGCCACGAACAAGACACATGTTATGACGGTATAGAGATGATCCTCTAGCAACCCGGGTCACACCGGTATTCAGGAAGTCACGGTTCAATCATTTATCGTCTCAAGTTCGACAACAGTTGACAATGACTACGTTCTCTCAGTAACTTTATAACTTGAGTCCCAATTTTTTTCAAACTCGAAACAATTTATTCATGAGCTTTCGTAATATTATTTATACTCATAACAAATCAAAGCTTTTACGATTCTGAATAAAATCGAATTACTAGGAAAAGCTAATTAATGTATTGATTTCAGCCGAAAAATCGAGAAGGGATTTGGTTAGATGAAGAAAGTTGATGCGATGGCATCCTGTTGCCATCATCCCATGATTTGAAGCAACATGTGTTTATAATGAAAGTGGTTTCGAGATTACCCAACTATCTTTACAGTACGTTGTCAAGAAGTTGCTGATATAACGCTGCTGGAGTCCTAATGGGAAAAAATCAGAAATTATTTCCTTACAAGTAATGTGACATTAATGCTGCCAAAATTTATTTTCACAAGAGTATTCACACGTATTTTAACAACCAAAATTTAAATGTCTGCAGGATTTAGTTTACTTTAAGGCAGGGGTCTCCAAAATACGGCCCGCGGGCCAAATGCGGCCCGCGAAGCCATTTTGTCAAATGATGAAAATAAATTACCAAAATTTTGTTGATTTGGTAGAATGTAACATATCCCAAAACAATCACATTACGTACGACGCCCGGCCCTCGATATGTTCTGTAATAGTTAGGTGGCCCTCGGACAAAAAAGTTTGGTGACCCCTGGTTTAAGGGAAGAGGTGAGAATTAAGAGTGGCAAAGATCCCTCAACGTTTGTAGCCGATAACTAGACTGCCAGTCTGTTTAGCACATGATGTGTTTACACGATAACAGTCAAGTGCCTGTTGCTACATAATACCGCAAAGAGCATTATGACGCATAATAAACCCCATGCGTGCTCGGTGAAGAGGAACACGTCACGGTGCTGCGCAGCATGGCCAGTCATCCATACGATCATCACTGATGTGATTAGGCCAACCAATTTTTTGACCTAAAAACTTAAAATTTTGACTTTAAAAATTACTAAATATTGACTTTATTTTGACCTATCAATTTCCTGCGTTTTTAACTGAAATGCGGAATGCAAAGCGTATTCATGTACATATCAGAAAACGAACCGATATGTTTGTTGAAATGAAACAAAAAGTAGTTGATCTGCAAAATCTGGTACAACATGTTTTGAAAATTTTCTGGCTACTTTCATTTTCATGAAACGAACCTCATCGATGCTTTGCACTGCGGAGATGTGCTTCCACCGTAAACCTTTTGACACTTTTCACTGAGCAGTAACAGAATTTGCAAAATAATTCACTCTTAGGTGTTGAGGTTAACTCAGAAACATATTCATGCAGTGTGCTTCAAACTTTTGAAGAATTTGGTTGTTTAACCTTAGACATGGTATGTTGATAAGTACATTAATAAATATAGTAGAGTCAAATCTGAGAATATCATAAAATCAAAACACTGTTATGCTTAATGGATAAAGCATTTTGACCTATCGATAAATTTTGACCTAATGGTAAATTCTGACTTTTTTTTGACCTAAGAACGTTGGAGTGGCTCATAGTATCAGCATGAAATTTGGTTTGTGGACGTTTCATAAACTTTTAAGAATGCAGAAAAATTTTGACTTTATTGACTTTTGGTTGCCCTAGTGATGATCCAACGCTCATGGAATGAACAGCATGTGGGAGTTGGGGGTTCTTCGTTTCGTGTGTCACACTAGGGCAGTGGTTCTAAACCTTTACAAACACGCCGAACCCTTACTTAGTTTTCCTAGCTTTTGTGGAACCCCATTTTTGCCCAATATAACAGAAAGTAAAAATGGATTACTACAGTTTTTTTTTAAGGAAAATGTTAGGTACCCAGTTTGGATCTGTAGGGACCCGATTTCTCTGATTCTGGGGAGCCGACTTCTCTGATTCTAAGGACCCCATGACAACTTTCGCTGATTCTAGGGACCCGATTTTCAATTCTAGGGACCCGATTCGGGTCCCTAAAACGCCGTAAAAACCCTGGGTTACTGCAAAGGTGACCATAGTTATCTTGCTGTGATATAACCACGCTTTTAGTCATGTTTCAGATGACCTTCGTCGAAGCCCTGAAAAGGCTCCGTCGAACCCTAGGGGTTCGATCGAACCCAGGTTAAGAACCACTGCACTGGGGCATCCCACTGCTGTGTGTGTGCTGTTACTTTTGAAGTTAGCGGCCTCTTCGAGTGCATCACATTGTTTTGTATTGGTTTTTCAAGTTAGCGGTCAAGCGTAGGGCTGGGTTCAAGTAAGTAATTACTTAATTACTTACTTGAAAACGTTTACTAATTACTTGATTAAGACATTTTGCCGTTACTTGATATTTCAAGTTATTTGCATTTAGAAAAGTAAAGATTTTAGAAGCCACATCTGTTACTATAAACGCAATATTATACATAATGGCAAGCATCATCGCACATGAAACAAGTCATATATTGAAGCGAATAGATTTCTTGTCTGTACGGAGCGCTTTGTGAGTCACAATTGTTGATTGTCATCGTGATTATGATTTGGAGCAAGAAGCTCATTGTATTGAACCGCGGCCAACAGTTGCGGATTTTGCCTGAACCACCTTGTGATTTAAAAATTGCAATGATCGTGATGTGCTTGCATGTTTTTAAGTGCAAATGTCGGCTTTTCTTATTTGCTTGAATTACTCAAGTTACGTAATCTGTCAGAAATTACTTATTACTGAAACAATTTCTGTAACTTAAACCCAGCCCTGGTCAAGCGGCACTGGTTGAACAATGCATTTGCTGGTAACAGAGCTTTTGCAACTGCTTGACAATATGGCATAACTTTAATCATTAAATAAAGAAAAGCAAACCATACACGCTAATCGGTAATCTCTGCCCACATAAAAACGCGTGATGCAAATGTTAAAAGGTGTATCTGACTTTGTTCCAACTAAATATTGTATTGCAATTCCATAGTAGCAAAGGTCCAGTGTTTCAACAACGGATTTCCGTTTGTTGATTTGTTAAAGCAAGATAACCTCCGCAACCTTCATTCATACAAATGATATTTAGCTGTGTGCACTTGCTTGTTTCATGTTTCATAACTTTCAATTCATTATATTTTTCGAATCAGTCTAGCAAGCAGAGATAAGACGGCTTTTGGACAAAAGGTAATCACACTAAACTGCAAACTGTCCGTTGCAAGTTTGCTAAAACATTTAGGCGCCCGGAAGGTTGTGGAAACCTTCCTAAATTTTTTCATTTCCTTGTTTTTTTAATGCCATCAACTTGTAATGTAGCTGCTTTGGTTTTACTGTACCACGTTTTTCGTTGGTTATGACTTGGGCTGCTTTGAAGGGAAGTGCTGAATGCAAAATAAACCTGAACAGCACACACACCACTGACCAATCTTTTAACTCGTTGCCCAATTTTCGCGCTTCATCCATTAATCACGTATTGTTTTTGAAAATATACATTTTTGCACGAGCTGATATGTTTTAAGTAGGGTCCAAGATAACCTTCACGTTGTAAGTAGAGGACCGCTTCAGGTTGTCATTTTTTATGTCATAGTAGTACTGTAATCATACAGTAATTGCATTAAAAACAAGTTCGCACAGCATGATTGCTGCAGGCACTTCGTGAGCTGACTAAGCACATTCGGAGAAATGGGTTTGGACTCGCGCTTTCTATACTTCCACTACCTCAAATAAAGTTTTCGCTTTTATGATTTGAGTAACGCTTACTGTTTAGCACAAACCTTTCAAGACAGAATTCATTTAGAAACAACATCCTTAAACGTTCATCCAAAAAGATAAAACTTGCGAAAAGACGCTCGCACAAACACATGGTAACTCACTTTTTTCTGAAAATACCAGCATGCAAAGCCCTTTGTGATGCGATGCGCTTGCATCACTTGTATCACACAGGGCTTTTTCCTGATGATAATATCATTGCTGTTAAAATCCGAAATGGTAAAGACAGGCTTAGCGTCCAGTCGTTAATGGAAAAAATCATTAAGTCAAGATCTCATGTTTTGTCTATAAAATTTTCATAATATTGAATGTAATACTTGCATTAGTGGTGTTGTAAATGCTTGGCAGGCTGTTCAGCAACAAACAAACTTGCTGCTAATTAATCGCAAACGCAGACGAACGATTAGTTTGTCATACTTCTATGGCTTCGCGCGAGGAACGTTCACCTCGAAGAAACTTCCAAACAAACAACCACCAGGTGAAAGCAGATTGTCATCATAACACGACTCGACCCCGCAGAAGTTTATCACTATTTACTAATAGAGTATGTAAGATTTGCTGCACAACACAACATTCTACAAACAATTTGCTCTTTGAAAAATTGCGTCACATTATGTGCATATGGCCGCCGCTCGTAAGAGGACAGACCGTCCTCACCCTGGCATCTGAATCAAACGATGGTTACTACACGAGACCAAACATCCACTTTTTTGAGATTCCGTGTGGCCATCGGTTATTGGCAGGTTCATTACCAAGTTGAAGTCCAACCCATGCACATATACATCTGGGTGTAAAATGCACTTGAATAACACAGGGCTTTTGCAAGTTCTCTTCAATGGGGCCATGAAAGCACATACAACCCTTTTGTACAAAATAAATTAAATCTACGTAACTTCAATTATTATAGAGTGTCCAAGACAGTTTTTAGGTGTCGAATGAAACCAAAAGTTTGGAAGTTGGTGAAAAAGAAACAATAGCAGATAAAATAGGAACTCCATCTTCGAGAGGTTGTTCACGTCAGTCTTGACGATTTTGCCGCAGGAGCAAATGATTGGCTCGACTGTTGAAACTGCTTGAAAACAGCAAATGGACAAGTTGCTGGAAAAAGACTGCAAAGTATTCTACAGCACTTTACTTCAGTAATGAACAAGATTGGCATTCACTTGCAATTCAACAGCACAGTTGATAACTCTGGCTTTTTTCACTAATTAGCGACTTTGGTAGACCCTGTATCTGGTCACTCAAGCTGCAAAAAACTTCTCTTTTCAGCCACCGCGGATTTCTTAAAACTGTGCAAAGCATAGAGATAAGGGTCGATATGCTTGCCTGGAAATTCACATGCCGGAAATTCATTTGAACCTGTAGCAGGATTTGTCCTTCTATGGTCAGGAACTGCACTTTTGCGCTCATTCCATTCAAGCGTAACGAGCACACCGCAGAGCAAATGGCAGCCACAGAGCAATCGTTCTTTGCCAACCAACCCCTGAACGTATTGAACTAATCAAGGCGCCCGACTGGTCAGTGTTTGCATTCCTGAACAAATATTTCTTTTTTCATTTCAAACAGCGGCATTCTATTCGTTTGTCCACTTCCGCGACGATGTCGCGCTGGAGATCATAGTTTTTATTAAATAGAGCTTTTCAATGCGTGAACCTCTATTTGCAGGCTGTGGGCATCATTGATGCTCAACTGAGGTAATATAAGGGCAAAACTTGAAGCGACCTTTGCTAAGCATGGGACGAAATGCGTAGCTTTGCAGAAGAAGATCAGGAGATGTATTTGGAAAACACTGGTAGATAACGACCAGCAAAAGACTTATATGTTTATAGGGACTGAACTACACTTCTCGTTCTTGCTTCTGTTACAAACAAAAATAATTTTCCAATGGCATTAGAAGTCGACCGTTTTATGCACACATGGATCTGTTGGTTGTCACATATTAATACTTCGGGAGCATTTCGTCTTAAAATAACAAGGACGTGAAACTGTAATACTTTCAAGAGTCCTTACCTAAGTCTACGCCCAATCACGGCTGTCAACTATTTACGAACGTGCAAACCTACGCTGGGAGGAAAGTGTAACAATCTCAACTTCAATCCGGTAGCATCGACAAAATAATTAATTAATGGCCGCATTGAATGAGAAAACTGAACATCCAAAACGTGATTAGAAGCAGGTTTTTATCGTCACTGACATTTTCCGACAATCCTGTAGTAGTGCTGGTTCTGATAAATTTTTACCGAAGTTGCAACAAGTTCAGAGAGATAATTAAAAGCTCTAGATGAGTGGTTCTTTACCGGGGGAGATCCCCTCCAAGGGACGTCAATAAATTTCCAGGGGGGCGGGAGTCCTTCCGCGCCCTTGAACATGGAAAGTTTGATCATGATATTTACCAAACAATACATCGGCTTTACGGCTTATTTAAAGTCAGGGGGGCTTGAAACAAAGGACAATTACTTAAGGTAGGCGTGGTAGAAAAAGGGTTAAGAACCACTGCTCTAGATTTTCTTTAGGATTTCGATCGAGGAATCAGCTGACTGGGCTCTGCTTTCATCTTGTTGCGATGATTCAAACTTGCACGTATCTGTATTCAAGTAACTTCACTCCACACTTGAAACAAGCAAGGAATCAATCGCAAATATTTAATAGGAAATCGATTTCACGTAACACTACGCATCGTCAGTCCTTACATCTGCAAGCAGTGCTGACAGGTGGGACGCTGAAAGGCCAACACAAGGGCAGAGAAGGCAAACAACCTCAAGACTGAAGCGAATAAATCACACAACACCAACTGCGACAATTAAAACTGTAAATTATGTCTTACTCAAATAATTACATTCACTGAAGCTTCAAAACTTACTGCAAAAATAACATAAACTTATAAATCCCAACANAAGCTGCGTTGACTAACACTATAGAGTACGTCGTTCTCANATCAATGCATTCACTAGAATTTCTCTTCATTGAGCAACACGTCCATTTAGCTTGAAACAACACGCTGCATGATTCAGAACTTCTGCAGTTCAGAGAGACCAACACTCTGAAAGACTAACACTTCAAGTTCAGAGTGACTAACACTCCAGCAAGAGACAGCGATACTGGGCAAGCCACAGAAACTACAGAGTGTACAAAACTAAACTGTAAGACAGCTTGCAGAATCTTTAAAAATATACATACTTGTCTTCTTCGTCGTCCACTTCTGATAAAATTTTAGTCACATGACTGGCCATGTTTTGTTGCTTAGCAACTGCACAGCCGCAAAATAAAATGATGCTTGGTACGCTGATTGACAGCTCGACAGCGTTTTTAATGATATACTAATTGATCAAAGAAATGTAAAATTAGGTCATGTATCTAAAACAGAAAACAGCAAAATCAACGATGCGTTTCCGGCAGTTGTTGCGCAAGCACACCATATCTTAATTAGACACAAAATCAAATAGATGTTGAAACAGGAATGGGATATTTTTGCCTCTTAACATTGTTCAATTTTACATCATTTTGACTTCAAATCTGTGTCAAACGAAAACAATGCTCGGCCAGACCCTGATATAAATGACCGAACACCTGGGTTTTGACTAAATAATAATTTTCCTTCGGGGAACTAAACCAACAACAGCGTTCTAGCTGAAAAGACTGCTCGAAAAGAAGATTGAAAAGATCGCACCAACAGGCACCATCATGTTGTAGCATGCTCGCGAGACGAGCATTTTCGGAGCTAGAGCTAGGGCCGGCAGGTTGCTCTCCCACGTCTGCTAAGCCATGCTTTCCAAGCTTTAAACAACCCACACGAACAAGCGGTGTTCCCGCATGAAATGAATTTTGCAAGTTTGAATCAATTCCAAAGAACAGAAAATCCATTACTCTTTGAAGGGCATCTATGCAATCACTTAAAGTGTTGGTGTCGACACGTTTTGGGATCAACGGCCATTTTAAGTAATAATCATGCATTGAAAGTTCACAGTCGCGAGGAAAGACGGCTTCGCAAGAGATAAAACCAATAAAATGGAATAGGAATTACATTGAAGAATTACGAAATGTTATTTGTCTTTTGATACGACATTTAAAGGCTGTCACTGTGCAAAGAAACTTTAAAGCAGCTGCAGGTGTTTGCATCAAATTGGAATAACTGCGCGCACGGGGTAAATAAGATGAAGTCTGCAGCTGTTGGCTATGAAATGTCAGTTTCCTTTTTGAATGTAAACCCATTTAAAATTAACCATTCACTAATGCAAAATCTTCGTTCCCGACCCAACTCACCCCCATAAGTTTCCTCAATTCGCTGCGCGCTTCATTCAGGCACTTGGCCGTTCATTTTATACCGTCTTAATGAAAAAAGTCTTCTGGCAGCAACGAATCATGGCCTTTAGATGCTATGCAGCGCTTATGTATCTAGGTGTTAAAGAAGTTATGTGCTTCCTTTGCTTTTTTCTAATGATGCATTCTAAGTGCAAAATGTGTGCTTGTTTTTGGTCATTCTTTGTGATAAGCATAGAGAGAGATACTCTCAAATTCCCGTTATTCCGTTACCATGGAAACCAGCGGCAACTGAGCAACGAGAAGGCTTTTGCTTCAAAACAATTATGACGTTTGTGAAAGGAACTTTCTGTTTGTGATCACCAGCATTATGCAAAGAAGGTGCGGTACAGGCAGGGTTTTTTCAAGCTTTGACCTTGCTGACCTCAAAGACATTTTGAGCGACCGCAACTATAACATCTGAATACCGAGATGGTCGCAAAGCGAGGTTTCAGTGTAGTTTGGTGGCGGTAGTAAAAGGAGTGTTTGGTGTATTTTTTTTCAGAGACCATTGAAAAAATTTAAGAGACCGTTTCTGTCTCTCAAAACACCTTAATAAACACTGGGTACAGCAATGTTTTTCTTGATGCACATCGATCACTACTGGAGCGTGCAGGTTTAAACTTTGGGCTGTAATTTATGCTGAAACCAAGCTGAGTTCTGTTAAAACATTTTTTTCCATTACAACTTATGGACTCACGGAGTCCCAAAAAGAAGACAAACTTTGAATTAAATTTTCACTTGCATCTTGACTGACTCTGTTTATACCGCGGTCTTCGAACTGAGCGAGTGCACAAAAAGTCCTAAATCCCCTTGTTTCATTGTGTCTTTGACAATGACCTGTTCTAATCTTGTAGCCATTTATGTAATGCCTAACGCGGAAAGATATATAAGAGTCGAAACCTTTTTGTTTTCAAGTAAACCTTATTTGCTGCGAGCATTTGCGTTGTCGACTGATCCACTTTTTCTGCGCGTCTTTTGCTCATCTCAAGTTTTGAACTAAACAAAGTTCAGCTCGGCCATACATCCACCTTTTCCTTGTCTGCTCTATATTCTTTTCAATCACGGACAACCATCACTTTAACTATTTGACAGCAGCTAATCGCGCAGTTTGTATGCATGCAGGCACAGTAAAAGAATGGATTTTAATAAGCGATGCATTTCCAACCGAACATTGCAGAATTTGCGATGGAAACCTATCATATTGCGGGCCATCCATAACTGACGTCATGATTTTAATAAAGAAGGGTATTTTATATTTGCGACCTTTTGTAACAAGGGTTGGGGTATGGATAAAAGATATGGTGACGTTGCAAGGTGATTCAAGTTTTTTCTACAATAATATTGTAATTTCAGCCTAAAAACTGCAAACATTTGTAAAGTGTAATTTCACCGATGTTTGAGACCACATACTCCTAAAAATACTTTCCTATTACAAAAGTCCGTCACGAACTGAAAACTCGTGCGTTGACCTTATAGCGATGTTGCACAAGTAGGTAAACTATTGTATCAACTATCTCACATTTCGCATGTATCGGCGTCTACTCGTCTGGAGAATTTCGTGATTTCTAAATTAAGTGCCACATCGACTTTAGATTGCCTCTACAGTAAGCAAAATGAACCTAATGAAAAAACTCTCAGTGATATCTATGAATGAAGTAATTTCTGCAGCGCATTCAAACGTAATCTCATCCTGTCATCCTGCAATGCAATTCTCTGATGATCTTGAGCCAGAACCACACAGTGCACCAGTGCAACTTTGGCCGCTATTATCGCGTTGTGTCGTCGACAATGAAACCTCCGCCTCGACCTTTAAAAAATGCACTTAAAACTTATGCGATTTTGTACTTGGTGCAAAATGTTTGTCCCTCTTATTAATCTTGAAAAGCGGCGTTATTCATGTTTCAAAATGAGGAAACTCTTACACCAGAGCTATTTTTCAATTAATTATTTATCGTTAATTAATGATATGTTCCAATCCATTTTCTTACAAATCATAATCCCACTTATGGTTTGAGTCTTCTCAGCTGAGCGCAGTGTACGTCATGCGTTAGTATAAACCAGGAATCTCCATATATTTTTGTCCGAAGTCCACATCAGTTATTACTCAACAGTTCAAGGGCCGGATTTCTTACGTAATTTGATTGTTTCGGGAAATGTCACATTCCGCCAAATCACAAATTTTTCGTAAACACATTATTTTTTCATTATTGACAAAATGACTTTGCGTCCAGATGAAATGGCTTCGCGGACAAGCCGTAGTTTGGAGACCCTGGTATAAACTGACCCTACACAACAGGAGTGGTTGAACTACGGTCCGCCGAACAGTTTAAACTTCATTACGCTATTATTACAACACAAACAATCAACTGCTAAATTTCTTGCTAGCTTGTGATATTCATAATACGATTGTTTGGCCCTCTTGCTCACAAAGCAAAGAAACCACTTATCAATTGATAAGGGGGGGGGGGCTGCGACTGTACCCAAATTAAAAGCACTAGATTGTCTGTATGCTTTCGAGGAAACAGCCGACTGGGCTCTGCTTTCACCTTTTTGCGATGATTCAAACTTGCGCATATCTGTATTCAAGTAAGTACTCTCCACAATGGGTGTAAGCAAGGAATCAATCGGCAAAATTTTTTTAAATGCGAAATCGATTTCACGTACAACTGTGCATCCTCAGTCCTGAAACCTGCAAGCAATGCTTTCAATTTTTTACCCATAACTTGACAGAAATGCATTGCTTGATTAATCTGCGTTCTTGGAAATGGCGCAGTTGATTCNTTGTTTAAATGACGNATGTTTATTTACTCCTCCATCGCGCACGCGCTAACCCCGCGAGTTTATAACGTAAACAATAAACAAACTTAACACGTCTAAGATCACGTGTTTCGGACCATTAGGGGAGAGGTGTAGCGAATAGTTACGTTACATTTATAGGGATAGTGGAAAGGGGTGACATCTTGAAACAAACGGTGGGAAGGGGATAAAAATTTTATTAAACTAATGTGACTTCATTCATGGATGGTCCCTTGTGGCTGTCTAAACTGCAGGTCTGTCAAGAAAAGGCGCACATTGATTAGCCACGCAATTTGCCAATATCTTGGGAACTGTTTTTTTGCGTTTCCATACCTTCAAAGAGTTACACAAATATACTTTACTGCACATGTTTAAGCCAAGAGCAGCGCTGCAGCAAGTGCAGTTTTGGATTGTACCTTTCCATAACTGCGTAATGCACATCATTATATTACCCTAGAACTTTGCAACATTTTTGCTATTATTAACTTGAGCTATCTCTGTACTTAGCGCAACTGCAAATATATGATTCGCTTTTTGTGCGATTGCCTAGCGTTGAAACTCTTGACAATGATGTCCAATGCTTTTAATTCTGTAAATTACATAATTTCATTTTTATAAAATACTTACTTTACAAATAAGATATTGCATTCTTCATAACTGTACCCTGGTATCAAGTAATACCTTTGACGCGAAAATTATTCTTAACGAACTCTCAAGTGTTGAGCAAACCCACGGTGATGCTAAAATTCTCGCTGAAAGTTCGTCACGAGTGATGGCCAAGAACTAGGTTTGCTCGGGCTGCTGCAAAGTAAAGCTTTTTACTCGTCACGATGAATGAGTACCGCCATAATGACGCAACAAGTTTAAGGTGTACACAGACAACTCCAAGCTTGCTTCCGGTCTGCAAAGTCAGGCATTGTTTCAGCTTCGCGAGAAGTGATTTGCCGCGAGATAAAGAATATAATCCTCCAGACAAGTTCTGATCGGCAATGCAGCCCAAGGCGCACATCAAGATACTCGTTCTCAACTACAGTTGTTCATCAATCCCCGCACCGCACCTCTCTTTTTATTGGCGCTGGATTTTTGGTGAAGGACGACGGGTGCTAGAGATCACCTGCATACGAAGACATTATATGCCACTAGCATTACATTTAAAATGAACACTGTAGATATTTCCAAGCTATTTTCTCCTCCGCCTTGTAAGAATGGTAATCATCTCTGAGTCAGAAGAAGTACTTCGAACATAATTCGTACGCGTGGATCAGAAGCTCTATTGTGCCGCTGGTCGCGCTTCATCGCATAGAACGAATGCGCCACCAACAACTGACATATTCTTTGAGCTTTGTCACAAATAGCCTATTGTGTCACAGTTGAGCGATGACGCCCTTCACAAAATTTTCAATCTAACTTTAAAACAGTTCTGGCGTTGGCAAAAAGTTTGAAGGCCTTGAAAATCGCTCGAAGCATTGCATCCGAGGAAATGTCATTTAATGGCCTTTTTTCTGCTTGCGATCTCACTGGAACAGAGTGCAAGTTGTAAGTTTTGCAAGACCGTAACATATAAAACAACAGAAAACAGCGCAAATGAAATTATACTGCTTGTCTTGATATTTTTAATAAAATTACTTTTAAATTATGTTTTTGTGGTGTTTCGTTTTCGCGATGCTACTGAGGTCTGAGACGGAAAAGTCTTGAAATAAAAACAAATTTTAGACAGTTTCTCAAGCTGTCACGTGACGTCCAATGATTATAAAATCAAATAAGGCAAAGTGATTTTCAAGGAAAGTTTAAGGAAGACAAGTTCATAAAAATATTTTGAAACTTATAAGTCGAAAATTTGTGGTTAGTTCGTGACGGCAAGATTCTCGACCTCACAAATTCGAAGAAAGTTTTCCACCAGGTTGGCTGGGCCTGTGCGGCCTTCACCAAATCACGGTTTCAATCAGATTTTTCTCGGCTGACTGTATTGTTCGTCAGCTTTGTGTTCAAAGTTAACGGTGAGCTACATCAGGGGTCTCCAAACTACGACCCACGAAGCCAGCCCGCAAAAGACACTTTATCAATAATGAAAAAATAACATAGTTACATAAACTTGTTAATTTGGTGGAATGTAAGATATCCCGAAACAATGACATTACGTAAAGACGGCTACGTTAATGTCAGTTTGCCAAGTATTACTGCGCTGCAGGCTGGCCTAACCTTAGCTGATATGTTGCCACAACCTGAGGTTTTTGTAAATATAGGTACATCCTATCCGAAGTCTGATTTTCACACTATGCTAACATCAAAGAAGCAATTTCACCATTATTTTTAATGAATATACTTCTGTTATTAAACAACATCCATGTTTGACATTCTTTAAGTTTGAACCGGGAGTTCATTTTTGGCCCTAGAACCGTTGTGTAACAGCTCATGACGCCCTCGGACTAAAATCATTGGTGAGTGGAAACCCCTGCACGAGGCCATCAACAAATGCGACCACAAGCCAATGGAGTTGAGCAAGGTTGGATGCAATTCTACTTCTAGCGCAAAATGCGTGCCAACAAATCTCTAATAAATTATCAGATTCAGTCAAGTAACGCTGAAAAAAAAACGAAGAACTCTCAAGTGGGTGATATCTGGAGGATATTGTCCTTGAACTCCAGACGGCATTTAATAAATCTCACGCTCTTGTCCAGAAGCAAAGGAATAGCGAGGAATATCGCATGACGTCATTGCACCCGCCACCAGTTGGGGCCACGTGCAACGTTATCGGAAAAATGTGCTGCGTCCGAGTCTCACGCTTTGAAAAGTAAATGCTTCTCTTCCAGAAATAAGTGGTACCCTTGGCTCAAAGTCCTGCTAGACATCGCGTTTGCGCCAAGTGCAAGAAGGAAGCACACCACGCCAGAGTCTGTTCTCAAGCAACTAGCCTCCGCAAAGGTGGCGCCGTTAAATCTATCAATTTTATTTTGATAGGAAATCGATTTCACGTAACTTTTTACTGTATTTGGTATCCCTGCTTATATTCACTCCGATAGACAGGCAGATTTCTCGTCGCAAGAGTCAATATTGTATTTGCGGTGGGAATGGGCGTGAATTGCGGTGGGGAGTTGGGGGTGAATTTGCTGGGGGAGTGGGGTGACTTGTGGGGGAGATCGGGGGCGACTTGCAGCAGATCGTCAGCTTATCAACTCCGAGGTGGTGAACAGTGTTAAATGTCATAATGGCATTATCTGGACCGCTGTGAAACCAACAATCAAATCGCGCCAGTTGCGTCAAAAACTGGGAAAATATCTTGCCTGACGCTCAGAGGCGAATTTTCATTTTCGGGGCCATAGGTTATTTTAAAAATTGGAGGCCCTTCTGGAAGGTTCGCGACGACTGATGTCATACAAATTTGCACTACACGTGCTCGTTACATTTACTGAATAAGTTGTTCCAAGTCACAATCATATTACTTTATTCTCAATCTCCTTGATATTAGGAACAAAAACAGTGACAAGGAAACCAACGTAAAGGCAGCGGTGAAGTTATCTGACCACTCTCACGTTACCAGGCCCGTAGCCAGGTTTGAAGATTTGAGGGGGGGGCAAAATACATTTTTGGGGAGCAATGTTTTCTTTCTATTGTATGTTTTAATAAAAAATGTTCTGGGCACAACAAAATTTGGTG
>JGI24158J21664_10004255_pt1 | contig 18354 bp, 10 predicted proteins | sample Ectturendosymbi3_FD_21664 | JGI IMG/M metagenome (IMG submission 21664)
TCCGGTTTGGTGCAGTAAGAAATTGTTTTAAGTTTTACTCCAATATCTCAACAAGTAAATCTGACTATTTAGTCACAAAAATATTTTTTAAACAAAACCTATTTGTCAACTAGTGCATTGTTTTGCAATTATTACGTTTTTAGCGTTGAACAATAAACAAAAGGTCACAATCGAATAACGGCCATTGCCGTTAAAGGTAGCCACGGTCACTAAAATAGGCAGTTAGGTTAACTGTTGGGAGAAAAAGATATGCAAAAAGCTGATTTTGGTTGATAAAGGTTGAACTGAAGTTTGATTTCGGTGAACAGTTGGTTATTTTCTGTTGTAGCAAGTTAGGTTAAAGAGGAAGTGAGAAAAAATGGCTTTGAACGTACACTTTTTGCGGTGAAATATGCCAGCCTGCTTTTTAACTAATCATTATTTTTCGGAGACAACGAGTGTTGTGCAAAAATGTCAATTGCGAAGGCTAATAAGCGAAAATACAAGGAAGATTACATCAAGAATGACTTTACTTATCTCCAGAAAGATGGAGAAAATATCGTGCAGTGTGTGATGTGCATGAAAACGCTGGACTAACAGCTTTTTCAAAGCATTCCAGCTCAAGCAACATTTGAACAATGCTCAAAAGGAGCAAGCTAGCAAGTCAATTGAATATCTAAAGTCTAGAGAAGGTTGTCTCAAATGTGTCAGGTTGGATGCAGGAGCAACAGGAAAAGTGGTGGTATCTTTCCATTTACTCATTGATACCTGGCTATTCAAAGTAGGGCAGTCTTTTTAAAAAAAGTCTCAGAGCAAAATTGTCATAATGTCAGTTCTATTCTTTGCCCATTGAATGCAAGTTCAACATCAATGTTTAGAAAATAACAGCAGCATGCAGGAAAACTTATTGAACTTGAAGACCTTTTCAGATTTCGCGCTTCCAATTTATTGTGACGTTTACGTTTTTGTCAGTTTCAAAGTTGGTAAGACCAACATTTTGCAAATTGAACTCAACTCAAAACACCTTTATGGATCTCCGGTTGTGATTTGCAAACATACTTAATTCCAATCCAAGATGACCCATGAAAATAAGAATCGAATTCAACCTAAAGTCATTGGAGGTAAACAAGGAATTTCAATCACTAATTTCATTGGAGGGCTGTCAGAAAGAGCAGTGCCTTTCCTGCTGGCCTAATCATACTGGAAACAATCACTTGTGTTGCTTTAACAGCTACGCATGCTGCTGAGTCATATGGAAACGATTGATCAATCAATCAAATTCTGATCATTACATTTCATCATTTTGTCTTGACCTGACAACTGTGTATTCATTGCAGTCTTGTCAGCTTTTGACTAAACATTATTCAGTCGCGACACATTGTCACGGTTGAGTAATTCAGCCACCACACATTGTAACGGTTGAGGAGCATTCCCACCATGCCTTGATACAGTGCAATTCCTGACAACCAACATCATTCTCAACTAGCCACAGCGAGGCCAGTGCTTCGATTACGTTGCATTTTATTTACAATTTTGCGTGTAAATATGTAAGAAACTAAACTCACACTGCCTCCAGCGCAAGTTATAGAAAAATGAAAAGAAAAAATGAATGTTTATCAGAGCGGCAGTTTTTTCAAGTTTTGACGGAGGAATGGCTGGGAAGGGAAAATTGCATGATTTTTGGCAACCGACGATGTTTGTACTAATCGCTAAATTATTTCGATACAACCGACAACAGAAAAAGTGACAACGTGTACTGCAACGTACCCGGCACACAAGAGGAACTCGTTACGCAATAACCAGAATTTTCGTATACGTGTGACAGGATGAATGTCGTCGAAATAACAAGAGCTGCTCGGATGAAGCAACTTAGGTGTTTAAAAACGGAAAATGATATTTTTGGCTCACCAAAATAGCATTCTTCAACGAACGCCCACCTGTCAGCATTTATATATGCAAAATAAAATCAGCTTACCGCAAATTGTTGACGAGCTCTTGCACAGTTGCGATGACGTATTTTGTTGCATGGCTTGTGCTTGCTTTTGCAAACTTTTTAGGACCTCTAAGAAAAATGGAGAATGCAAGTGGCGTTATTGCTTCATATTTTCATATGTTTGTTTGAAAATACACAAGTAACAGTGGTTGTACTCAAAAGGAGACAGTTTCTGAAGTTCATTGGACAAAATGCATTAAATCAGTGTTTTCCTTTACGTAGGCAAAACTCCATCTAAGCCTTGCAACATACCCATGCTTGATGTGATGTTCTTTCGGAGGTCTTTATACTCCTGAGTTTCACCATAGGCATTCCCTAGAAAGAGATCAGCTTTTACTGACCCGCTCAGATTGATATAGCTTCCGGACTATTCAACGCGGCGTTGGCTATGCAGGATTTCCACAAGTTACACGCAAATGTTGGAAAAATTTTAGAAATGCTGCTTATAAGTTTAATTACACAAAAGTGGAACCTTTGCAGTTTTAAGTGATTGAAAAACGCAGAGTGTTTTTTGACAAATACTTTTGATGTTTCATTTCTTTTAAATTCCTTACCTCTGTTTTGAGACGACGGGTTTTGCCACCGGACCTGTAGAATGTTTTGTAATGTCAGTTGAAGTGAATATTTACCAAAAACAAAAGCTAAGCTTGCTGCTGGTTTCTTATTGTACAGCTATTTTTTGCTTCCCGTTTTCAAGGTCATTAGCCTTTGTGCATTTCTAAGATGAAGAAATACTACGAAATTATTTTATTAAAAACTAGTTGCCGCAGATGCGAAATGGATGTGTTTTACTTTAAATATTTTTATTCAACTTCCTATTTGGCTTAATTTTAGACCCCCTTAATTAGACATGTCCACGCCGTTTTCTGTCTTGGTGTGCTTACTGGCCCCATAATGTGTGATTAAAACGCTATAACTGAATTGAATGAATTGACTTTATTTTTCAACTCGTGTCCTCAATTTTTACTTTGGAAAAGCATATTAGACGAGCTTCATTCAGCAGCTTCATCAAGATTTGGTTTTACTGCACGCTTATGATTGACTTGAAAGTGAGAAGTTTTGGTCACTTTAAATATTTTACATCATTTCTTCACAGATTACGAGGTATGTTTATGATTTGTACGTTTCATAAGTCATTAGGCCAAGTAAGTTAATTTATTGTCAAATTCACTTTAATTGCCTATTAGTTGAAATGAGCATTTGTACTAAAAACTCTCCAGCTCAATCGGCTGGCGAGTTGTGGCCTTTAGCCAAAATGGCGAAGGTTACTTTGCGGGACTTGATTTTTATCCAAATTTGGGTTTTTGAGCCAACATTTTGGTCCCAAAACGCTAGGAAATCAATCACGGGCTCTAAAGACTCGGATGATAACCTAGTTTCCAAAAAAGCTAGAGCTATAAAAATGGCTCGGGGGTTGGCGCCCAGGGCCAGGTGACCCCGGCCAAAAGTGCGCGCAAACCTACCCTCATTATGACGCCTCCGACAAAATAAACTTTTTAATATTAACTACCAAACGTACCAAATTTGTAGAGAGTTTGAACAGCTCACTAGCTCAATCGGCTGGCAAGTTATGGGGTTGCAAAGTTCAGCAATAAAAGTGGCGAACGCGGGACGTAAGGGGTAGGAAATTTCGAAAACACGCAATACCACGTCGTGTTGCATGATTTTCTTCATTTTTTTCTCTGAAAGAAATTACAGAATTATTTCCCAAATATTTTCAATTTTTTGACATATCAATATTCTGAGGATCGCTTAAAAATCACAATGAAAACATTTCGACGAAATGAGAATATACAGATCACGAATAAGATGTTATCTACGTTTCCCCAACCAAACTGAATTGTTTTTTCATTTTATCTTCTGCTCTTGCTTTGCCAACATTATCTCAATAATATTTTACCGCAGAAAAAGCAGCTCCTCCCAGTCCAATAGCAATGATTGAAACGATCAATGCTGCTCCTACAGCGATCCATTCAAACAACTTGTGTTTATCATCTGAAATATATTGCACAACCATTTACCGTTAGTTAAATATGTTAGTATGATCAGCAAAGCATTTTTTCTGTTATGCCCGGGTTTTTTAAAGGTGTTTTAGAGACCCGATTCGGGTCACTAGAATTGAAAATTGGGTTCCCAGAATCAGAGAAAATCGGCTCACTAGAATCAGAGAATTTGGGTCCCTGCATGTTCATACCGGGTACCTAACATTTTCCTAAAAAATGCTGGTTATGCTATTAACATCATACAAAACTTTCAGTGGTACCGTACGTTGATTAGAGTCTAATGTTTTCATTCCCTGAATGTGTTTGAAGGAGCATTTGTACTGAAAAGACAAATGTGTTGAAAACATTTTTTCAAATGTTTTTGGGCAAACTAATTCCTTTGTCGCATTCGTTGGGATTTATGTAGAGTGTAGTTTATTAGGAATAATTAATTAGAAACGTTTAACAAGAAGTTACGTAACATTTTTCTTGATGTATGTTTTGAGGTATTTCCTTGTTAAAATATTTTTCACATTTTCAAATGCATGAAAGCTTGCACGAAAAAAGGTTTTCTGAATGCATAGAGGTTTTAGTTGAAGTTATGCAGTGACAATTCCTAAACATGATACTTGCGGCTTTGTTCTGGTTGAATTTTGGACGCAGAAACCGCATAATCAATAGAATGTTCTGAAAAATGACTTCCATTTTATTTCGAAGAATGCTGCCGAAAGACACAGAAAATTGGACTGCATTTTTTATTTTGAACTAAAAAAACTTGTCAAAATCAATGACTAATAAAATCGGAGGGAAGCCTAAAGCATTTTGCACACTATTTGGAGGTCGGGCCGCTTACTTGTTGTCTCGACAACTCGTTGTTCAGTTTGCATTGATCAAATGCAATTTTTCTCTTTCTTTGTGAACTAAATCAGATATGTGAAGACGTTTCTTTGCTTTTTTAAATACCTCTTGATATTTCACTGGCCAGTTGTTTAAATACTCTGCAAAATAACCGGCTTAGCTTCACTCACATTTTTTGAGTATTTTGCTGGAAATCCTGCGAAGAGTTGCAACAAATTTTTGCTTTTCTCTAGCCTTTTAAGGACAACGGTTTGTCCGGTACACCAAGCAGAAGCCACGATCGTGCCAGGCACATGTTTGGCCATAACTCGCCAGCCGATAGATGGATATTTGATTGATTAATACCTGTAGGTATTAATGAATTAATTTGTTGTTTTCCAGCCATAACTTGCCAACCACTAACGCTAGATGCCTAATCAATGCTCTAAAGTTGCGGATCTTCGCCTAGCTTATTTTAAAAGAAAAACGGGAAACGCGCCACTTGAATTTTTCTCAGGCCCTGATGACGTCATCGAAATTACCCTTGACCTACCCCAGTTGTGACGTCACTGCAAAACAGTTGGAACCCAAAACTTTCCATGTTTTTTTTAATCGAAACTTGAAAACTTTCCGTATCTTTAGAGGTTTCGAAACCTCTCTAGCTCTATCACCCGGCGAGTTATGGCCAATCATGTATCTGGCACGATCGTACTTTCTGAGGGTTTAAGTGGCTAGACTTAGTGAATCCGTTAGCCACAAATGAATTTTACCTTGTTCACTTCTGGATTTGTAGGATCTGAAATTATTTTGAACAACCCCTGCAAATAACCGTTACAAACTCTTATGCAAAGCTGCGTTTTACCAAATGTTGAAAATAACAAGCACTTCAATGTCTACCGTGGCTACAGCCATTCATTCTCATGTTTGCTGGGACAATCAAATATATAAACTACTAGTGAATTCACAAGTGCACGAACTGACGTTGAACTCATTTGCCCTGTTTCAAAAATATGGAACGTGAGAAAAAACACATGCACAAGTGCGCAACAGTTAAAACTTTGTTCGAGAATATGGTTTGCACTTACCGTTCATCGCTGAATCTGGTGTCCTGGAGTAGCTGTTCACACTACTGCCGAAAGTTATGACTGGTTCCTTGTCCATAAAGAGGCAGGTGAACAGTCCCTTTTTGCCTGCTTACCCTCAAGCTTCCTGAGAAATGTACAGTTGCATGAAGCATGTCACCAAAACTTCAAGCAGTACAAATTTGTGAAAATGCGACATTCTTATCACGAGTGGACTTAATATGTGAAAGTGTCTCTGAAATATTGCATTTCGTCCTCAGGAAGTTATGCACAACGAAAAAAGATTATCAAAAATTATAAATAAGTTTACCCAATTATGACATCAATCTTTGTGCAGTTAGTTTTTAGAGCACGAAGTACAAGAAACTTCAAGACCAGTCTGTGTCACAGAACCTAGACGCTCTGTTTAAATGCAATTTATTTCTCGCCGTCTTGTTATCAATCCAATCCGTTACAGCCACAAACAGTTGTTTGTTACGGGCCGCATCAAATCGTCATGCATCTATCAATGTATGCTTGCTATAATGGTTTAATTGAATTAACAATTAAGGCCACAATATACAGTAGTATACATATGATGAAAACCTTTGAAATGAATTTGATAATTGTTTGGAGGTTGTTTTTTCTTGACCTGATTGTAGCAATCATAAAATAACCGCAAGAAAGATAGCACTACAGGCAATTTTAATTTATTTTTTGATATTCGATCTGAACGTGTAATTTAGAGATTTAAAGCGTTTATGCCAGAAATTGATCAGGTTTGGGGCAGTTCACCGTTTGCAACAATGGATAAGAACCGTGAACAACAGCACAGCGCTTCACTATTGTGAGCTCTCTGATTTGTTACAATGGTACTAGCTTCTTTGTCGTGTATTATATTTGGATTTAGTTTTGCAGCTTCCTTTCTTGAAATAGGCTGTTTTCAAGATTATTATTTGTAGTTCATTCTGCAACCTGACGTAAGTTCCTATTTTAATAAATTGCCATTAAAATTTCTAATCGTTCGATATTACAACATAGAGAATAGCAACTCATAGATGTTTTTGTATCAAACTTACAGTAGAAATTAGAACAGAATCATTACATACATCATTGCAATCTCCAAACGTAAAGAAAAAAAAATTCAAAATCAACATTTTGTACAAAAATTAGTAGCAATTTTGAAGAACCCTGCTTGTCGCTTCTGCAATGGTTTGAACGTTCGAAGTGATTATTGGCTTGCATTTCATCTACATCAGCCCACATAACTGATGCAGACCTATCGCATCAAGCGCTTCAAACATTCAAATAAATGTTGTGAAGAAACAAGACTATTCCGCAACGCATAACTATTTGCTACTTAATCTGCAGTTTGAATTCTACCAAACTACTTAGGCTGAAAAATCTCAAAATAAATGTGGAAACATATCTTTAAACCAACTAATTACGCCCGTGCATGTTGCCATGCGCTAGTTCATCAGATTCATACCAGGATAACTGTCAAAGCCCTTATACCTATCACAATGTCTTCGCATGAACTTACTGATCTGGAACGGGCAACGAAGCTAAAACCTGAGGCAATAAATTGCCTTTGTCAGCTTTCAACTGACATGAATTTTGTAAAAACTTTTCCCCGCCACAGGGTCCACAATGCGCAGCTAAAGCGGATTTGCAAGCAGTTAACACGCTATGCGTTTCTTATGAGTAGATAACAAACACTGGGTTTCTATGCTTAGGCTACACAGGAAAGTCCTCCTACATGGACTAATGTTTGCTCAAACAGATTGCACAAATTTCATAAAATGTCAGTCTTGCTTTCCTTTGCGACTAATTCATTGTCAAGTCACCATGCCTCGGGCAAGGAAAAAGAAATAAAAAAAAATTGAAACTACTACAAATGCAAGGCTAGAATTTCATGTTAGAATCATTCATATTTGTTGGGAATGAATCATCAGATTTGTTTATATCTTCCCAAAATTAGATAACATGTCAGATTATAATTCCACTTTTCGTTTATAACACAAAAGTTTTGAGACAGCGGTTCTAAACTCAACACAAACTGAAAGGGCTTCTTGGTCCAGTGCGTTTTATATTCTGCATCGTTACCCCACTACAGTACTTTTGTGACATAGGTTAGGTTTTCACTTGCAAATTCCACAGGGTCTTTTGTTTATTTCTGCCTATATGCAAAACGTTCAGCTTTACAATGTTTAGAATTTACAATATTGAGGCAACACAATTTAGATCTACCCTCCCACCTGTATATATCCGACTAAATCTATATACTCTCGTGTGAAAAGATAAAAAATGATGATAGCTTTCAGTAAATGTCAACTCTTATTTCCTGGCGTCTGGGCTACTTGCACTTTTCCATTCATTTTGCTGACAATTTCAACTGGGGAACGCATATACTGTAGGGGCAACAAGCAACTTGCTGCCGACTAAAGCATGATCCGTGCTAAAGTCTGCTGAGTGCATGCTGCAGGTATGCTTTGCACTATTCAATTGTCTACGCCGAACAACGATATGGTCCAACTGCTGCCAGGGGTGAGACCGTGGATGCATCCGGGCTACTTTGAAGTTGAGGGAGCCAGCAAGGAAGGTGTTAGTAAGTGCAAGGTTGCAGTTGGTGCAGAGTTCAAGATGCCGTTGACCATTATCATTCATTTTACCCAAGCCATGAGGTCCGAGCGGACCATTCCACTGATCGCAGTCCGCTCCAACCTGAACGTTAAGGTCTCCGACAAGAACCAAATCATCGCCTTTGGGAATGGTAGAGAGTGACTCACTGAGAAGCTGATAGAACTCATCCTTTTCCTCGCTGCACACCATAACGTAGAGGCTTCTTGGGTGCTCAATGCATGTCATCAAGCAGTTATGGACAGCAACGCCAACTCCATGCTTCATCCTTTCGCCCTCAGGATGTCCACTCCAGAAGAAGGTGCAGTGCTCTTCGCGAATGGATCTACTACCCGTAAGCCAGGTTTCACTAAGGGTTGGGATGTCTGTGTTTATTCGATTCAGCTCAAGGTCAATAATGTTGGGTTTCCAGGGTGTAGTTCCACCTTCGTCTGTTTGGATTCGCAGGTGTCTAATATTCCAACAGGCAACAGTTAATACAGAAGGGGAGACGGTCGCAGGATGACGACCAGAGCGTGCCCGACTTCCAGTACTGTACACACATCCAGCCTAACAACAACGGTTTTCTTACAAGAAGAAGCCCTCGATCTGCTAGCGTCTGTTTTCTATTGTTATTGTACATCATGAGATTACAAAAGCGCCGAGCGACAGGGCGAAATTTGGGAACGAATGCTTGCCCAGGATAAACGTTCCCCTCTGGACCTACACAGCGCTTAATTCAGCGGAACGCATGAGCATGACGGCTGGAGTGCTGTTCGGTTGCCCCGCAGTAGCATACTCAAGATGCTTGGTTCTGTCACTCACAATTGTGGGTGCCAGAGACTATATTCTGCCAGAGAGTCGAAAGTGACACTTGCCACAATATAGCTGCCTGATTCCTGCTGCAAAACAGACATTGGCTGCATTTAGTCGGGCCTCTACCCGTCGACCAATCTGGCATGGGTGACCCTACCTGGAGCTGTTACTCCGGTCAGCATAACTCTCAGGGTCACACAGACACACAAACTCCTCGGCCACCGTAAGGTAGCAGTCCAGGAGGAGTCGTTTTTTCTCTAATCTGTCGTTTTTCACCTGTTTGTTTATTTATTGACAGTGGTTCACGGATACGGGTAGGCTAGCCGCAATTGCTATGTTGTGAAGGCATGAGGGGTAAACTTGTTTTCAAACACAGGCGGAATGGACGTTTAGCAGTGAATGGGTTTCCAAATATATCGATGTGAAAGCACTTGATAGCCTCACGATTTTCGTTACTATGTGAAAGATTTGTTGTGCAGTAACGTGGTTGGCTGTGAGCCGCTGCGGTCATTTTATGCGAGTGGACTTGGCCCGTGATATTGAATTTCTAAGAGCTACCACGTATTTTTGAGCTGACAACCCGTTTATGCAGGTGCCTCATATACAGATTGAGGGATACAGACTGCTACAATTGTCAACTGCGTAATTAATTGATAAAATTTTAAAGTGTAGCCTATTGTTTCATTTGTTTATTGTGTGGCGTAGTTACCTTACTGAAACGCCTTTATCTTTATTTGCATTTTTGTTTTTCACTGGGGTGCATCATTTGTGTTTTGCTGTTTTGCACGAACTTTAGGGGGCGTGAACTTGTGACCCAGTGACAGTTGCGGCCCAGAGCTGTCGCCAGCGGGGAGGGCAGTGATGCCCGGCCCCCCATTTAAAATATGTGCCCCCCATTTCATGTTTAGCCACTGGTTGCTGCATAAACCCAATGTTGTATTAAAAATATGCCTCCCCCTTTTAGTCTTTGACCCCCTGTTGCGAAATTCTGGCGAAGGGCCTGCTGCGACCGTCGCTGTCTGCCGCTGCATTCCCAACCACGCATTCTCTACGTTGTTGGGATTCAAAAATAAACTGAACTGAACAGAATGATGGGTCTACTTCTGCATCACAGGCCTGCATGAAAACAGCCAAATATGTTCGTGATCGAAAGCGCCAAACTAACATGATGGTTGATGCCGCTCAGGTGCTTGAGTTTTGGGAGTACGGAAGTGTCCGTACTCGATCCACAAATCAACAATTTTAAGAAACCCCGTATCACTGTTGGAGAATTCAAATCTGCCGTGCAGAGTCAGTTTTGTCTTACTAAATATCCCATTTTGTCGATCACTCTTGTTTGTATTTCAAATTTACTTAATGGTTTACTATTATTTCATTCTGTTTGGGATTCGATTTTAGGACTAATGCACTGCAAAACTTTATCAGCAGGCAATATACTTCCTTTGATTCCAGTGACGCTTGTCGGTATTATTGCTGGTGGTAAATGCGCCATGGCTCATTTCAAAATATTTTTCATAGTTAAGAACAAGCCTTACCCACACTAAATCAACTTAGCATGATGAACAAAACAGAAAAATCGCAGCATCGTTTATTCGCCCAGGTTAAATATCAAGTGTTTTTCGTGTAATGATACGAAAAGAAACTCATCAAAGCTTTTTGCTCATGAACGATTTGGAAATCTTGCAAAAATTGAGCTTATTTTGCAAAATAGTGTATTTGTGGAATAGATATTAGTTTCGGTGTTTTTGCGTTTCTGGGAAACAGATGCTACCAACCAAAACGCAAAACTATTGTAATTATTCTTTGTCATATGTAGGCTACATACAATGAGACACCATCAAAAAACTGCGCGAGCAATGGATTTATTTAACGTGACATGGCAGACTGTTATTGAATTTTTTCTTGCCGAATCATATTTGACTAAATAAATCGTTTGGTAAATACACATATCCACGAAATGAAACAACACCAGACGTAAAAAGCAAGGAATACGGCGAAGTTGGTGTCATGACGTTGTCTCATTTAAGAAACCGTTGTTTCACGTAAGAAGAAACCTCACCAAACTAACTATACACAAGGTTTTACTGTACAACCAAACACTTCTGCCGTTCTTCCAGTAATCATGGATAAGCACTGAACTCTGTGTTAGTGATAACCTAAAGCACATCTTTACGTCGCAAAATGGAGGATGGAGATTGTTTGATATTGACAAAGAACAATGGAATTGATAGAAAATGCTGTTCTTTCTGTAGCTCATGTTGCTTCGTAGCAATTGCCACTAGGCCTTGTTTCAAGGAATCGAGTTTTGCTTGTGGTGATTACTTTATTTCGTTAATTCGGTGATGACTTTAGAAACAGGATAAAAGTAGTCGCCAGAAAAAAAATCTATAATTGTTTGTTTTATTGGAGATTGTTCAGGCCTACCTTCAAACGGCTTTAAAGTGGATTAATAATACAGACACAGCAAACACTGTACTAGACGTGCTACAGAAAGCTGCAGAATTAATAATCATGTGAAGACGAAACATAGCTTACTTCCTTTTACTTGCTTTTAAGTCTTATTCAGGTTGTCAGCAGTTGTCTGCGGTCCCAAACCTCCACTAGCTCTCCATCATGGGAGGAGAAGTTTTGCAACATGAATGCAAGTTTTCAGAACCTAGTTATCATCTACAAATTTTTAAAAAGTTAACTGCCCTTTACTTGTTTATAAGTTATAGGAGCATAACCGAACGAACTCAAAAAGAGTTGAAAATTTTCAAAGTGGGCTTTCGATCGTATGACGACTCCTTGCGTCCGAAGCCGAATCCAAATATCTGTTTCTTCCAGCTTGTTTTAAGTTGAGAACGGCCGTGTTGATCTCCATTTTATTGACTTGGAGTACTTGAGTAATCCTGAGTAGTCTTGAAACTCAACTGCGACTTGCGTACTAAAGTTGACCACAGTCTGATTTCAAGGATTTACGGAGTGTAATAACCCTTAACTGTTAGTGGTGATACTCTTCAATATCTTAAAAGACAGCTGTAACAAATTTTCAATTCATACTAAAAATGTATACTGTTTTCAAGGCATCAAAAACGGTACAGGGCAGGGAAACGAAACACAAGGTCGCAATAAATGCAGTTTTAGCTTCCTGTGAGTTTTTCCACGTTTTTGTCACTCCAGGCCACTTGCGATGCAGCAAAAATCAGCGGCATTTTCGTTTCAATCTCGATTCTGAAAGCAACGCTTCGAGCGTTGCAAGTTGGTTTACTGCAAAACGCTTCGTTTGCAAATAATAATAAATATTCTCTTTGATCAGGAAGCTTAGCGTGAAGTAACTCATTTACTGTAAGAAATGCTGTTTCGGGTTGCACATTCGTTCTCTGCAATTGCAATTTGCTTCCTTGTTTTTTTCTTCAACCCAGTACCAGCAGGTCAGTATAAGGACAGTCTGGTATACTCATTAAAGTTCAGAAAGATTAGAACAAATGTCTTCTAAACAGTGATAGCTTGCACAATTTTTTTTAAGTGCAAAACTCCACCCGAAAACTTTTCAAGCTTCGTTCTCAGCTGATATTTGAAACAGAACTAAATATCATCGTCTGTATTAGAAGGAGGAACACGTTTTCTGCGTACCGGCAACATTTTTAAAATAGTGGATTTTCACTTAGCTTTGAGGCAACGTTTGGAGAGCTGAAAACCAATTTCACTTGGATTACAGTGCGAATGTCGCAAGTCTTTTCAAAATAATCCTAGGCTTGGGTTGTTTTAGATAAAAACTATTTAGTAACTGGTGTCTATCGAAACAATGTTTCGACGTTTTGAAAAGAGATTAGAATGTAAATAAATAAAAATTCTTGTGTTATTAAAGCCGGAACGATGCAATAAAATCCAAGAACTCGAAGCAATTGCAATTTCCTCTTGCAGCAGTGCTGGCGTTGTTTCTTGATTTTTATGGAAAATTATTTGAGATTTTATTGGTTAGGAGCATTGAAATCTGAGCGACAAACGTTTTGCTTCCTTCCCATTTATCTAATATGCCGCTTCGAACGCTCATGTAGAAAACATCGTTTTCCGAAAATGAAAAACATTTTATGGTGATTGACGTTTTCTAACGAAACGGAAAATCAGGCTGGTTTTGTTTTATGTCACAATTTCTGATTCGGTTTGGTTAATTGATGAATCTGTTTCGTTCACACGTACTGATTTTATTTTTGGTTTTTGTAGTGTCAGCACGTCACAACGCGTGCGTTGTAAGGATTGAAAACGAGACGTGGTTATGCAACTTGGCATCCCTAACATCGTTCCTGTAACGTTTCGCGATGTGCCGAAAACGTCTTACGAAGACTGGTTTTCAGAACGTAAAAAGTCTTTTGTTTGTCACAACGCAAAAAAGACAATTGACGATTCTGAACACGAGAATGCCAGTCTACCGGATACTGACAACAGTAGCACTTCTTTTACAATAATGCCGTCAAAAGAAAACTGCACTAAGCGTGAAGTCCGCGAAGACTGCAAAGATATATCTCAGGGCTGCTGCAGTCACAATGAACTCGATTATATTTCCTACCCTAATCTGGATGCTTACGTTTGGTTTGTGGCAGTTTGTTTATTATTGGGTAACTTGATACTTGTTGGATGCACTTTAAACGTTTTCAGAACAACTTACAGGACAATGTTAACTGTCGAACAAATTCACAACACGATGCTCCTCAATTTCGCTTTTTCTGATCTGCTCATGGCTGTTTACATGTGCGTCATTGCCGTTTCGGTGGCTGCTGTCAAAGATCACTGCACCGACGAAGAGCGAAACGAATGGGCAGCGCCGTACGGTTGGAGCATAATTGCAGTTTTAAACTTCATATCCAGCCAAGTTTCAGTGACAACCTTGCTGATCATGACATCGTTTCGATTGTACGGCATCGTTCGTCCGTATTCGAGAATTGTGACCAAATGAGCGATTATTTGGGTTTCAGGAGCGTGGATTGTGTGGTCGGTGGTTGCTTGCATCCCGCTGATAAGAGCAGAATCAGTGAGGTCTTTATTTATTTCAAGCGTTTTGTTGCAAAATATTTCGAACGGTACGAACAAGCCTGAAGTGAAAATAGAGCAATACGAATGTTTACTGAAAGACGTTCAACATGCACTGGAGATTGTTAATGAAGTTTGCCCAACCAACTTCACTTTTCCGCAAAATCCAACCTGGGCAAAGCTTTTGTTTTTTTCAGACCGCTTGCTGAAATCTTACCAATATGCAAAGGAAATTGGCTATTACGAAGATGAAACTTTTTGCACCATGAAATATTTTGTTTCGTACCGTGATATGTCGTCATTTTTCATAATATCAATTATGACCTACAATTTCATTCGTTTCCGTATATTTTCTTCGCCTATACATATATCCACTATAAAATAACCGAGGGAAATTAGTCTTGCACTTGTAGTGACTTCAAGAAAATGTTTTCTAAGTCGGAAAATAAAAATGTAGATTGCAGGAACACAGGACAAATGCATATGAGAAGCAAAGAAAACAGAAACCTGCACCGTTTGGTTGTTACCGTCATCGCAACTGATCTTTTTTGTTGGTTACATTTGTCGGTGATGTCGTTCTGGTACTTTAGCCATACGAGGCACATAGATCCAGGCGAATTTCAGGATTTTTTCAAGGAAAACCACAGAATATTGGACGTTTTTGCGTTGGTGGTGACTCCAATCAACAGCGTGATCAACCCTATCGTCCACTCCGGCCGTCTGCGGAACATTTTCAAAACAGTCATAAGAAAATTATTTTCTCGATCTACAAACTTGACACAAGGCATTGCTTCGGCCTCCCGAGATGAGCCACCATTTCACGAAACGCGCAACGAGGCGTCTGTTCATTGTGCGGAAGACGTGCAAAGGTATATGACGGTGACTCAAAGTACGCTAGCTTGCCTGCATGCTCGTACTTGGCGCTAACACTGACCTCAGAGGAGATTAACAAACACGGCGTTCACAACAATGATTGACATGCTTTAAGATATAAGACCAACAACACAGACGAAATGTAGATACAATTGTTCACGAATAAGATGTTCATGTTTTTCGTAGGACATCCTAGGATGAAAATCTATTGGTTGTACCTGTGCTGTCATGTACATAAGATAAATTAAGTATTTCGCTAAGAAGTGATAACTGGCATCTTGGTACTCTACTGGTCACTATTAATTGAGGTTATGGGTCTGCTTGAAACCAGGACCGTATCCAGATTGGACCACCAGGCGGAGCAAAGAGTTTTCTGAGAGGGACTCAAAATTTTCAAATTATGTCCAATAGTTTTAAATTAGGTCCAGCACATTTTTCCCGGGGGGCGAATAATGTTGCAAGGACACTTCGCCCCCGTGCGACCTTCCTGGTTATGGACCTGTATTGAACCTTTGTAATAGTTAAATCAACTAAAAAGTGGTCGCCACAATAGCAATGCAAAATTTTTTTGTGATGTGTTGCAACAAACCGTACATGCTTTTGCTTTTTTCCGCGCAGTTATACGCATTAGGAAAACAGATTCTTTTTCGTTTATCTTATAATTTATTTTATCAGCATGGGCTATGTTGCAAGTAAAGCAAGAGAAGGAACATTACTCTCGTTGAAACATTTTTTCAAGTTTTAGTGAGAATTGCTGAGTTAGGAGGCAAAGCATTTGCTCCGACAGAGTCCAGTTATTCGTTGAGTGACACCATCTCACTTTGTCTTCACTTAGAGTCGCCTCTGGAGTTGCGCTTGCCATGCGCTCTAACCGCTCTGGATTCCCATGCTTCCACGCGGATTCGGAAGAGTTCGGTAGTTGTTTCAATAGTGGCAAAACAAAACAAATCTATTTTCCCGTGTTTTCACAGGCTCACCAAGTAGTTCTTGCGAGGGGTGCCGACGACTCAAGTTAAACAGTGACGAACAAGAAGGAAGGGGAGCAGTTGCAAGATTTTTTACTTTGGCGAACACGTTTTTCACAACAAGCTTCTTTTCTTAGACATACAAACTTTCCTCTGTGACCGTGAAACAACATGAACGGAGCAATAAACTTTGCGAATATGGAGGCGGTGCTGATGCCTTCGCGTGGGCGATGAAAGAGTAGTTTGCTTCTTTTACATCTTTCAACCAAAGAAATACGTTTTCCACGATTGTATAGCTGCTTTTGTGCATTGATTCCAGCACCAGGCAGGCACCTGAAGCATTGAGGCTTTATTCACATAATTGCAACCTTATTCACACTGTGCAAAGACATTTAATCACGCGTCATTTCATCACGAGACAATCAATCACTGACATTTAATCACTAGATATTAATCGGGCAGGTAATTAAACACCCAGACATTTAATCCCTTAGACTCTTTATCACTACACAGATGAACACGCACATTTGTAAACAATACACATTTTTCTGTTGTACACAATACATTTCGAACTTGCTCGTCGCATAAATCCTGCCGCCATTTACTGCCTTGTACATAAACAGATTCACGTTGTGTATGGTCACATGTTGAATGAAGTAAAAAGAATGATTCATTTGGTCTCTCCTGAGAGAATACTGCTGGATTTTAAGAGTGCAGCTACAAATGCTTTTAGTTCAGCATTTCCAAATGCAGCAGTAACGGGTTGCTATTTTAATTTGACACAAAGTGTCGTTCGAAAAGTTAACGAAATTGGTATGAAAGAAGATTACGAAAAGAATGACAGTTTAAGATTGGCTTTTCGCTGCTTACCTGCTATAGCTATGGTTCCTTCACCGACGTTACTGAAATTTTTTTAATACTAGCTGACTACATGCCAGGCTACAAAAAGATGCCAGAGCTTTCAGCGTATATTGAACATACGTATATTGGAGACCGATGACGGCCAAGACGCAGTGAACGTTATGGTGCCGCCATCTTTCCAGTAGAAAGATAGAATCATTTCAAAACTGCATTTGAAGGGATTGTAAGAACAACGAATTCTATCGAAGGTTGGAATTACGGAATACAGGCCCTTTTTCAGTGTCATCGCCCAACGTTGTGGCCTTTTAATTGCTCATCGGAATAATTTTTTTCTTTTGTGACGAAACTGCAATCAATGACGCAGAAGGGTTTAATCCGAGGTCACGCCCAGACTTGTCCTTTGCAAGAAATCGTTGCATATTCTTTGACGTAATCGAAAAGTGTTGCACCATCATCTGTCATGACATTGCAGGTACGTATGACGAATTTGTAGTTAGCGCAAGTTCCGGTTGTAATAAGAGGTAAATGTTTGTTTATCGGATTAAAATGTGGCATGTCCTTACACGCAATCAATTACAGGCTATGATGTGCCGATAGTCGCACGTTGTCTTTGAAATATGAAATTAATAATGAAAATATTAACGTTCAAATATAAAAAGTATCACCATAACCCAGAAATATGATAATAATCAAAAACATAAAAAACAGAGAAAACATTGACAAACACATGAAATATATAAAATATAATAAAAAACACTGAAAAACACAAAAATATCAAAAACATAAAAAAATATGAAAAGCACCAAAAGTGTGCTTATCAAAAAACATAGGTCGGGGTAAGGGGGTTGGGGAAACCCCAGTTTAACTGGCTGCACTCACTGAAAACCGTACAATGGCCACCCTGGCCCTCTCTTATTACTGCTAAAAGATATGCAGTTGCAACAACCTCCATCTCAACAAGCTATCCAGTGATTAAATGTCAGTGATTAATTGGCACGTGATTCAATGTCACCAAACCGTGTAAGTGATTAATCGTCTGTGTGGCTAACTATCTAGTGATTAAAAGTCAGTGATTAATTGGTATCCATGCTATGCATGTTGCCACTGATTTCGCTTTTAGCTCACATGAACTACCCAGGCGGACGACGTGGATGTATCAGTAGCTCCTGCCCAAACCTTATCCTAAACGTCTCCGCTCCAGGAAAACTCTACGCTCCTTTGTGGAATTGTTGTCAATTAACTGGGTACCAACCACATCAATCCCTGCAGCTCTCCAATCCTTCATTCCTGCATTCGGCCCACAACCACCAGGTTGCGACCTCCCCAGAAATGCCTGGGTTCAGCTCAACCGCCTGAGG
>JGI24158J21664_10004256_pt1 | contig 18350 bp, 15 predicted proteins | sample Ectturendosymbi3_FD_21664 | JGI IMG/M metagenome (IMG submission 21664)
CATTCTAATGTAGGATTTGCCCTGTTTTGTTGTGTCATTGCGCTTCATCATTTTCCAACGTTTTTTCATTTTACACTTCCACGTATTTTCTGTGACACGCTGTCGCCATTCTGATAACGAGTTGGCCAGCTTTGCGTTTTTTTTCTTCGTACGTCATACTACTGATTGTTTCTTGTCAGTGGTATGCTAAATGTTTTGTGGTTGAAAACATTGCCCTGAAGAAGCCCACTTGAATAGGTGGGCTGGCTGATAATATAATATAATCACCAGAAGAGCTTATTCATCTGTTTGTTTGAGTAATAAAATTTTTTACGTTTCAAATTAAACATTTTATAAAGTTACAGTAGTCTTGTGCGTTTCTAGTCATTGAAAAGTATTTTTGTTTCCTTAAAGCACACATATTAATCTGTTGTATTTTCACCATTTTTTCGTTTTCGTCCTTCTCTTCTGCGGTTATTTGCATTCGCGACTGCAAAGACAACGCCTCGGCTTGCGGAAGCACCAGCCGCACCTCTGTTTCCAAATTATTTCTATCCTGAAACAGAAAATGGTGTTTCATCATACAGATATTTGAAAAAACAACATGCCAGTTGTGCGAATAAAAAATAATACCCTTTTTTGCGTTAATACATTGAGAACAGATGTTCTTAAAATTCACGCTTGGTTCTGTAATTTTGGCGAAATCTAAATATTTGGATTTTGCCATGATTATGTTTGTTTGACCAAAACTTGCCAACTACAAACGCTAGTAGGTCAACCAAGGGCTCTAAAGGTTCGGATTTCCGCCTAGTTGTTTAAAAGAAAGAAACGAAAAATTATTTTTGGGATTGGAGCCAAGGGCCAAAAAAGGCTAAACCTACCCCAAATATGACGTCACCTACAAAAACTCAAATCAAAAACTTACCCAATTTATTTTAATCGAAATTACAAAACTTTCTGCCTCTTTAGAGGGTTTGAACAGTGGTCTCTAGCAGCTGGCGAGTTGTGGGTAAATATGAACACAGATCGATCGTATCTTCTGCGGGTTTGTCTCTCATGACGTTATTCTTCCGTGAATAGTTACAAAAGTTTTATAATTATATCCTAATCGAGGATTTTGAAGTGATGTTCTCATTAGAATACTCTACTCCTAAATGTTTTTGATTAAAATTGTTTGCGGAATCTTTGGATATGTAAACCTTTAGGATATCACTCTAAAACAATTGTTGCAATTCGCGGAAAAAGAAAGCTATGACAGACTCAACTAAATTGCAGCACAACACGTCGAATTTGAATGTTGCAATGGAAAAGTGCTTGTTTGTTTTCTATAATAAATTTACAGCAGCTAAAATTTCATTACAGGTTGGCATATACACCTTAAAGACAGCATGAAAAAACGTTCGACCAATAGCAACGGAATGATTAAGTGTGTGTGATCACAATAATCAAAATAGGTAATTGCAAGGCTTTCCTACTGTGGCCCTGAAAACGTTTTTGTTAACTGTTACACTGACAAGTTATTGCTCTCCCTACTGTCCAGTAGGACGAAAAACAGGGAATCATTCGGTAATATTTTTGTCGATGATTACGTTTCTTTGCTGAAACCGAAGCTTTTATTTGTCTTACACTAACAAAACCAGTAGAACTTTCCAATAAAGCACGTAGCGCATATTGTAAAAATAAGGCATGCTATGATTTAGGTGTAACTTTGTTGATGTTGCCGAGATTCAGATTTGTGAACTGTGATATTTTCAGACATATTTGGAAGCTTCAGTTCATTTTTGCCGCACGAAAAGAGAAACACTGTGCACACGTCATGTGATCAGGGATTTTAAGGCGTTTTATGGGTTCAAAACGGACCCATAAATTTCCCGTGCTGACCCATAAAATTGGTACTTCCACATTAAATCTGGACAATCACGAAAAGTTTTAGCTGAGTTGAATTGTTGCTTCAATTAACGTCAAAAAAACGATTTGCCTCGCACCAAATAAGTGTAGTGTAGATAGTAACCTCGTCTATTCATCATAATCATCTCTGAAATCACATGCAAAGCAACGATTAATCGTTTTTGACAGCTTTTATGAGAGAAACAATTACGTTACAGAGTTTTTTTAGGGAAATTGTTAGGTACCCAGCGTGGACCTGTACAGATCTGATTTTCTCTGATTCTAGAGACCCGTTGATAATTCTCTGACTGTAGGGAACCGATTTTCAATTATATGGACACGAATCGGGTCACAAAAACAAAACTGACATTACGTAATAATTAACGTTTTGAATGCCACTGAGTCTGGCGCTTTTAGCAAGCCAAGTCTTTTCCACAGTGTCAAAGGTTTTCACCAAACCAAGCCTTTTCCAGATTTTATACATTCACTTTCTTGTGTGGGTGTTTTCAGAAGATAATGTCACAGCACAAACATAAAGCTAGCCATCCAAGAATAAAGCAGTATTTTTGCAGTAGGCCTGAACAAATATTTCTTGCTGTGCCAACCAAAAAGTGCAAACCCGAGCAGCAGTGAATGCACAAAAGGTTCTTTCGATTCTGTTGTGCAGGAAGTACAGCATTCAACTGTTAGAATCTCAAAAGCATCGTCAGTTTCAGCTAACAGTCAGTCATGAGCATCTATCAATCAGACGTTTCAATCACGCATTAAGCTGAAAGGTTTTGATGAATCCCTACAAATGAATGTGTTTACTCTGCATGCTGACGGGAGCATAATATGTTTTCTATGCTCAAAGCATCCAGCAATTACCACCGGCCGAGGACAAATGGTAATATTTACACAAAAAATGGTAATATTTACACTTCGGAACCTGCCAGACCTCCACTCCCATAACCGCCTGGATAATCATCTCAGCTCTGATTAAATCGATAAAGCCAACAGCCAGGAAAAAACTCAACGCATGTCACTATTTTATGCTATTCATCAGGATCGCATTTCAGATAAAGTTAACACGGTAGTTGAGCGCATACATCTGATTTATTGCGTTTTGAAAGAAGAGAGAGCGAATCGAAAAATAACTTCCTTGTAAACTTTGATCGACCGCATTGGCCATAATGATTAACTTTGCGACCCCACCTTAACAGTTCTGGGTCAGTAATTGAGTTTATTTTGCTGACCTTGGAACATTTAAGTAATCGCATTGTTTCTGATGTCAAGTAGAGCCCATGATGGGCTAGTATGGTCGACGAGACAACCAATATTGCTGCAATGTACTGTCCATTCCAATTGCCACAACCTGGCCAGAGCAAAGATTTTCAACTCTGTGCCGTGTTAAAACCAAGCAATGAAACCGGCTGTTTGAGGTAACTCCGAATGCTCTCATAAATGTTTCAATAAACGGTCCAGAAAGTCTTCCATAGCGGGGCTTGACATTCTGAAAATTGACAACTCCGCTGATTTATAGTATTTCATACTTCAATTTTGGGGGCTGGGAGCTTTTTTGGGGGCTAACAGCACCATGGCCACGAGACTGCGTTCATAGAAGCTCAACGATGAGGGCACTCTTGAGATTGCTCATGAAATTTGTGATTGAAATGGATAAAATCAGATAATAAATGCAGAGTGACAGAGCGAGCACTAAAGACCCTAGAATCTGCAGATGACGAGTAACAAGCCGATGCTTTCATGGATGAACAACAGCTGTGTAATTAAGTTGAAACTGAAAAATTTGTGTTGAAGTTTTTGTAAATACAGCAGTACTGATTGTGCACTGTGACTGCCAATACTGTAATAAACAATACGTTTAGGAATTATTTTTTTGCATTTGCTAAAAATAGATGCCTCATAAAACTTCTTGGTGTTCCCTTAAACCAAACCTTAAAAAAAACTGGGTGATCACTGGATTTTGAAAAGATTAAGTAAATGAATCATTTTTCTCACCTGAATATGTTAGTAATGGTCTATTGGCTCAATGTTTTGCATAGCTCTTGCTAAAAAATAAACTTTTTGCGTTACAAGGAAAGACACAACACTGCATGGTGGTATCCTATCCTCAAGTGCTCTATTAAACTCGGGGACAGTAGGCCACAAAAAGATTGATGACACGCAGTGTCACCTACTGAGTTTGTCTGCAAAAGTGTTATGATTGGACGTTAGGCAATGGCAGTATAACTGGCACGTCAAATTGCTTTCACATGATTGATATAGTCAAATCAAGCAAATCAAAGGTGTTTCAAGACCTTGTAAACACTGTGAACTTTGCGGTTGCCATGGAAACCACAAATAAATGCATGGTGGCATATGTTTCACACATAAGGACCAAAAATAAAAATTTCGCATAGAACCAAAATTTGACATGCGCAAGCTATGGCATTCATGTAGCGACTACTGTGATATTCCACGAACAGTATGTGGGCCAAACTATAACAAATCTTGCTTGAGATGGTCATCGCACCACAGCATTTGGAACAAAGAGGATTGAAAAACTGACATGACCAAATCGCTTTGTTCCGGCACTATTGGTTGAGCCATGGCACAGTAAATAAAACACTTTTACACGAAGCATACATTGTTACTTTTGCCGAGCAACCAAGCTTTCAATCTCTTAATATCTCTGAAGATAAGTGGCATTGCCGATTTGACGTCACCAACTTGGCGCGCAAATTACCGTAATATTCAGAACACGATCTTCCCCCATGTGAAATATTTTTTTATTTTCTTGTGCCCTTTCACCTGCTTTGGCCTTATCACCGTCCAGCGTGCTAGCATTGATGTTTAGTCCCATCACAGCGCACCAAAGAGGTTGTTTGTCATTGTAACGAATGGGAACTCACAGAAGCATTCTGCGAAAGTTCTTGGTCATACCGGCGAGTTATGTAAGGCATTTAATAGTTCTGTTGAGTTTCTCGACCACTGGCGTCAGTCAGTTAGCTTTGATGTCCCAGGAAAATTAATTATTTGGGAAAGACGTACTGTACAGTTTGTAATTGTCGCAACTTGTGTTCTTGGCATCAGTCAGTTTGTTACAATGTTCTAGTCAAGTGAAATCAATTGTTTGGAAAAGACGTGTTTTACCAGCTTTCAGTTTACTCAGCTTGTGTTCTGATTTATTCATTTTACTCCTGAGTTTGTTTGCATTCTCTGCTCTTGCTTTGGCCTTAAATCTATGTCCTATTGAAAATTTGCAGATCGATTCCTTTCTTAACCCATTGTGGACAGTAGTACTTGCTCTTAATTTCACTTCTTTGAAGTAAATATAGAGTTTGTTGATTTACAAGCTAAAAAACGCCAAACTGCTTGCTACCCAACGTTACCATCGTGAATAAGCCGCCTGGCAGCGAAAGTGTTAAAAGAAACAAAAGCAGTTCTATCATTCTAGCAAGCATCATACCTCAACAAAAAATTTTGAAAGACTTACTGACACAGAATTAGGCTAGCAGAAATTGCTTTTTTTCAAAAAAAGAATATTCCAGCAAATCTCAACTTCTGTTATAAGCAACATTTTGAATTTCAAATGCCTGTTTGTACAGTCTTGGGCGAAAGTCATCGCAATAATCGATTTGATCCCGTTTCAACGCGGTAATAATCGATTTCATCGCAATATTCGATTTCAACGCATTTTGCGATTTATTACGTTTGTTTTTTCAAATTGATTTTTACAAACTGCTACTGGTAATCTCAAAAGTGCTCAAATTATTGCAAATTTTTCTAAGACGTTCACAACGGTTTCTGGAAACCTAAGTGCTTCGAAGAGCATTTTTCGACATTCTTTCGACATTGGAGAGTGATGTCCGAAGACGTTTGAGAGTAAAGAAGGCAGCATTCATTTGGGTAGTCTGTCTTAGTTTACAATTCCCACATTTAAAAACTGATGACCACTGGTTCAGTTTTATCCAAGATGCGATAACGTTTCTAGAAAATTCCTAACTACAGCTTCTTGAAAGTCGCAATGGTGCCATGATATTTTGTTTTTGGTGCTTCGTTTCGACGTTAAACTTATTTGAGTAACATTTACTTCGCTACAACCACTTGATGTTTCATCGATGATGACAGATCCGCTTGTAAACGATCCAGACAATGTTGATGTCTCTGTTTGGATAAATGCAGTATCTGTAAATAAAAAGATACCAACTATTATCTGCATTGACGTTCATCCATGAATCTCTTGGTATATCGATTAATCTAGACAATCTTTCAAAAATGTTCTATTTAGTGATACATTTTAAAGAAGGCACAAATACTTACCTATCTACGGAAATTCATTTAACCTTGTTTTGTTGACATTATTATAAACATTATTAAAAAGATGAAATGAATATTTGAAAATTGCTTTTGGAAATACGGGGTAAACAAACCAACAGAAAGTTGGTTCGTAATTTTATATTTAAAAACTAATCAAATATGCATCTAATGCAAAACGAAATTATATATAAAACCGTTTATCAGTACTTCATATGGTTCAGTGTCACTATTCTGCAGAGAAAAAGACATCTGCAAACCAAAACGTAACCTAAATTGCATCCACCTTTAGGTGATAACAAAGAAGAAACACGAAAAGAACTTTTAAGCAGCATTTTCCTATTCACCTTCAATTGTCCTTTTCTCGAGGCGAACTATTTGTTTGGTTATAGTAAAGTGTAAAGTAATTTTTTTTTTGTATTTTATTACAAAATAAAACAATTCTTGCATGGCGAAATTTAATAAATTTCTATCGTGGGGAGGAGACTGTTTTGAACAAATGAGTATCTTTTAAAGGATGTTTTTCAAGATTTGCCGTGAACTAGAACCCTGCCCAGTTGTATTTAAAAATGTAAACGCAAACAGTTTTAGGTGCTCAGGCTTGTTTTTCAATAACTCGGAAGCTATTCTCAAGGTGATCTCAAAAATATCAAATTCAAGATTATCAAAATAAGAAGACGTTGTCAGTATATAGGATACTTTTACTACAGCGAAACCTAAGCTGAGCCGCACAAAACCTTCGACTGGGCCGCGGCTTGGACATAGCTGCTCTACAACTACAACTGACATGGTGTTCTCACTTAGACAGCTCCAAAAAGAAAACATTGAGAAATCTCGCCCGCTGTAGGCGGTTTTCATTGACCAGACCAAAGCTTTCAACACGGTGAGGCGGTGTTTCGTGCTTGACGAACAAATTACTGACTTTATTTGCACGGCTAAGGTGCGATGCGAATCTGCGCATTACAACAGAAAGCAACANACACCACGTCATCCAGCATTTTAAAGAGAATCAGAATTTCGAAAAAGATGTTTCTCAGGAACGAAATCAAAACGCANTTGAAAATATGACAAGATTTCCAAGCAATTTTGGATAATCGGGATCCGGCTTGAGAAGAAATGATATCCAATCTAGATCCGAATCCAAAAAATTCTTATAATCCGGCAGGATCGGGCCCGCTAAAGCCACGATCATGGATTTTAAAGTTGTGATCGGCCATATACTCGCGAACAGAGTGAGCAAGAGAGTCAGTGAAGACATTGTCGGATCAGGAAGACAGCAATGAATATTTTGAGATGGGTTAGCCCACAGGCTATGTCATTGTGACGTCGCTTTAGGGCAAAACCCGGCTTTCCCGTTGCCATGAAAAATCATTGCTTCCATTCGAAAAGCCACAGACCACCACGTATTCACATCACCCACTCACTGCTTAGTTGTCAACAAGTTCTCTTATCTGAGATCTGTTGTCAACTTTTCCAACAGTATGAACGACGAAATGAACCAACGAATTGGAATGGCTTCGACCAACTTCGGATGACTCCGTTCACGAGTTTGGAACAATTATCACCTCACTATCAAACTCAAAGCCAAGGTCAAATCCGCGTGCATCCTGGGTGTTCTGCTATACAGCAGCTAGACGTGGTGCATATACCGCAGTCGAGAAAACCGTCTCGGCACATTGCACTTCAGATGCTTCCGCTCCATTTTTGGTGTCTCGTGGAGGGCCATGCCCCTAACTTCACCATCCTACATGTCACCGGCTCATTTGACCTCATCGGCATTATGAGACAGCGACGTGTACGCGTTAAGTCCGTCATTGGGGAGCTTGTCGCCTGCCCAAGGATCCTTTACGGCGAATTCTATAACGCGCTTCGTAGAACTGGCAGACCCAAACTGCGCTATAAGAACGTTAACAAGCGTAACATGGCGAGCTTCCACATCTCTCCACAGTCATGGGAAACACTTGCTGATGACTGCAGCAGATGGCGTGCTTCCCGGAATGAAGGCTATTCATTCTCAATTACAATATACGCAAAAAATGGAGAAGAGCAGAGATCATCGTCGTCAACGACGGGATGGGACATAGTAGTGGCAACCAATCGTTTAGAGTTATATTCAGTAAAGGGGCACTATTTTAGAAAACAAGAAATGATGCAATCTTAGCCAGTGTAAGCCAAGCAAAGCAATAGAGGATTGCCATAATTTAGAAACCTTACACAATATAAGCGAAAAACAATCCCCAAAGCATATATCTATTGGTGGTCAAACTTTTGATATCAGTAAAATTAACTCATATCGATTTAAAAGTGTTATATTAACAGGAAAAACATTTACATCACAAACATCGGAAAAAAGATAGAGTTATTTGAGAGTTATTTAAACGTTCATGGATAAAACCACAACGATCAATTTGGCTAGTTTAAACAGAGGAAAAACGCTTGGCACAAAGAAATGAATTTTCAAGTCTATCAGAATTTTTTCTTTTTTCTTACTTTTTGAAAATGTGCTAGTAAACATGTAACTTTACAAGGTTTTCCATCTACCATGGTACAAATGAACTTTTATAAGCTTTTTTCAGGTTTCCTAATCTTCACACTCACAACAATTGAAAAACGGTTGTGATTTTTATTGACGCAACGGTTGTGATTTATAAAGGTTGTACGCTAAGAAACACAATTGCAATATTTACAAACAATTAGGTTTATCTAAAAAAATTTTTGAATGCAATCACGTATTTCAAAGTAAATGCTGTGATTGCTTTTCAAAAAAATTTCATTTGGAAAAGATAGGAAAAGTAGCAGAAACTTATTACCAAATTATTTGACTGCTGAGCTGAAGCGTGAGGGATTAAAGAAAAACGAAGTGGCGCTGATGGAAAAGGCAATATACATGTACTGTTTTTCGAAACAACGTAGGTGAAGTAAGATTCTATTTCAATAAGACCTATGAATGCATACTTTTTGGACAATACTATCCTCTGTTCAACATCGTAGTGACTGATTGTTTGCTGATAAAAGGTCTGGTATGATAAATAAACAGCTATCGTAACATATTTCATTCCACAATACTGAAAATCATTTGAGGGTGTCTGCCAAATTGATATCTTGCACACACAATTAAGACCAAACAAGTGCATTCAATGTTGATTTTTGTGATTAAACCGAATAGGAAATTCATCTCTAACTACTGTTGTTTTTACAAAGACACGTGGGAAAAGCTGGGCCGCTGAAGCGCTGCTCATTTAATGTACCTGAAGATATTTATGTGAGTCTGTTCTCGCTCAGTGCTGCAATGTCAGTGTTATAACAACAGAGTTCAGAAGCAACTAGAGCATTGTGTCATCTGGGAGATTCTTTGTTATCAGGATCCAGTAAAGCTGGATCCGTTCATTCCAGAAGGGGAGCTTTGATATGGTGAGGTGTTTTTGCTTCTTCACATTTTTGTCGACTGCTGAGAGGGATGCCCTAAGAGCAGTAGTAAAACCGCTCAGTTTAGAAACTGAACAGACAATTTTTGGGCCTCGTCTTCCAAGCCCCACCTCTTAATCACGGTGAGTGGTGCAGATTTTCAAAATGATTACTCATTTATTAAATAATGTTTCCATTAGAGCCTGCTGTTCCAGTTCTTGGCTTCAACGACCCCCCCTTCCTGAGTCGCCTGCGTCCAAGGGCCTGACTAGAGGCTTCCACTTACACCCAATGCCTGCCTCAGTAGCGCGCCTCGAAGTTCATTACTGCAGACATATGAGAAAAAACGGAAGCAGCTCTCTGAGGGAAGCATAAGCAACTGATGCTCCCTCACTTTTTGTCCACTATTTCTGCACGCGATTCAGTCACATCGGAAGGCACACGACGACTGGCTGGGAAAAGAGCTGTAGTAGCCTTACAGCGTTCCTGTTAGTTGGATGCTGCATTCCCCTGGCTCCACCACGTTGCCGACCTGCCTTTGCAGCGGGTGGGACACTTTATCATTCGCCTACTCCGTAAATGGGGCATTGAGAGTGGTTTACTATAGTGTCTATAGTAGAGACTTTTTTTCTCGTGGACATGCAGACGGCCAAGGCTAAGGGGCATGCCAGCCCAACCCGCATAGTTTCTGAGTTATATTGCTAAGAGCTGGGTCGCACCAATCCGCGTTTCAACTTCTGTAAAAACAGGTTCGCAGCGCGAAAGTACTGCTTGGTGGCCTTTTTGCAGAAGTATGCAGGTGACCTGCTCTCAGGGAAGCCATAAATTACGTTCCCAGGCTATCAAGATAACTAAGAAAGAAAAGCTATCAGAGGCCGTTACACATCTTTCAGATTGGGGAAAGAGCATGTTTCTGCCTCTAACCTAAACTATCTTCCCCGAATCCCTCAGCCTTGCGTCATCTAATACACCTAATTTCAGTAAAATGGTTCCAGCGCAAGTTGCAAAAGTTTGTTCACACTTAATTACAAACACAAAACATTTAAATGTTGACGGAAGTGCGATATAATCAGATGTCAAGTGCTGACAGTCTTTCAGATAACAGCAATGGCAGCATTTAGTTGAAATCAAGTAATCCTTTGGGAGATGCTCAAGGTAAGTATATAACATTGCATTAAAATTGACTAAGAAAGTATTCCTAGATTTCATAATTTTCCATATTAAATTATGAACGTTCGAAGAAAACTCTTGAAGTTCAATTAGCATTCCAGTAATATTGTGAAGCACATTAACAGATCGAAAGATTATCCTCACGTTTAATTCTTACCTTCTGCCAGTTCAGCAAGCTTGAATCAAAAGTTAACCAACAATTTAGTCTCACACAACATAACCTTTTATAGGAAACTTCTTTCTTGTCTTACAAGTTTATTAGACATTTTCGCACACACACACACACACATACAAGGCAGTACAACGCACTCATACGTGACCCTAACAAATAGCATATACAAAATACGAATGGTAAACTCACTGATACTTAGCACCAATTTATGTTGTTGCGATAAGGTCGAGGCAGACCAATTTGCAACGTTTCCATACTGTTTGCAACGTATCCATACTATTTGGATTTCGTTCTTTTCTTTTGCAGATAGTAGTAACTTCCCTAAATAATAATTTATTTTTTCGCCAAGTTGTTTACAGGCATGAAATAAACGGCATTATGAAACAAAACATTTGCTTCTGTGCTCAAAACATGAACATTGGTATTTCCGCTTATTGCTTTACCATGGCTGTTTGCTTGCTTAAGAATAAAAAATGTGATCTTGCAAAAGAGCTCGCAAAGACGATGCATTTCATTGAAAGAACTGAAGTCTTGGGACTGCTTTTGGCAGATATGCCAGATCCACTGGCAGCGTATACTGTGGGATACCTGGCTGTTTCAGGCATTAATAGACAATCAGCTATACATTTTTACATACAAGCTTTTAATAAAGCAAAAGATGCACGTCCAAACTGGAAAACTGACGAGGAACTGGCATTGTATTATCACGACTTAGGAGTATGTTGTTTTCACATAAGCCGGTACATTGAAGGTGCAGAAGCATTTTTGCAGGCCAAGCAAATCTGCTTAATCAATGGAAGCTCTTCCCTCAAGGAACTACTTGCCGATGTTGCAAATTTGTACGGAATGTGTTTGGGAAAGCTTTCTCTGTACGTGGAAGCAATAAAATGTCATCAAGAAGCAATCAATATTAGGCAGAGTGTTTGCGAAAAGCCTAGAGCCGACGATACGTTGGGTATGTTCTACAGTAATAAAGGGATTTCCCTTTTCTACATACAAAATTATGAAGCTGCAAAAGTAAGTTTAGAACTAGCGAGTAGAATGCGACAGGCCAGTGGTAACCCTTCGCTAACGTATGATATTGCAGCTGATCTAAACCAAATCGGCCATTGCTTGTTCGCTATGCGGAAGTTTGAAGAAGCTTTGGTGTTTTACCAAAAAGCAGTCAACCTAAGGAAACAAGTTCCATCTGATTGGACATGTGACAAATTGTTAGCAATCTATATTGCTAACCTTGGCGATTGTCTACTCTCATTGAAAAAGTTTTCTGAAGCAAAACGTCAGCTTGAACTTGCGATCACGATTCGAACGGGTAGCTGCAGAACATCACTGATAGAAGTAATTGGCTTGATTGAGGAAAAGATTGGCGATTGTTTGTGCGAAGAAAATGATTACCGCGAAGCTTTACTACATTACAAGAGAGCTGCTAACGTTAGAACGCTCCTTGGCAATCATAAAAATTCAGATGACGTTCTCGACAGACATCTTAAACGCATAAACTTTTGTTCATCAACAATCAAAATGTTTGCTAAAGTAGAAACGAAAATAAAGAAATTTACATGAACGAGAAGCAAGATCTATTGGAAAAGGGCACCCAGTACTCAAGGATAGAACTTAAAACGGTACAAATCAAAAAAGCAGTTGTGTTGTGCAGTGGTTTGTTTGAGCAAAATTCAGAAATGCATTTCAAAAAAAACAGTGCCATCAGCATAAAGGAGCCAACCATTGTTCAAATTTTACTAACTTCAAGATACGTGAAATTAAACAAAACAGGGTTGCAGATTTTTTCGTTATCTAAACTTTTTCTCCGCTGAAATTGGCCCTAATTTTGCCGCAGAAAAACGTCCAGCAGAAGATCGTATCGGCTTGTTTCAAAGAGATAGTAATTATATGAGCGCATGAGCCTTTCAAAAACTTTGATACCTACTCAACCAATTTCAATGTTGATCACCAGAACAATGCGCTAGCGAACAATGCGATATTTATTACCAAATAACGATATTTGGAACGGTTTGCCACATGTCAAGAAAAGTTCGAGCAATGTAGAGAGATGAAGTCATAATCGGAGAAGATTGACAAGTAACGCCGCTATAAGAAGTGTTGCATTTATAAAAACGAGAGAAAACCACTGTGGACTGTCACATTAATGCAGTAAACCTCAGTTTTTCGGAACTTTTTCCGAGATGGTTGTTTTTCCCGCTGTTGAAAAAATTGTAAGTAACTTTTATGACCATATCTTTCGTAGCGCGTAATAATACACATGAAATATTATAAAAGTAAGTTTGCAGCTACTGTATTTTGGTTTCGCCACTTTGGTGAATCAGTAGCGTGAAATTATACCTATGGCGACGGTGTCATAGGCAATAGCTTCAACTTAAGATTTGCATTATGTGTTGTATTAGTTCCGTAGTGCAATAGCTATATAGTGTTGCGTACACAGTGTTTCATATGAAAATTATAAACATCATTTTGTTGCAATAGCAACAAGTTTTTAGGATCACCTTAGATAAAAGCCTAAGATGGGACTTGTCATGCAATCAACGTGATATAAAGCTTGAGTTACAGAGACCCTGCGATTAATGTACTAACTGCTTTTGCTTCAAATACTGCTGAACGTTTAGAAAGGAAATTGTTCACGAAACGTATCACAAACGCGCTTTCTTTGGTGACACGAGGTGTCGTGCTGGACTCTTTGTTTCAATACTACTCTCCCTAATTACTGATGCATCTTCTTCACGGAATGCTCATCAGTTTTTCATAGCATTATATTTCTGAATGCAGCTGATTTCAGTGAATCCCGGTCTTAAAGTGTCGGAATTCCTTTTCAAACAACTTCCTAGTTGATGGTGTCGTGAACTCAGGTGTTCGGAAAAGGACCTTTACATTGTTCCCAAATTAACTGCCGCGCGTTAACCGTCAAAGCCGTTATAGTCTGGAGCTTGTTCTTATTGCATTTGTTTAAAATCACTTCATTGCCGGCACTTTCCCGGCGCGCAAGCAATGATGTCATCCTACGTGCTACTGTGATTTTCATCGGCCAGCGACGTGTCGATGTCCTTTGCGCCATCTAGCGTTTCTGCCAAGCCACGTCACTGATGCTGTTCCAGTGTTCGTGATGCTTGTAATCTTCCAAAGGTAACTGATGGCGTCCCAGCAGGTGCATTTGCAGGTGGCAATTCATGACGGAGGCGAATCATGTTTTGTAATCCAAGAGTTCTCCAGAGCCGATGTTTGTAGAGGCACTACGATGCAGTTGTTGAGCGATGCACTTTTCCGTCCGCTATTGGCTGATCGCCGGTGATCAATTACAGCTTTTATGTTGAATTTCCTTTAAATATTGCAATACGATGTTTCCCAAACTTTTATGGCCAACTAATGTTTCACCGACATGAAAACGATTAGGTGCATCCTGGAAAATCAGTGTATAGTTGTTTTGAAAGGAATAGACCTTCAATAGATGTACAGTAAATTTATTAGTAAAAACACCCGGTAGCACGAACAGCTAAAAGTAATGCTTGGTCTTTTCTAAGTTCTTCAGGGGAGTTTTCGCCTGCTTTACTGGGTGTATATTTCAGTCTAATAGTATTGAGTGAAACATGTTAATGTTTATTGTAAGCATCCGCTGGCAAGGAACAACCACTTTCAATTTCACCTCAGCTCTGTAACTTTCATTTATCCCAGTCCAGCTCACGGAAACCCAGTTGACGTTACAAAACCCAGGTAACGTGTTTACAAACGTTTCGCGAAAGCAGCAGTTCAGCATATGCGTAAACAAAATGGACCTTACCAAGCAGAAGTTTGAGATTGTTATTTTTTAATTGTATTGGGCACCAACAAACGCAAAACCTGCTGATACAGACGAAATCCATGTTTGAACGTTTCAGAACGACAAGGACTGGAGTGGTTGAACAATAGAAAGTGAGTGGACTCAGGGCACAAACCAATCAGATAGCGATATCCTTTGTACAGTGATTACAACGGCAGGCCATCCATTGCCATTCTGTCAGCCACCAAAGGCAAAAGTATTGGGAAAGGGATTTAAACATTAAAAATACAAAATGTTCACAGCAGTTTAGAGCAGGGGTTCCCAACCTTTTCCTGACCATACAACCTTTTAGCATTTTGACAGATGAGCATGTACCCCCAAAATTTTTATGGACAAAAAAGCTGTGTGAAAAAACAAAAACCCACTGAATTTTTAATAGAACTTTTAGAATTTTGGAACTACAAAGGTAGATTCCGTTTCATTTCTCAAAGTTAATTTGCTGCAGCTGTACAACAAATGCACCCCTTCAGATGGGCAAATGTACCCGGTTCAGAGGATGCAGCAAGTTCCTAAGTTAGTTCTTAGTAGCACGTCCGCAAACGTCGACAAGGCTGAGCACGTTCACAGCTTAAGCAAGACTGCAACCAGGTACTAGCATGTTGAACCGATAGTGAAAAGTGTTAATAGATTGCATGGTTACCTACACAGACACTCTATGCTTCCAATTCCTCTAAAAAAAATTCATGACCTACTTTTTAGTGTCTCATAGTAACTTTTGTGGTGATACTGAGAGGTTTCATGTTTACAATGATTGAAAGAAACGCCACTTACATTGACAGACAGACAGACAGACATTTTTATTTAACATCCGAAAAAATCAGAAATCAGGGGGAGGAGAATGACCGCAAGGTCTTCGAGTCATCCTCCCCCGCGAAATACATTGGCGGAATCTCGCTGAAATCTTTCCTCATCTCCAATAGCTATCAGGTATAATCAAGCAGAAAATAACTCAATATTTCAAAATAACTTCATAACGTACGTACGCTCAAAAAACGTACGTGTTTGACCAAAACCCCACGTAGGTCTTAGCAAAATGCAGGCAGCGTAAAAAACATCTGCAGTTTGCTTTAATCTAAGTTGTTGCTTTCCAAGATATTCAGTTGAAAATGCTTTACGCTCGAATCCTAAGAAATGCGAAATTTTCTTGGAAAAATCAATCATATATATATGGAGAAGAACAGCGCGCGGTATCACTAATGGATTAAGAGCTCAAAATTAACTTTGGCACCCCTTTTACCGACCAAAATAATGCGTCTGACACATCACATGCAAAAACACTTCCACTTTGTATGTTTACATAGATGCTTTGCAAGGTGACCTTCCCAGGTGAATCCTTTCCTAATGTGAAATGTGACACACTGCGTTGTAAATGCACTCGTGTTTTGAAACGCGGCAGAGACGAGAACTATTCATTATACATCGGCAGGGGCGGATTAAGGTTGTATGAGGCCCCTGGCTGCACCTTAGAAAGGGGCTCTTTCTATAAAACTGTCTTCAAAAGAGCAAAGACACTAAATAAACGAACTGCAGTAGGCTACTACTTGTATTGTTGAAACAAATAAAGCTGGAGCAAAAAACAATCATTACGCTGGAAACTGGTAGCAAGTCAGCAGCACTTTGCTCAGCTGTATCACGTTGTACTGAAGCGTCGTGGATACAGCGATTTACCCGTGTGTGCATGCGCAGTAAGCAGGGCCGGGCCTACCAAGTGCGGCACCCAATGCAATACCTACGCGCAGGGTCTCTCTTAGGAGCGGTGTTATGACGTCATCGTGCTGATTCCAATGTGTTACAACCTTTTTGATGAAGATGTTTTAGCAAAATAACTATATGAATATAAACAAAGACGGCAAATTATTGAAGTTGGTCTGTATGTACGTGATAACACGACAACTGATAACACAACAGTTTCGAGTACGGTTACTAGTCGTAATCAAACCGGAAGTGGTAAAGGAAGCTTTGGAGATCCGAGCGGCGAGCGCAAGGGCAAAGTTACGTCAATCAAACCGAACTGACAAGCGAATTGAACTTACAATGCAATTACTTCACTCTTGTTGAACGGCATTTTCGTTCGAAGAACAACTGACTTGGAGAAAACTACTGACATGAACTGATTACCTCTGTCGTTTCCGGTAATGTTGGCCCCCTACTATTTTCCTTGGCCCCGCCAAGGTGCACCCAGGGGCCCCAAAAATTTAGGGGGGCAGCCAGCTAAATTTTAAACGATTTAAAGACTTTCTGGCGACGGTTCTGCCGATATTCACAAGCCTATGTTAGGTTTGATAGATTTAATCATACCAAATCCATATTCATTACAACGGAAAATCGCCATGCAGAAGAGCAGGGGCGTAACAAGGTTAGGTGGCGCCCGGGGCAACAAGCAATTTTGGCGCCCGCAGGTTCTAACCTGACGGAAGCAAATGTACTGTATTGACGAAAGTGCTTGCGACATTGTTGGGATGTTTTAACGCCTCTCGCAACCATTCGGCGCCCCCCGCAGTGATTTGGCGCCCCCATACTGACTCGATACCTTGGGAATTTCGACCCCTTGCCCCCTCGTTACGCCCCTACAGGAGAAACATTTATGTTGGCCCCCTACTATTTTCCTTGACCCCGCTGTACCCTCCCCAGTTTTTTCATTCTAGGATCGCCACTGCAAAGGAAAGAAGGCAAATTTAAGTACGAACACTTCACAAAATTTGCCTTGGTTTACGTGAGATTTTTGTCTTCCACGGGATTAACCTCCCATCTTTTGTCATTTGTTTCAATGTGGGAGAGTTAATTTCAATTGGACAAAATATTAAAGTACGTAATTTATGCCAATATCTGAAAACAAACAAAACTGCAAACCTTTGCCAAAATGCAGATGACCCGCAACCAACCAACAACTTTCGAAAACCGAAGTATCTTTTGAGAACTGAAAAACGTTACGTTGCCAGAACTGCCATCAAAGTTGATACAACAGGCACTCGTCTTGACCTTTTCATTCCGAGTTGAATCACTACACACCTTGTTTGCAATAGCTGTAGGTCTACTGCATTTTTAACTGGCAGTAATACCAACCAATTTCCATCCACAAGGACTAGGACATGGTCAGGGACGCCGGAACATCGGTAGGGCAAGGAGTGCAGAAAAAAAGTTGTGGGCAATGCAAACTTACGAAAAACAAAAAAATCGTTACCAATCATCAGGGGCTTAGTCTGCCCTGAAAAAAATTTGCCTCTCCATGGAAAAATGTGCTGAAATTCCGCCCCCGCCCCCCCGCAAACTTTTCACCTCCGCTGGTGTCCCAATAATCTGGTTAAGGCCAGGCCAATTATTATGCTTGCTACAGTTCAACAATAACGTTGACTTAACAAACTACAGACAACTTGTTTCAATTCGAACTTGATAAATCATAAAATCACCGGTGAAAAGACACCTTTGCCCCCGTTCTCCCTCATTTGAAAGGTCAGGGATTCAATGCCACTGCTATCCGACGTCCCTGCTTGCCGCCATCAACAGTCGCTGTCTCGCTACATCACCTGCCAAGATGTCTGCGTTCAAGAGTCACATGCGACAAAACGCCTAATATCGTAACTTGAAGTGAACATTTGAAGATTTGTTGCCATGTTA
>JGI24158J21664_10004257_pt1 | contig 18347 bp, 14 predicted proteins | sample Ectturendosymbi3_FD_21664 | JGI IMG/M metagenome (IMG submission 21664)
AGATGCGGTACCATCCCGAAGTAATTAATAACTGCAAAATGATTGCTGTTCTGGTTTCGTTCAAGCCTAGAATGTCTTGAAAAATATCCGATGTTTTAGTGAAAATTTGAGTAAAAATGATGTCAACCAAGAAAGATGCCTTATAACAAAACTTCATTTATACGCTACCCTTGAAAGCAAACACAACATCACTGCATGCAAACATCTGGATCCGTACCTGTAGGTTGACAAATTCGCCATCGCGAGTCCTCTTCTTCGGCAGACGTCGCGGCCAGATCAGATTCTCCCGATCCCACAGTGACTCTGTCAAGCGGCAAAGCAGCGAAACTTGGAGCGGCAGGAAAGTCGGTCCCGACGCCCGAGTCCTGCGAAACCTGCGTATCTCCGCGCAAGCGGGCGAGGCTCAATCCTTCCGGTTGCGGGTTGCTGCGATCGGCAACCGCGCCTGGTGGAAACCGCGCTTCAAGTACAGTGCCATGCGAAACCTCCGCCCGACATGGAAGCTCTGCGGAAGGGTTTAAAAGCCGGATACTGTCCGTAACGTCCCCTGACGCGCAGTGTCCATTTGGCCCACTCGGTTGTGGGTAATCTGTCGGGCGTTCGTCGGAAAATTTGGCCACCGGAACCCAGTCCAACACGCGATCACCTGATGTCGGTAAGTCCAAGCGGGAAGGCCGGGTGTTATTCGGTTTCGGTTCGAATTCTAACAAACTCCGTGTGTTTTCCGGCTCGTTGACCACCGACGCCAAGTCCAGCACGTTGGGGAGGGATTGCGTACGTGAGCAGCGCCGAGGTTCCTCCTCGTGATGCTGAACGTAGAACTTGGACCTTCCGGGCACTCTTTCGCCATCGCGGGTTGGCGGAACCGACTCGTTCTGGCCCGAATTATTCGTGTTCCACGACGCCACAGCGTTTCGATCGCCCGCCGCGTTCGCGTCGCCGCCGCCGTCGAACGTCGACGATTTTTGCTTGCCGCTGCCGACCCGGACAATCGAATTTCCGACGTCGATGACCTTGATCGTCTCGACCGAGACGTTCGAAGACGACGTCAGGGTTGTCGAGCTGAGCAGTCGGCCGTTCTCCAGCGAGTCGACGGGTGACGGCGGGAGTTCGTCGCTTTCTTCGATCGGCATCGGCTCCTGATTGACCTCTTGCTGCTCGAGCGACAGACGGTCCGAGGCGTAGCCCGATGACGCCTCATCGGGCAGGCGTTTGCGATCGACCTGCGAACAAACGAACGAACGGTATTGCTGCTTTTTTTTAAAGCGATGCAAAATGTCGCTGTTGCTATGCTGTAGGCCGCTGGCGCGATGCATACCAGTGTAGGAATCATAAAGGAACAAAAATTGGATGCACACCGTCGACATTTTTGACGTCGAAGCGTCACCAATCCCAAGCCATCGTGATACTAGCCATTGCACATGCCCTGCTAGAACGCGGAGGTCCGAGTCGGAAACAAGATTTTCTTATAATAATAAATCTAAGGCAGGCAAGGAACACAGCAGCTCGACTCTTCGCCAAAAGCGATGAAACGAAATGCGCGAAGAACATTGGAAAGATCACGACAAACAAGATGCTCTGTTTATCAGACACACTCGATTACAAAACTAGTTCATCTAACCGTCAACAGTCGCAGTATTTTGTCGGTAACTTCGTGTTAAATTCTGCTTTTAAGCAAACGGGGTCTGTGCTGTTTTACGCAAAACATCCAACCACCCTGCTGATTCACGAAGCAGAAACACACGTCAATGGTTGTTTCGGCTGATTGCAAACACAGCAAAAATCAAACCAAAAATTTGCAAATGCGTTCTTCACCGTTACGTTCATTGCTTGGCAATTTAATGCATGTATCCCCACGAAACAGAGTTCAAGGGTGTTTGCACGAACGTGCGGATATCCGCTCGCACATCCTGTTTCTTTCTTTGGGCGGAACGAAGTGCTGAAGAGCTGTTGCTGTGCGAATCGCGATTGTTTCAGGTGCCAGAGATGATTAGACGTTCAATTTGTATTTGCGCGTTGTCAGATTTACTGATAAAAATGTTCAATAGATTTGACTCTACGTTACATTTTCCTCAGTCAAAGAGTTGTTGCGGCAGCCTGGACAACAGCAAAAGCATTTTTCAAGACCTCTGCCGCCAGACAGCTACGCCACAGACTACACCAGGACCTCGTTTTAGCTCAATCAGCTAACACACTAGTCATCAATTTAAGAATATCCCGTGGAAATAACTCCTTGTAACCAGAATGAGCTTAGCCCTGTTCAGGTTCATTACTAGACCAAACCATGTGCACTAGCTTCAGCCAGACCATCGCAACAAAAGTTGTTGATATTTAATGTCCTGACGCTGCTACAGTAACCCAGTGGTTTCGAGTTTACACAGAGGACAAAATCGGTCCAGTTACTTTGCAATTAAATCAGGATGTCAGAAATGTTGTGGGCTGATTCCGCTTCTCAGGAAGAAGCGAGCTACCGATTTATCAGCCTTGTGTTTACGTTATAGCGAACGTAATCAAAAAACATTGCCAGAGAATATATGTCGCACTTCGAACCAGGCCAGCAGGCAGCCAATGCGAGGCTGCTTCAAACAACTGCCAAGGTTTCACTCGTGTTTTTCGCGATGAACAAATCAATCCTCGTTTCATTAACAGTAGTGCGACGCGCACGCGTTTGCCGTGTCTTTGCACCATCATCTCACGTTTTCAGTCGAAAACAATCTCGCCCATTCACAAAACAAGACCGTCTCTGCTTCGTACGTCGGCGAACGATTTGAGTGCGAGGGCGGTGTGGAGGTCGAGGTGAAATTGTTACGTAATAACAGCATGCATGTTTCAACTGATCAGGCCGCGCTGTACAAAGCGAACCAACGCTGATACGAGAAACCGGCCAACCCTTACCACTTGTTTGTTGGTGGTCTTGCCTCTGCTCTTCTTGAAAATGAAATCTGAAAAAGGATCAGATTTTGCTTTGTCGCGGTGACGTGAATAGCTACTGAAAAACACCCAGACGTCTCTAAGCTCCTACCGAGCGGGGAAAGTCGGCTTTGGAACGTGGAGGCTGTTGTGTCCACGTCAGCATAATCTCAAGATACTAAACACTGACGAAATTCCAGCAAACTGTCAATTGACACTGCGACGTCTTCGAGTCAAAAGGCAGAATGCAGACCACGAAGAAATTCCAGGTTGCGCAAATTTTAGCGGTTTGAGTGAAAGCGACCAAGTAAAATTGTTTACCGAAGACCGAACGAGTCCTGTTCTTTGCTTTCGAGGCGATGAAATTATTCGAATGCGTGGAGTTGACCTCGGAATGGCTGCTCTGACGTCTCTCGCTCAGCTGGACACTCGAAGACGAGCGCCGGGACCTGTTGTCTGGCTTCCCAGCTCCGTCGAGCTGGGGGCAAATGGCCTTAGGGCTGGGTGTCTTCACGCTGTAGGCGGAAGCGTTGTGTGGGCCTGCGTAGAGAAGTAGCGTCAAAGAACTGATGGATCGCACTGTATTTTGAGGACGTCGGCATTAGTGGAAGGTTCCAGGACGTTATATAACAGCGCTTGGCGCGGGATAAGTGCACAATTGCAAATAAGCGCTTAAACGACACTTGCGCTTTAGTGAGAACTCGGGCCATTGAAAGGACACATACAGAGAAATCCAAACACACTGGGCTCATACTTTCACGATAGTTTGCCTTGTTTAAAGTTGCTCTAAGACACTGGCCAGCCTACGACACACAACCAATCAACACTGCGCGGAATGAGCAGCATTTCCTACGCTGTCATAGATTGCCGGAGTGATCGGCCAGTGCCGAAGAAACCGCTAAGAGTTACAATCTAATGCTACCAGACTTTTTGGTTACGTAAACCATTCGAAGGCGAGCTTAATTAAACTTTCTAGGTAAACAAACATAAACGTGAATAAGTGTCTGTCGCCAACAAGATGCGGAAATCGAAACAAATATGATGTACTTGTATTTACAAAGTTGGCCAACAGCACAGTGCCCATCAGATTCACACGGCCAAGTAAGGGCCCGGAAAACTTTTGCACCACCTATCGAATCACCGGAATGCCTTCAGACATATAATTTGAGTTAATGTTTTTTTCAGCATTTCTTATCAATAATGATAAGATTCGCAGCCGCACCAACCAAAAACATTATTCAGTACAGAAAAAATACGTTGCAGAGGTCAGCACATTCTAGTTATAAATATATGAAGACTTTCTTTCCTCAAATCATTAAGCTCTGTGTCACAATATTCTTCCCGGAATAAAGCGTGGTTGCAAGGTGCGTCCACTTACTACTGCGGAGAGCGCTACATTTCGAAAGCTTACATTGTGATTACATTAGGTTGAGAGGCAGGACACTCGAGAATCTAAAACAGCCATGTCCAACCCGCGGCCCAGTTTAGGTATTCGCTGCAGCAAAAGTATTCAACACACTGACAACTTGTCATTATTTTGATTATCTTGAATTTGACATTTTCGTTGCAGGTGGTCCTCAGTGCCACTTTATCACGTCTGTTAACATTGCAGTTAGGATTCGAACGCTTTCAGGACATTAGCTTTAGCTAAATTTAGTTTGTTAAGATCAAAGTAAGCCATTCAACGTGCGGCCCTCATTAATATTTTATTCAATGTGCGGCCCTGGTTAAGATAGCGACATAATTTTTGGCTCAGTAAGTCATTTGGGTTGGACATAGCTGATCTAAAACCAGCAATTTCCGCAAAGACCCTTTTTCGCTTCACTTTTTGCTTGAATTTGACAGTAATTGCCTGTGTTATGTCAAACGCAACAAAAGAAGTCGTAAAATTTCTTTAAAATGATAGAACGCTTTTACGGCCCTATGACGTCGTCTTTCTCGGACAGCATGTGCCTGTTCGTAAGTACTTGTTCATTTCCATGTCAAGCCGTATCACAATAAGGGCAGCTGAGCTGGGGTACTTTACAGTAATAACCAAAACAAAAGCTGCAAAATGCACAAAGAATGGGGATCATGGACAGCGAGTAAGCACATAACTAATCACCGCCGGCATCCGGTACAGTGCAGTGTGCAGCTTTATAACGTTGCCTTCATATCGAACAAGCAAACTTGCCAGTCACGTCGAGGTCGGACACGCTTGAACGGGAACTGGCGATGGACACGGATGTGTTCCCTGGACTGGGCAGCGAGGACGGGTCGCCTTGGACCGAGCGCTTTTTAGAGTTTCGACGATCTGCGAATCGAGTGCGAAGACGATCGTGATAGAATGTGCGCAGGATATTGTTTTTGTGAGGCGGCCGGCGATTTTTTCAAAGATAAAGGGTATTTTCACATCGAAATGAATCGCAGCAAGCGCATTTACGTTTTTTTTCTAATTTATGGATTTATTTGAAAACATACAAGCGAACGCAAATGACTGAGTCACGGTTGCATTCTCCCACTGTTGGTCTTTGTAAAAGTCACGTGATGCAACAGCAGTATGAGCGCGCATGCGTTTAACACTGAAAACACACATGCATTTTACTATCGTGAAAACAAGGCAGCGTAAATTCTTCTCACTTTTGATCTTGAAACTCATTCCAGGGTCGGAGTGGGTTGTCCGGCTGGAGGTGCGAGATCTGGACGGTCGTCCTTTGTCGGAAACAGAGCTCAGCTCACTGACGCTTCCTCGGGGACTTCCCCTGAAAAGAGGTGGTTGGAGACGAAGAACTGCTTCGTCAAGTGTGATTGGCGAATGTTAGCCAAGGGTCGTTAAACAAATGCTTTATGTTCACCGGCCCAAAGCAAAAGCTATTACAAACCTAGATTTTCTAGACTAATAAATCTTTTCAATAACTATGCGGTTTGCAGCCCAGAAGAAGGTGAAACCGCGGAGGAAGGGCATCATAATCCCCCTCCCCGGGGATTTCCACGGGCTATAAACACGCCACATTGACCAAAACTCTACAACCGGCCATGCAACTTCGCAGCTTTACATTGACTTGTAAAACAACACGGTAGAAGTCAGCCAGCCCTGTCGCAAATAAAGATGTCAACGGAAGCGGACGGAGCTAGCCGTGACGTCACACTGACCTGTTGCTGACGTGCGACGGGCTCGAAGTGGTCGACCACGGCGACGACGACGAGATTGACTTGTCCAGCCCGCTGCTGCCACGGGCCGTGCGGGGAGTCACGAACGTTTCGGGCGAAGACGACGGCGACTGGTCTTTGTTCTCTTCGCCTCCGAGCACGCCCACAGTCCGCAGAACGCACTGCGTGGGCGAAATCGACAATGAATCAACGAAGATTACGAGCAAAGGGGACAGGGAAAATACTTAAGGGCAACTCAGAGGAGATTGGAGCAACGCAAACCATCCAAACGATGAATTAAGACTTAGGGTGGTCCAAGACTGCGAGCATGAAGGGCCACATTACGGTTTGAAGAAAAATTAGCAGGCCACAAAGAGATGAACTCCATTGCAATTTAAAGACTCGTTTGCTGTTCTAATAGACCTAATTTTTTCTGCACGCCTAACGCAATTTTTGATTCTAGGGTATTTTTTAGTTTTCTGTTTGTTTGTTTGCCACTCAAAAAGAGCACTTTCGCAAATTACGAACATGGAGCACATCTTCAGTGCAAAGTCTCTTAAGCGAGGGGGGGCAATTGCCCGGTTTCCCCCCCCTTGGTTGCGGGCCTGGTTACCCTTCAATTATTTCAAAATGCTTCCCTAGAATTTCCGTGGTATTTCTCGTATATTTTCTCGTGTTTGGTGCTGTATTTCCTCTTTAAATAAACTCTTTTTTGGAACCAATACTACTTGCAACCTCACAAGACACTGGTTTCCTCCAGGTTGGAATTAACTTCCAGTTTTTCTCTGACAACTCTCTTTCGACACTCATTTTTTGTTAGATTGCTACACTTGACAAAATATTACTTCAATGCTTCCAAAATGCACATCTTCTAATCTAACTCGAAAATTAACTACAGAGTCTATGTTTGCAGCAAAGATAAATATAAACGCATGATTTGTGGTCAAAGAGTACTGCAGCGGTAGGCCAGCCTAGAGCAGGGCGGATGCAGGGGGGACGATTGGGGCGATCTCCCCCCTAAAACCTACGAAAGTAACTTTATTCACCATGATTTTGTTCAATTCGGAAAATAGCATTCGTGACGTAAGACCATTTTGCCGAGTTGTGAAGTACACGTCATCTCTCTTACAGTAGAGAACCCGTAATGAGACTTGACGGCCAAATATTACTGAAATCGCCCCACACTAAACTTACGGGCTGGATCCGCCCTTGGTCTAGCTAGAGGTTAGCTATTGTAACGTCATAAATTGTAAAAAGATATTGCTACCCCTAATAGTTACATAATGACCGGCACTTCAGTGATGTGTGACTTACAAAGGCTGTGCAGCTAATACAATGTATTTATGACTTTGTGCAATATACGGCATACAGAAAGCGTTTGCGGGCCGCACAAAAACTGTCCACGGGCCGCATGCGGCCCGCGCGCCAGTGTTTGGACCACGCTGAATTAAGTGATGAAACCTGGAGGTGAATTAAGCCGAACGTTCTTTTAACAACAGCAGAGGATTATCTGTATAACATGCGAAAGATCTATTCTGATTAACACAGTGTTTCTCAACTGTCCCATCTCACGGACCCCCAAAGTCATATATTTACTTTTTGCGGACCCCCGAGTACCCCAAACAATGAATAAAACAATAGACGACCTACACAGGAACGAAATATACAAGTCTTTCTTTCACGTCAATGCACGTGCAAAGTTTAGCAGAAAATTCCGTGGACAATGTGGACTATTACATCATAAAGGCAGTACTGGAATAACCTACCTTGATGTGCATGTCAGACTACAGTTGCGGTCTGATTAGGCTGAGTAACTTGGCCCAAATGGGCGGATAAAAACTAGGCGGATTTTTTTTAAATTTTGGCTAACGGAGCCCCAAGGGAGTTCACGGACCTAAGTTTGAGAACCCCTGGTTTAACATCACACTGGTTGATACTTTGCTGAGGAAGGGATACTTTCTAAGGATACTGTAACTTGAAAGAATTCACAATTTCTTTGTTGGTTGAACTGCCCGGGACGTTACGTACTTGACCAACGCTGGTTATTATTGCGAATGGCGCTGACTAGTAAACTTTAAACGGTATAAGCCATTGCTGTTCATACGTAAACCCTTTTCTTATCCATCTTTATCTCATCTCAGCACTCCGCGTGCAGCCATAAATCTCAGTGCGTAAAATATGTTCGAACTTCTGTAGAAACGTGCGCTAGAATTTACGCTGGGCAGAACTTGGTTCCGGAAGCAAGTGTTATGAGCTGATACAATCAAACATAGTCAGGTTAGCTCACAAATCTTTCGGAATACTTTTAAGAATGATACAGAAACATCAAATAACTACAGGATAACTACGATTTCCAACAAGTCACCCGGCGGTGAATTTCAACTGTTGCAACCCACCTTCCAGCCGAGCTCGCGCAAGGCTTCGACACCGGGAATAGTCTGCGCAATGCAACTGAGGCAGTAGAGGCAGGTTCCGCGAATGGAGGAGACGGGTGCGTCGCGAGCAAGCTTGTTCAACACGTGGAGAGAACCGTACTTTTGCAAAAGGGGAAGTCCCAGCGCCGTCGAACCGATATGAGCCTTGAGAGAGAAAAGTACAAGAATTCATGAAACTGAGCTTAACGGCCGCCTGCAGTTGACAAAATACCGTATAATCGTTCAAATACTGCTTATAATCAAATCACTGTGATGCAACAGTGAAACGGCAACCTTTCACAGCCCTGCACCGACGCTAAGTTTTGTTTCAAGTATTGTTTTCATTTCCGCGTTTTCGTCTGCTCTTCAAACGAACTAGAGTTCTTGGCTGAACTCGATCAAAGGTGCAGCTGTTTCTAAAAACCCTAGTCGGGTGATTTCAAAGAAACAACAGAAAGGCCGCAACCGTCAGCAGCAAAAACAGTTGTCACGGAACACAACAGCAAGATTCACAGATCATTATTATATTTAAAAAAAAAGTAACACCAGCACAATATTCATCACGTAAAGATTTGACGGCACTGCCACGTCTTTGTGTCTTGTGCTTGGCGAGGGATTTTCTGCAAGGATTGAGAAAAGGCCGGGACAACGCAAAGCACCTACCAGCGCCCACAAGCAACTCTTCGCTTTCAGAAGGCGGGCCGGTTTAATGGACCTGGTGCGGGCGTTTTCCTTCAGCATACCCCCATCGGGACAGTCTTCGGCCATCATGGCGCGCAAGGTGTCGGTCAAGCGCGGGGTGATTTGTTCGCGCTCGACAAGACGGGCGCCATCCGCGTGACGACACAATTCACCGTACAAGTGCGCCGGCACGTACACCGACTGCCGACCCTTTCTGCACAAGACAAGTGGTTTTCAAGTGATGTGAGTTCTGAGACAAAAAACGGGGGAGGGTTCGGGACGCCTGATCAGCGGTAGGGCGGGGTGAAGTAAAAAAGTTGAGAGCAACGGAGACTTATGAAAACACAAAAGTCGTTACCAACCATGCTTGTTTTTATTCAACAAGGTTGAGCTCAAAAATAATGACAGGAATTACAGAAAACCATTCATGATTTTCTGTGTGCGCAAATAACTGCAATGAATTTGTTTAAAGTCGATCCAATTAAACCATGAAACTACCTATGATACTGCTACGAAACGGCACCTCCGCCCACGTTGCCCCCTTTTCAAAGGGCAGGGGGAAATGCCCCCGTCATGACCCCGTTCTTCGGCGTCCCTGGTGCAATTATAACAAGACAGCACTAGGTTAATTTTTCTTGTTTGTTTACTGCGGAGTCAAACTTGTAAGTTGATGACGGGAATGTCGTCTGCAATCGGAGCGTACGAAGTCAGCATCGGAGTATTTATCGCTTCGCAACCCTAGCGACAGTTCAGGTTTTAAGCGTTCGCCCGAAAATGTTGATCTATCTGTTTTCAGCAGTGAATACATTGCCAGCTGGCTAACGAAAAACGGTCAACAACAGCCATTTCAAAGTCGGGTCCTCACGATCAGGACAAAGAAAAACGGAAGTTCTGTGTGTACAATTTTTTTTCGTGACGGCAATTGCCGGCAGGTCTAAGCCTGAAATTTACTTCTTGCCAGGGCTGTTTAGGCGAACGCTGTTGTCCAAGCAGGGCAAAGGCGATTCACTCAGTGTCCGTGGATCGAACACCCAACCTTCGAATTGAGAGGCGGACACACGCTATCGCTGTCTTTAATGTTTCTTATCGGTCAAATGCACTTTCATGTAATCTTTACAACTGGCGTATAGAAAGGACGAGCTTTACAGCACCTTTAAAACATGCGCGCATGGAGGACACGCGAACAAATGATTGATGAATGGGGTGCCCATATTTTAACCCACACGAGGTTGTTCGAAACGCGTACTAGCGAATGAAATAGATCACTGCAACCTTCATTTCACTAAATGTCGGAAAGTTTCCTGGCGCTTTCATGGCGTGTGCCAAGCAGGAATGGAGGCAAGCACTGACTTATGAGGTTTGGTGGCTTTTTTCACCCCTTTCAAGCGTCGGAACGAAACACCCGGTCACAGATGTGGTTCTCGCGAAGTCGTTTAATCAACTAAATTTGCTATGCGACGAACCACATCCACGCATCGCTACAACGTACTTGCAACTACTTCGTCGCACAAAACCCTCTTCCTTGTTTGGCCGCTCGTACGTGGTCAGGGACAGTTTGAGCAGCTCCTCAACGTGGACTACGTATCTTTCGTTGTACTCTTTCCACCACCTGCGCACACGTCACGTCGTCATGACGAAGGTTTGATTGTTCGGCAATATTGTTTCGTCCCAAAATAGGAAAGCAAGTGCCAGAGTTGTATGGAGCGTTGGCGATCTGACTAATGTACACGAATCAAGCGCCAACTGCCTGTGCATCTAACCAGTTGCAAACAACTTTGGTCAATACGTTAGTAGTAAACGTAACCACTTTTGAAAATCAAAGCTTTACAACGACGAACAAAATTTGCGAGGTTTAGATGGAAAACCATGAAGCAGATTCTTTTGCGAAAAGAAAACAGGGGAAAAATTCACGAAGTTCAACGAAATATTTGCTTTATTTGACGTGTTAGCGCATCATTACACACGAAAGAACAAATACAATAGTTGGCTCACACCTGTCGACAGGCGAGGTATATGGTAAAAGTAGCCGGTACTGAACAAGAAACAAGGTATCCCTTGCTCAAAAACCTGTTGGCGTGAGAAACAGCCCAGACATGACTTCATTTTCAAAGCGGGAACCCATCGCTAGATAAGGACCCCTGCAGGTTTTTGCAAATGCTTTGCGACTTGAAAACCCAGATGGGGGGCAATGATCCCACAGCTGTGTTAGAAAACCTGAAACAGCAAATCTCAACTAGAACGTGGAATTAATCGACCAACCCAAGCTACTGCCGCAACGTTTTGTGGTGTCCTCCGAGTTGATGAACACTTATAGTCTTCCTTGATGGGTTGAACGTTTTCTTTTTTTGCAAACGCACCATTAACAAGTCGTTTTTGAACCAGGGTTGAGGAAACTACCCACAGCTCGCGTGACCATTTACTGTGGCCACGTCACAAGTTTCTTTACCCAAATTTTGCAGAATTTGCGTTCTGTGCTAAATAAACATGTGTACTTGGTTGTATTTGCCAGCATAAAAAATTTAATTTTTTTGCGACGCGTCAGTTATATTGCTAAACAAATAGATAGAAATAGGTTTCCCTTTCCTGTTTTAAACTAACGTACAAACTAGCAACTCTTCCGATTGGTTTAGGCGACTGTTCTCTATTCACATCCGTCTGTTGAAAGTTAAGCATGCAAGAACACCAACAGTTCGCTTTTCTCGAATCTTTCTCTTTCATCATATGGTCTTCTAGCATTAAGTAAAACTCCCATTGTGCTCTAGTTAATTAGATAAAATAGCTAATTTCCAAACGAAAACTATCCATTTTGACCGTTCGCTACACAGTGCTTACACTCGTAGACGGGGTCCCCGGAGTCAGAAACGTTCCAGACGACTCAAAATCGCAAAGAGACCGCCGGTGACAATCGTGCAACGAACTTTAACGTTCGCAACACACTCCACGCGAGCGACACGACGAAACGGTCATCACCAGAGTCAGTGGCAAAGTAATCAGTGACACGAACAGCAGGGCTGCTTGATTTCTGGTCGTACCGCACAAACATTCAAGCACGAAATCGAAACGAAAAACGCCCCCAGCACAAGCACGGTGAAAAAAGAAAGCCAACCTGTCCAGTTCCCTTGCCAGATAGTGGTTTTGCGTGAGGTAGGCAAAGCCTTGCGGTTCGGATAGGAATCGACAGACCAGTATTGCTCCTCTTTCACCCAGATGAAGAAGAGTGGGCCGCAGACGAACAACGGCTCGGAGGTATTCCTAACAAAAAATATGAATAACTTCAAGCGAGTTGTCTTTTTGCGAACTGTAACATTTACCTTGCAGCGAAAAGCGCAAGTTGGTTCCGTAACCACGCACGACATGCGATCCATCCGTAGCAGTGTTGGTGGGAAAGATTTACTATTTGCAAACAACCTTGCACATTAAACTAGTGGTTCCCAACCAGGTTGTCGCTGTGGTGCCGGCGAGTGAAAAGAGAGAAAAATTCGAATTTTCCATCACTCGAACAAATAGTCGATGACAATGAATCTTCGAGGATGATTCCTACTGTTTGTGAACAAACATTTAAAAGTGCTCTCGGCGTCATTTGATACTTATTTTGACGTAGGCAAGATGGAAACTTCTGAAGAATGAATTTTGATTTCATACTCCTTCAATTTGGATATGTCAGATGGAGAGCTGAAAGAAGATCTTATACAACTGCGTTCAAATCGCGCAAATATTTTTTGTAGAGTTACTTCAAATGTCAATCTGAGTCATCCTTTCTTGCCCATATGCTTGACTTTCTTTACATATTAAAAAGCCTAAATTCCATTCCAAACGTTTGAAAGCTTGTTCTTGATCATAAATTTATGAGGCGCGACTTTGGAACAAAAACATATAAAACATATTAGGGTGGCGCAGGAGTAACAATTGTTGGGAACCACTGATAAAACTATATTTTAACACAGACGTGTTCGAGCGCTATAGACTGCAGCTGAACGAAGACGCTTTTGCGCCGAGTTTCCAGCAATGCAATTATTTTTTCAAGCGAAGAATCGTCGCCGCAGCTCCGTCGTGCGTCTCACCCGGTCGTCGCAGGCCTCGTGCAAGATGTCCAGTGCTTCGGCGGCGACCTCGTTGCTTTCGTCGAACAGCTGGGTGGCGAGCAGCTCCACGCCCCAGCGCTGGAAGCCGGGGCAGTTGGCGCGCAGCAGCACGCGAAGGAATCCCGTGCCGTACAAGCGGCCGGCCTGCGAGCGAACACACTTGCAGTTACTTCTGTTCCCTCGATACGAACAAAGTACACATTTAATTCAAATAGCTTGTTTTCGTACTTTTCTCCTGCTTTGGAATGTTGCAAGTGCGCGACAATAAGTTTTCATTGCGCAAATAGTCCGATGGTTCCGCGCATTTGCGCACCTTAGACGGAACACTGCTTATGAACACAACGTAAATGCCGCTGTAGTTTCCGACAAAGCAAAAAAATTAAACTCGAACTTTGCTTTTTCACCCACAGCGCAGTGCTTCGACCTGATTTCTTTTGCGAACGCTGCATTAAAATTGCCGGATACACAAGGTAAAGCAGCAGCAGCCATTAACAAATACGTAGATTTAGGCGTTGACAGCCGTCTGATCCACACCAGACACACGGCGGACCAACTCACCTCGCTGCACCGGGTGAGGATCTTGGCGAGCACCGGACGCGACTGACTATCTTCGGCGTAATACAGACTGGACACGAGCAGCTTAATCATACTTTCGTGGGTCGACTCCGAGGCGAGGCCTAGAAAGCTGCAGAACGGAATGCAAGTCAAGCCAAAGGCCTCGCACGCAGTTCACAGTTCAACAATGCTGGAGGTGTGCATGGCATGGCAAGAAGCAATTTGAAGATTGCGTTTAATGTTTGCTAAAACAATTGAAGAGTTAATCATGCGGCGTTTTGCGCGAATACGCTGAACTGTTCGCACCATTATTATGATCGGATCAGCCTCTACTTATCTTGGTAAATGCTGGAGCAGCCAAAGCGGGAAAACACAGTGCTGGAATTAAAAATATGATTTACGCAAAGTGTTTTTTACACCTTTGATACATATCACCGCTCGCTATCTGAGCTGCTGCTGACAACATTATCAAATCCGACCAGAACCAATAGTTTACGACCATTCACAGAAAAATTCAAACGACGCGTTTGACAAACCGACTGGCAAGTTCCGCACAGTGGTCAGGGTTTCACAGCATCTGAACGATCAAAACATCTTGACTCTCCAAGTCAACCAGATTCAATCAAATTAGAGCAGCAAATGCTAGACTTCGCGATGCGCCGAATACTATGGTTTCCGAAGCTTGAATTTTTGGCACAAAGTCAACGCGCCATTCGCTCCATCCAAAGGTAAAGACAAACAGCTTCGGAAGAGTCGGAGAAAAACGGGCGCAATTTCAAAACGTACACTCTCCAGTAAATCTACAGCTCCGTGGAATTTCAGACGTCAAATGCTTTTGGTGCAAAACAACGACGAAGTTTTAGAAAGCTGCTACGCTTCGACAAGTCAACAGATACGTAACCACCCCGGCGCCGCTGCACGACATACCGCAGTCTAACCTCTCGTCACTGCGCACCGATGGATAGCAGCAGATGAGAGGGTTGTCCGATCCCAGACAAACAGATTTGCTTTTCACAGCCGTGTGCAAACGATGACGGCACCGTCACGCTTTAGTGACCGACATGAAACCAACAGTGTCCAAGCAAAATCGGGAATAGGCCTGGGGCATATTTTGCGCACAACCCAGAATGGGAAAAGCTTTTTTTTCTAACTTCCCAGCACTGTCAAAATCTATATCTAGGATTCGAACGACGATGGAGCTAAACCACAAACAGAACCAGATTTCGAGCAATACCTCCAGGCTTACAGCGGCACGGAGGGTTGGCGAACGCATACACTCGCGAAGACGTCTGACCTTGCAGCCACACCAAAATGCGAAATTGGTAAAAAGATCTACTAGACGGGATGGCTCAAAACCACATGCTTGACCAACGCTATGACTTGAGCACATGGCAAAGTTTACAAGAACTATGGTTGATTCACGACTGGTTTCGCACAGGTTTATTTCCGAGATGTACGCGCGAATGGCGTTACCAAAGTAACACCATAACTACAGTACAATAACGCGGGGTCAATGAGTCCTCCATGTTCTACCCCAACACAGGATGATGTGGGTAATGTTCAGATTGGATGTTCGCACACAAGGAACCCAGTTGTATGCGCCCAAGTCATCGGCAACGGAACAACTAAGGACGGATTCGTATTTTGATCACAAGGGTGAATGAGAGCACCCTGGAGAACGTTCGGTGCGTTGCGGCGACACATCCTTTCGCAAAACAATGAGCTGCAATACATCTTACTATTGGTAAGCTTTGCATTGTTCCAAGATCTGATCGCCCTTCGAGTCGTACGACAGAGATCCGAGGATGAGAAAGTATTCCCGGCTGCAAGTTATCGCTAAAGCCCCGGCAGCCTTGCTGTAGCCGTTGGCTTCAGCACCGGCCTGGAAAATATGCAAAGCACGCATGAGGGGTTTGTGAGAAAAACAGACTTATCGATTTTTGTTTAAAGGCCCAGGATAAGATTAAAACCGATTTTCGTTGCGTAAGAAGCGGCCTAAGGTGGCTTTGATTTCGTTACGGCGGCCCTGAACAAAACAAAAACTTGCCCTTGCCAAGACTATGCGTTATTTTTCATGATTTGATTGACAGCAACCGGCTAAACGGTAAAAACGTGCTTACTGGTGAGACAATCGAGAGCACTCTAGCCGAGCAGTGTTGCCGCAAGCACTCGTGGCCGGCGGATCTGTGTCCAAAACGTTTAATCAAAGATGGAGAAAACCGTACTTTTAACCCACAGCGGCTGTCCCGTCTCAAGTGGCTGCGTTGTGGAGGTTGCTCGTTCATATTATCAGCAGCGAGCAAGTATGGCCAATAGGAGAGTGTCTCATTGCGTAATTTTCGTTAACCAGTGCTTGATAGTCAAACCTCGCACGCAAAAGAAATTCATGCGCAACTCGGCGTTGAACTGTCTCCTGGAAACGCAACCTCTTTGTCGATAGCAATACATAAAGCAGTTACGAAGCCAGTTGCAGCGGAGCACTAAATGAAAAACGGATTGGTTTTACTCCACTCAACCTGGAAGTGTAGGGAAGTCAATTAAGACAAGAGGTGACACGGATAAACGAAAACACAAAAATGGTCAACTCGTGTTTTTCCTGAAACCGAAAAAAACTACGCATCCTGTGCTTTTAATGACAAACAATGCAGTTTTTGAAACAATATATCGAAACCTTGAAAGTAACGGCAGTTCCTTAATACCCGCGGAAAGTACCGTGATATGTGTCACCAGCATTGGGGGATGCAAACTACTTCCAGGATTCCCACACATTTTCGAAAACCATTTTCCATAATTTCTCAATACCTTTTCAACACTAAATTAAAAGACTTTAATGCTATCATTTAGCTTCATTTTTCGAAAATTTTGCTCATGGAACACAGTGCACTGCGGAACTGTCATCAGCGGCGAAGAATAAAATTTGAATGAACAATTGGTTGAATTCAGAATTTCCATACCTTTTCAATAATATATATGAACATTTTAGCCAAATTCAATACCTTTTCAAGGTCTTGAAAACCGATTTCACAATTCAATACTTTCAATACCGCGTGGGAACCCTGTACTTCACTGATGTCATCAGAGAGAACAGCTGACAAACACAACAGCAACCTCTATTACACAAAGTCGTCCCTGACCAGGAAAGCAATCGGTTATTTAGTACCTCAAATCTTGACATCGAGCGAGAAGTTATGGAATCATAACATATTAAAAAATTAGAGGATATACACGCGCACGACGGGCGATCAGTTAAAAAAACGATCATGAAACTTAACCGGGAAATGTGCTTTTAAGTTTGTTTCTTTTTTGCTAGAAATTATTTTTGGTGCGGCATATTATTTCGTAAATCATTCCTCAAAAAGTCTTCTATGTAGTTCAGACCAATGCGTATTCACCTTCATTCACAGGTTCAACTTGCCCAATCAATTACTGTAATGTTTCCCGGGTACTTTGCGCATTTCCTCGCGACGGACATTAGTGAATAGAAAATGCTTGAGACAAAAACTCCTCGTTGCTTTCCAAGAAACCAATAACGAGCAGTTGGTCCGCCATGACCAGTCCACGCGAAGCTTGAGGCGAAACACGGGTAGCAACATATCACTCTAGCCCAGGGCTTTTATAAGGTGTTTTAGGGACCCGATTCGGGTCCCTAGAATTGAAAATCGGGTCCCTAGAATCAGAGAAATCGGGTCCCTACAGATCCATACCAGGTAGCTAACATTTTCCTTTAAAAAAAAACCTGCTCTAGCCTACTGGAAACCATCACAATCCGGTGCTGGGAGCGTGCATCCGGTAGCGGTGAGCGTGAGGGAAAGATGGGAAAAGACATACTTGCAGATATCTTAAACCAAACGCAAGCACAGCTTTGCGGGCTGTCCGTTTTGCTAAAACCGATGAAAAAACGTAGATAACAGAGATTGTTTGGCATAATGCTCCACCACTGGGAACACGCGAGCAAGTTGTTGTTTGTCGCTGTAACTACGAAAAGATAAACTGGCCGCCGATATGAGAGCGGGCAACGAAGCCACAGCTTGAGGTTGCGAACGCCAAACTTTGCCAACGTTCCCGGCGAACTCCGCATCACTGAGCTGCTGCCGCATCAAGTTTCATGAGCGGACGTCATTAATTTGCTGGAACGAGAGGCGTGGGACGGCAATCCTCCTGTTTCTCGGTACAGGTCGTTAACCAGGCCCGGTGTCAGTTGACTCGCGCGACGGGCGATTTTACAGCAAGACGTTGTTGTTCACACACGATTTTCGATTCGTCCAAAACGAATTTTCGACTACGCGTCGTGGGCAGTTTCGAAATGGAATTTTATACAAAAATGAGCGGGGGAAATGCCAAACGCCTGTGAATTTAGCAGAAACGAACTATATCTATAAGGCATTCATTCGTCCTGGTAGCAGATACCATGGGTCATCGATAAACTTACGTGGCGTGACAAACACGTTACGGCATCAATGAAAGAGTTGTCAGTGGCGTTTTTCCTTTCATGTATGAATTAAGGTGATGAGAGGATTGGCGCATGTTGCTTCATCCCGCACTTTTTCCGGGTACATGAAACTATCAGCGCCACAAA